>Ga0222712_10007560_pt1 | contig 10465 bp, 10 predicted proteins | sample C33_657DmetaG_FD_165043 | JGI IMG/M metagenome (GOLD analysis project Ga0222712, IMG submission 165043) | Estuarine water microbial communities from San Francisco Bay, California, United States - C33_657D | ecosystem: Environmental > Aquatic > Marine > Unclassified | place: USA: California...
ATGAGAGGAAACATTATTTAGGTGGGCTAACCATGCCTGCCTAGGTTTGGCGCTCAGAAATAAAAAATCTGAGCGCGAATTAAGCACCCCGGAAATCGCTACTAAAGATTTCTAAGGGAGGTGCACCATTAGCGAGTTAGATATTTCGATGCTCAAGCGAGCTAATGAACTAGCCTGCCTTGGCTTAGGTTTAACTGGATCAAATCCAATTGTCGGCGCTGTCGTCGTCAGCGCTGGTGGCAAAATTATTGGCGAAGGTTTCCACCAGAGTGGTCCGCATGCCGAAGTTGTGGCTCTTGAACAAGCTGGCCAATTAGCAAATGGTGCAACGCTCTTTGTAACTCTAGAACCTTGTAGCCATCAGGGAAAAACTGGGCCGTGTACCGAAGCAATTATTAAAGCCGGCATCGCCAAAGTTTTATATGCAGTACGCGACCCTAACTTGTTAGCAAGCGGGGGAGCTAAAGCGCTCGAATCTGCTGGTATCGAAGTTGTCTTAAACACCGAAGTTACCGAGATTGCTCATAGCAATCGAGCCTGGCTACATAAAATTAAAAACAACCGCCCATATTTCATCTGGAAAATTGCAACAACCCTAGATGGCCGAACTGCCGCAATTGATGGCAGCTCAAAATGGATAACTGGTCCAGAATCACGGGCAGAGGTTAGCCAACTACGTTCTGAGAGCAGCGCAATTTTGATTGGCACTGCAACGGCTCTTGCTGATAATCCAAATCTGATTCCTAGAGACTTAGAAAGAACAAAGCAGGGTAACCCCGTAAGAATCGTTATGGGGCTACGCGAAGTTCCAAGTGACTTCAACTTGAATAATGATGCCGCCGAAACGGTATTCCTGCGCAGTCATGATTTTTCTGAACTGTTAGAGCTTTGTGCTGAGCGCGACTTCAACCAAGTCTTTGTCGAATCAGGAAGTGAATTAGGAACAGCGCTGTTAAAGGCTGGACTAATTGATGAATTGATCATTTTCCAAGCGGCCAGCTTGCTCGGTTCTGGTTTGTCCTTCATTGGTGACCTAGGAGCTAAAAATATCAGCGAAAAAATGGACTTTTTGATCAGAGATGTAGCGCAATTCGGAAATGATTTAAAGATCACTTTGACTAAAGGGACGGGGATCTAAATGTTTACTGGTTTAGTTGAAAGCTTAGGCAGAGTAGCAAGCATCGATATGGCTACCGACTCTGCAGTATTCACCTTTGAATCAGTGCCATTTGCCGATTCATTAAGTATTGGGGATTCTGTTTCAGTAAATGGCACTTGCTTAACCGTTACAAAATTTGATAGCAATTCTTTTTCAGTCGATGTCATGACGCAAACCCTGAAACTCACTTCACTGCAAAACCTAGGAAAAGGCGATCCAGTAAATCTAGAGCGGGCTGCTCTAGTGAACTCACGCTTAGGCGGACATATTGTTCAGGGCCATGTCGATGGCACTGGCTCAATTGCACTTCTGAGCCCCGGCGAAAAGTGGCTACAGATGGACATTCAATTTCCTGCCAAACTTATGAAATATGTAGTGCCGCAAGGATCAATTTGTATCGATGGCGTTTCATTAACTGTGGGATCAGTACAGGATGAATTAGATCAAATCACTGTTTGGTTGATTCCGGAGACTCTTGCTAAGACAAATTTGTCAGTTAAGAAACCTGGAGATTTAGTAAATATTGAAGTTGATGTTCTAGCCAAGTATGTTGAACGACTAACTAAAAGAGATAACTAAGATGGAAAAAACAATGACGAACATTGCCGAAGCGGTAGAAATTTTTGCCCAAGGTAAATTCCTAATCGTGATCGATGCTGAAGATCGCGAGAATGAAGGCGATTTGATTATCTCTGGCGAGAAAATCACTGATCAAGATATGGCTTTCCTGATTCGCCACACATCAGGAATTATTTGCTCAGCAATTAGTGCTAAGCGAGCTAAGGAACTTAACTTGCCGATCATGGTTCGAGAGAACGAAGATTCCCGACGCACCGCGTTCACTATTTCAATTGATGCCCGAGAAGGCTTAACCACTGGTATTAGCGCTACAGAGCGAGCGAATAGTGTGCGCAAGCTGGCTTCAGCTAATAGTCAGGCGTCAGATTTCATTCGCCCAGGCCATGTGTTTCCATTAATTGCACACCCCGAAGGCTTAGCTGGACGCAGTGGCCATACCGAAGCGGGGCTAGCACTTTGCCAATTAGCTAACCAAGGCGAATCAGGCGTTCTATCTGAGTTAGTCAATGACGACGGAACGGTAATGAAAGGCCAGCAAATCTTTGATTTTGCTACAGAATTCAAAATTCCAATAATCACAATTGAAGATCTAACTAAGTATGCAATCGAAAATTTACCGAAGAATTCAGCCGGTAAAGATGAAATCAAGTGGGCGCAGTTGCCACACGAGAGTGGCAGTTGGCAAATCGCCACCTTTAAGGGCGATGCTGGTGTTGATCACGCGGTTTTGAAGTTTGGCGATGGTTCAGATAAGACGCTGATCAGAGCGCATTCTGAATGTCTCACTGGTGATGCCTTTGGTTCACTTCGTTGTGATTGTGGCGAGCAATTAAAGAGTTCATTTGAACTGATTGCTCAACGAGGTGCTGGCTACATCATTTATCTACGTGGTCAAGAAGGTCGTGGCATTGGGCTTAGCGAGAAAATCAAGGCTTATCTATTGCAAGATGCTGGCGCAGATACCATCTCGGCTAATCTTGAACTAGGTCACCAAAACGATATCCGCGATTGGCAAGAATTAATTTCAATCTTGGATCAATTAGGGATCAAGGATGTTGAGTTGATTACGAATAATCAAGCAAAAGTTGATGCCATTGTTCAGAGTGGCAGAGACGTGAAAGTTGTATCAGTGGCGCCAGTAGTCAATGAATTCAATCGTTCATATTTGCTAACCAAGAAAGATAAAATGAAGCACATGTTAGGGGAGATCTAATGGCCGGAACATCGCCTACTTTAGAGTCACTTAATCTAAAGGCTTTAGTGGGCAAGAAAGTAGCCATAATTTCTGCGCAATGGCACCCCGAGATATGTGACAACTTAGCAGCCGGTGCAGAGATGATTTTCAAAGCAGCTCAAGTTGAATACGAAACTTTCAAGGTTTCCGGTTCCTTCGAGTTACCCCTTGCTGCTCAATTAAAGCTAGATCAAGGTTTTGATGGCGCAGTGGTACTTGGCTTAGTAATGCGTGGCGATACCGCGCACTTTGATTACATCTGCCAAGGTGTTACCTCAGGTGTCATGCAAGTTTCCCTTGAGAAATCAAAGCCAGTTGGTTTTGGTGTCTTGATGTGTGACAACTTAGCGCAAGCAGTTGAGCGCTCAAATGTGGGTCTTGGCATTGGCAACAAGGGCGAAGAAGCAGCCCTTGCCGTTCTTGCACTTTGGAATTTAGCTAAGTAGTACTTTCTCACCTTTGCGGTAAGTGGCTAAGACTTTTACATCGCGCACCTCGTGTGGCTCTATTTGCATCGGATTACGATCGAGAATAATAAAATCGGCCACCTTGCCAACTTCTAAAGTGCCGTAGTCAGCTTCACGAAACAATTGGTGAGCAACAGCTGCGGTATAGAAATGCATTGCCTCTTCAATAGTTATTGCTTGCTCGATACTCCAACCTTGTGGTGGCTGTTGGTCGGGGGATTGGCGATGAACTGGCACAGCCAACGCTACAAGTGGTGTGAAATCTGTGATCGGCCAATCGCTACCAAAGCTAATCCGCGCACCCGAATCAATCACCTTGCGCAATTGGTATTGTTGATTATTTCTAGCTTCACCAATGCGCGGCAAGATTAGCTCTTTATTCATGGGATCTAAATAAGTCCAGAGTGGTTGGAAATTAGCGATTACCCCGAGCGCGGCAAACCTAGGTAAATCAGCCGGATCAATGAGTTGGGCATGGGTAATCACTGGGCGACGATCCCAACTTGGATTACTTGCAACAACGGCTTCGATCGCATCTAGTGCCTGGCGAACTGCAGCATCACCAATGGAGTGAATATGTAGCTGTAAATGTTGTTTATCAAAGGTTGTCGCTGCCTCAATTATTTCCGCATCACTCCAGATTAATAAACCTTTACTAGTTGGATCATCTAGGTATGGCTCAAGAATTGCGGCGGTTCCGGCAGAAAGAGCGCCATCGCCAATGAACTTAACTGACTTAGCAGTTAGCCCAGCATCTTCTGGAAGCGCTTGAACTTCTGCGCGCATCTGGTTGTAGTAGTCGATTCGACTCTGCCATTTGCCCGGCTGTGCCAGGAAAGTTAAATTCATATCTACTTTTAGGTGACCAGTTTTCGCGGCCTCAATATAAATCTCAGTCATGCCATCTTCTACCCAGGCATCCATTGAACAAGTAACACCAGCAGCTAAGTTTTGATCACTGGCCCAGGTGATTGCATCTAATTCATCTTGCAATGTGCGCGCTGGTGCAAGTTTGGTAATTAAATCCATTGCCGCAGGTTCGCGCAAAGTTCCCTTCGGTGATCCATCGTCACGTCTAGCAATAGTTCCACCGTCAGGGTCATTGGTGGCCGAAGTTATTCCGGCAACTTCAAGTGCTTTGCTATTAACCCAAATCGTGTGATGGTCGACAGCATGTAATACAACTGGGCGATCGCTAACAACTTCGTCTAACCAATGGGCTTCGAAATCACCACGTTCAACTATGGCTGCTTCATAGGCTCCACCAATAATCCACTTCGAATTCGGATTAACATCTGCAAATCTCTTTACCTCAGCCACAATTTCAGCCACAGATTGCAAGCCATTTACTTTTGGTCCTTGCGATTCGCGACCAGCAAATAGTGGGTGTGCATGACCATCGGCAAATGCCGGCATTACAAAAGACCCTGCTAAATCAATAGTTTGATCTGCGCCACCTGAAAGTGCATCAGAGCCAAGTGCTAAAACTCGGCCATCTTGGATCAAAAGTGCATCAGTTAACTGACCATAGCTGGTCCAAACAGAGCCATTAATTAACAGAGTTCTCACAGATCCAAGAATATGCGGGCTTAAGACTCCTGCGCTATTTTTAAGCCATGAAATTAAAGGCATTTTCCGGCGTTCTTCTGACTGCAGTTTTTCTCTCTACTGTCTCAATGCCTTCATACGCTGCAACTATTGCTGGAACTAAATGCACCAAAGTTGGAACCACTAAAACTGTTTCTAAAGTTAAGTATGTCTGCGTCAAAACAGGCACGAAACTTATCTGGAAAAAAGGGAGTGAAGTTAAGGCAACTCCAACACCTAAGCCATCAGTTAGCGCAACGCCTACTTCATCTCAAAGCACAACGGTCAAGCCATCAGCAAGTGCAACACCAAGCCCAACCCAGAGCGCAACTCAGAGTCCTTCACCATCGAAGTCTGCTACCCCAAGTGCAAGCGTGATCAGTGGTCTTACCAAGCTAACTCTGGACGAAGTAAAGAATCATGATTCAGGCACAAGTTGCTGGAGCATTGTCTACGGAAATGTTTTTGACTTAACCAAGTGGATTACTAAGCATCCAGGTGGAGCAGCAGTCATTCGTGCCATCTGTGGTAAAGATGGATCTGACGCATTCGAAGGTCAGCATGCCGGCCAAGGAAAGCCAGCAAATCAGTTATCTAATTACTACCTAGGAAAGCTAGGGGAGTCGGTAAAGCTTTAACTGTTCTTTTTTACTTGGACTGCATAAATATCGGTAACTAATGCGGTTTAATATTTATGAAACCTAAATTTCTCAATTTATCATTGCCTATCGCCCTGATCGCATCGTTTGCCTTACTTGGACAAAATCAAGCTTATGCGGCTGCTGAAACCTCTTATTCTAAATTGACGGCTATAACCGTGAAAGCGCGTGTAGATGCATTCGACAATGGAATTGGTGAAGTTTGCCAAACGAGTGATGCCTTCGGTGAGCATAGAGACACAACCTCATATTCACCGGCTCCAATTGACTATTCGGGCTCAAACGGAGATTTATGGGTGTATGCAGAATCTGAATATCCGTATTTGAAACGTTACTTATATTGGGATGGCGTGGAATGGCTTACTGGTGAACCTGACGAAGAAGGCTCTGAAGAGGGCAAGTTGCACAGTTGGAATCTTCGCGCAGGCGATCATGGCGTAATGGTCCGAGAAGCTCAAGAATCGAGTAGTGGTTATGTTTGCACATTTTCAAATTTGAAGAGAATTGAAAGAATTGGCCAGGAGCCTATATCAAACTATGTTGGCGAAATCGGAGATATTTACGTCAAGATTGATTCGAAGTACCAAGATGCCAGGATGTATTTTGCTTGGAATGGAGTTAAGTGGATTGCATCTCTAAAAAATCCATACACTTTGGCTAGCGCCGTTGCATCAAGAACTAAAGCTGGCAATTATTGTATTTACGGAGCAAACAAGGATTTTTCTACTTCTTACTATTCTGTACCACCGAAGATTTACAAAGGTGTCAAAGGGGACCTTTGGGTTATTACTGATAAAACGTATGGCGATTTTAAGAGTATGTACTTCTGGACTGGGAAAGTTTGGGTAGTAAGCACTTCTAAGGAAGCTGAGCCGCTTCAGAAGCTAAACGATGAACTGCAACTGAAAGCACGTGCATCTTCAAAAGGCGAAGTCTGCTATTCCGGATCCATCACAAGTACACAGGTATTTTCTACCAAGGTTCCTGCAAATTATAAAGGTAAAATTAATGATCGTTGGGTTGTGATGGATAAAAAGGGAGCAAAATCTAATATTTATTATTACTGGGATGGCAAGAAATGGAAACAGGAATAAGTGAGAATTAAGGGCTTTTTCGCTTTAGTTCTGCCAACAGTATTCATCTTTTCGCTTCTTCCAGTTTCGGCTATCTCTGCAACAAAAATCACACCAGGCACGGTTTGCAAGGTATATCTGCAGAAAGTCACCTACCAAAACAAGGTCTATACCTGCACTAAATCAGGCAAGAAGTTGCTCTGGAATAAAGGTGTGGCAGTTGCCAAACCAACTCCCGTTCCAACGCCTAGCTTGTCGCTGACTTCGAGCACATCACCAACTCCTACTCCAACTACGCAGTCCATTGTCTATCCCACGGACTTAACTCCATTGAATTTGGCTTCCTATCAAGACTTTCTTAAGACTTACAAAGCACGTTTAACAGATGAAGTTCCAAATATTGATTTCATCGTCGACCCCAAAATGGATAGAGTGCTGGAGAAGCAGATCATCGACAACATCAATGTCACTGCGAAATTCTTTGCTAACGAGCGTCCATTAAACGTTCCATTGAGAATCTGGATTGCAATGACAACTGAATTCCAATGGATCTATGACAACATTACGACAGTACTTCCAACCGAGCTTTTAAATGGTGGTTGGCTAGATATGAAGTTAGCAAGATCTAAAGCTGAAAAAGGTTTTCAAGGCGGCGGTGCACCAGGTAATGATAAAAATGGTGGTGCGACACTATTTTTCAACGCAGGTCCATATTCAAATTGGGGTGACGCATTCTGGTCTCAAGTACCTTCTCATGAATTTACTCATGTAGTACAACGATACGAACTCGGTAACTCAATGGCGCCAATGTTGTGTTGGGTGCGAGAAGGAAATGCAAATTATTACGGATTTATGCTGGCAGGACGTAATAGTCAGGCTATGTATAGAAACTTCTGGCTACAAGCACTTTCTCGAATTTCGACCCTTGGCGAAGATCCCGATTATCAATCAAGATCTGTTGCTTACTGGACCGATTTTTTTGTTCAGAATGAGAGTAGAAAGGGAAGTGATTGTGATCCTTGGATTAATTACATTCTAGGTTCGATGGCATTTCAGTATCTTGGTGGAACATATGGAAATGATGCGATACAAAGATTCTATCTTGGGCTGAAAGACTCATGGATAGGGGTTTGTGATTATCCAGTTAGCCAAGAAGGGCTTACCTGCCCCGCGTGGAAAGGTGTATTTAAGAAAACATTCGGAATTACACCTGAAGCTGCCTATCCGAAATTCGGCCAATATATTTACGATGAAATTAAGTGGGCAAAAGGCAAACAGGTACTTTGGGATAAAGAGGCGTTAAAAATCGCACCTATTCCCACCAGTTAATTAGCTATTCATCATCGGAAAGAGATCAGCCTAGTGATTATTAGAAGCCATTCCGTTAGCCTGTGCCCTCTACAAGGAGCGCAAAATTGGCCAAACGGTATGACCAAGAATTTGCAGCCTGGGTGAGTGAGCACCAGGTTACTTTGTTGCGCGCCGCTCGAGTAATTTGTTTTGATATTCAAAATTCTGAAGATGTATTACAAGAAACTCTGATTGACATTTACCGCCGATGGGCCAAAGTTAGAGAGTTTGAGAACCTTGAGGCTTATGCAATTCGAATCATGGTTAGTAAGCATGCAGATCTGCGCCGTAAATGGGCTCGCAAGAAGGATGAGTTAGAAACCACGCTTGAGGCACTCGATGCTGCAATTGATGGCAGCGATTCAACCGATGAGATAACTGAGCGCCTTTTAGTTCACGCAGCGCTCAAGTCACTAACCCCTGCGCAACGTGCTGTTTTAGTTCTTACCTACGAAGAAGGTTATGCGCTCAAAGAAATCGCAAGATCACTACAGATGCCGATGGGCACGGCTGCTTCACACTTAGCTCGCGGCAGATTAGCAGTTGCAAGTTTCATCCAAGGAACCAAAGAAATATCAGCACCAGTGAATAAAAATCGACCAGAACTTACGGTAGAGGACATAGAAGATGCTGAACTAGTTGAAGAGAAAGGGGGCGACAAATGAATGAGATTGACGATGTAATTAAGCGCGAGTTCGAAAGACTCGGTATCAATTTAGTTTCAAATGAGAATCTAGCTGAACTCGTAATTCTTAAAGCAAATCAACGCCGCCGCCGCGACTGGCTATTAACTGGCTTTGGGTTCCTTGCTGCCATCACATTGGGATTCGGCCTCTATATTGCTTTTTCTTCAGGTTCATCTTCATCGGCTAACGAACAAAGCGTGATTGAAAGCGTTGGAGCTAGTTCTGATCAGGCCCGCGTGATAATCCTTGATCTCAAAGGTGACGGAAAGAATCCAATTACTTATTCAACTAATGTCGTTCTGCAGCCGGGGCAATTTCTCGAACTAGTCTCTGAAATACCGGAATTTGCTCGAGGCTTAGCTGGCACGCTGACCGTAGTTCCGGCTGGTGCGGACGAAACAAATAGCCAAATCGGCCGCTTTGACCTTGCTTACGGCACTGCTATCAATGAGTTTGGCGCGTTTAGTGGCAACTTAACTCTGAGTTACCTCTTGTCAGACCCAAATTTCCAAGGCCGCGTAAGGCTGATAATCGGAATCAAGTAATTCCTTAAATCTCAGTGCATAAATCTTGCCTGCCGAAGCGGTAATACCCGTAACAGCTAGCGGGGGAGAATGCAATGAGATCTATCAAAAAGATTATTTGGGTATCAGTTCTAGCGTTAATCGCTTCATTAACTTTCCAGCCAACAGCCGCACAAGCTGCCGATAACTGCGTGCCCGATAAAATTGAGTTAACCAAGTTCGCGATTCACCCGGGACAAACGATGGGTCTAGTACTCAACGGACAAGCACTTGCCGCACCATGTACGACGGCCGACCCCGGCATAGTTGGCTTAACATACGGAGACCGCGGCAATGTATTTTTGGAATCTGGGTCTTTGACTGATATTAATTCTTGGAAATGGAAAGATTTCACTTACGAAGATTTGCTAACAATGTTTAAGACTGCTGGAATTAAGCAAACTATTGACGCTCAAAAAGTTTTATCTTTTTATTTTTACCGAAACGTTAAAGGAACAATCGACTTATCTAATCCAGTTACATCTCTTGATCTAATCCTAGATCCAACTACGGCCGGACCTTGTCATCCAGATCTAGTTGAACATTCATCAGATTTTGTCTCACCCAAACAAGGTTCAATTGAAATTCTCAATGGAGTCAAAACACTTGCGCCATGCTCTGATTTTGATCCGGGCTGGGTTGGCCTCGGATACATAGCTCCTGGTTCAAAATCTGTTTCAGTTAGTCAGCTCTATTTTGACCAATGGACATGGGGCGGTGTAGTTACCTACAAATATGTTCTTGACTTATTTGCAATGGCTAACGTAGATACAACGAAATTTGAGAAAGATTCAATGTTAGAACTGCGCTATTTCCGTGGGGGAGACCCGAAGGTCCTCCCAGTGGATTTATCTGCCTATACGCTCGTGTACACATTGAAATTGCAGCCACCAACTGCTGCAGAAATTGCTGCCGAGAAAGCCGCTGCCGATAAGAAAATTGCAGATGAAAAAGCCGCAGCAGACAAAGTAATTGCTGATAAAGCCGCTGCCGATAAGGTAATTGCGGAAAAAGCTGCGGCCGCGGCCAAAGCCGCAGCGGCAAAGAAAACAACAATCACTTGCGTGAAGGGCAAGCTAACTAAGAAGGTAACTGCAGTTAAGCCGGT
>Ga0222712_10007561_pt1 | contig 10463 bp, 7 predicted proteins | sample C33_657DmetaG_FD_165043 | JGI IMG/M metagenome (GOLD analysis project Ga0222712, IMG submission 165043) | Estuarine water microbial communities from San Francisco Bay, California, United States - C33_657D | ecosystem: Environmental > Aquatic > Marine > Unclassified | place: USA: California...
ACCTTCGCCTAATACCGCCTGATACCGTTCCCTTTATGGGTCCAGCATTTAATCGTTTGTGGGCCGGCAGCATCATTTCAAACTTAGCTGATGGTGTTCTCATCGCCGCAGCCCCACTTCTTGCAATTACTCTGACCGACAGCACCGTTTTGATCTCCATTATTGGTGCAATGGTGATGCTGCCGTGGCTACTTTTTGCAATGCCAATCGGAGTAATGGTCGATCGAGTTGATCGCAGATTCATTTTGGCTGGCTCAAATGCAATCCGAAGCGCAGTTATCGGCATCATGGCGTTGGGTATCGCAACGGGGCATGTGACTATTTATTGGTTGATTTTTTCCGCCTTCATTATTGGCGTGTGCGAGGTTGCAACCGATACAACGGCTCAATCCTTGATTCCTCAAATTCTGGATAAAGAGCATTATGAAAAAGGAAATTCTCGGCTCCAGATCTCAGAAACAGTGATCCAGGGCTTTATTGGCTCGCCACTCAGTGGCTTCTTATATGCGCTCGCGATCTGGTTGCCCTTTTTCATCAACAGCATCGGCTACGCAGTAGCCACCTTGCTGGCGCTGTCTATTCCAATTCAATACTTGCAAGATGTCCGAACTGAAAGTTCAACGGAGAAAAAGCCTCACTTCATCGAAGACATCAAATTTGGAATTGCTTACTTGTACAACTACAAGGTGTTGCGACGTTTAGTTTTAACAACAGCAACTATTGGTGTGTGTTACTCAATGGGTACAGCAACTATGGTTTTGTTCATCATCAAAGAGCTTGAATTAGTGCCGAAGTACTTCGGAGTCATTCTGACGATTCAAGGTGTTGGCGCGTTGTTGGGTGCGATCGTTGCCCCAAAAGCTTCGAAAAAATTTGGTCGCAGCATCATGATGACATTGGGAATCACTTCTAGTTCTGTTGTTTTGTTGCTTCAAGGTTTTTCTCCAAATATTTATATCTTCGTGGCCCTTGCAACTTTCGGTGGCTTTGCAATTGCCCAATGGAATATCTTGTTGATGGCCACTTACCAAACAGTCATTCCTAATGAACTATATGGTCGCATCCATGGAACTCGACGAACTTTGGTGTGGGGAATGATGCCTATTGGTTCTCTAATTGGCGGAGTTCTTGCTCACTTCAGCCTGAGACTTCCGATGTATGTCGGGGGGGTCATTGCAACCTTAATTTCGGTTTCATCCATTAAATTTTTTCTCAAGGTCGGTGGTACCGCCCCTAGCCGTTAAATAACCCAGCCTCGCCCATTCATAGGCAATGGTTATCTAGTCGTTATAATTCGAGGCTCATGCGAATCTTTTGCCTGTTGCTTCATGGGCTTTGCTAGGGCAGACTCCCATTACCAAAAGTGCCTATGGGGTGGTCGACTCTCCACAGACGCTTTTCTTTAACCCTCAAGGAGGAACTATGAAGTTCACACGTAGTGCAAAATTTGCACTCGCAGCTGCAGCATCAGCAGCGCTAGCAGTTTCACTGCTCACGCCTGCACAAGCTGCAACACGTTCAACTGTGACGCTGATTTCTTCAGCAGATATCACATCGTTGAACTCATCTACATCAGATGGAAATACTTCGTACAACGCAGTAGTCGGATCATTAACTGGTATGGGATTCTCATACTACGACTCTGATGCGAAGAATGTAATGAATACAAAGTTCGGAACAATGCAGATTGTTAAGAAGACTGCTACAGATTTCCGAATTAAGTACACAATTACACCTGGCCAGCAATGGTCTGATGGCACACCAATTGATGCCATCGATCTTCTTCTCACACACATCATTTGTTCATCTGCATACTCTGCAGATGCTGGTTTGGGTGATCCACGAATCGCTAAGGTAGTACCTTCATTCGATTCAACTTGCTACGCCGGAACATACGATGATCACGTTGTTGGTCTTCCAGTAGTTAGCTCAGACCGTATGAGCCTTACTGTTCGTTTCGACAAGCCACTTCCAGACTGGGAGCTTTTGGCTCCAGGACCATCACCAGTTCACGCTATGACGCTTATGGCCGATGGCAAGAAGGGCTTGCAATCTGCAGCAGCAAACATTGCTGCAAAGAACAAGTTCAAGAACTGGTTCCTTACAAAGAGTCCTAAGCTTGCAACAGTAGGAAACATCTTCACCAAGGCTTACGATGTTACAAAGGTAGATGCATCAACTAATGCTCTACTTCTTGTAAGCAACGGTGGATTTATCGTTTCTAAGTTCACTTACGGTGATTCAATGACTTTGGTCAGAAACCCTAAGTACTCATCAGGTCCAGCGATGCAGACTGTTAACCCAGTAAATACTGTTGTTATCAAGATCATCAAGGACAACACAGCGATGGTTCAAGCTCTTCGTAACGGTGACGTAGACGTGTATTACAACACTCTTCCAACTGCAAACGACAAGCTAGTACTTGAAGGTCTTCCAAATGCAACTACAGTTACAAAGGTAGGTGGAAACTATTCACACCTTTCACTACGTACTGCAGCAGCACCAGGTGGAGCCCCTTACACCGGTATTTTCGCTGGTGATAGCCAAAAGGCAAAGGATCTTCGTAAGGCATTCTTGCTTGCAGCTCCACGTCAGCAAATTGTTGACACTCTCATCAAGCCTGTTAAGTCAGATGCAACAACCTTGGATACCCAGTTCGCATTCCAAGGAACATCTGAATACAAGACAATTACAGGTGGATCTGGTGTTAGTGAGTACACAACTGGAACTCAAGCAGAACGCACAGCAAAGGCTCTAGCACTTGTTAAGAAGTACTATCCAGATGCATCTGCAACGAATCCAGGACCAACTATCAATTTCGCGCACGCAAATACAACTTTGAGAAATAACATCGCAAAGCTACTTGCTGCTGAAATTACAAAGGCTGGATTCAAATTCGTAGACTACGCAAGTCCAGATCTATTCGGCTTAAATGACAACCGAAGCTCTAAGTACGATGCATTTATGTACGGATATGGATTGAACGCAATTAGTCAGTCCAACTCATCTGGTAACTACAAGTCAACCGGAACAAACAACGTATTTGGATGGAACTATCCAGATCTTGATAAAATTCTGGAAAGCCTTGAAGGTGACATCCTTACTCCTGCAGAAGTAACTGCCAAGCGTTTGGCTGCTGACAAAATCATCATCTCAAACGCTATTGGTCTAGCACTTTATGCAAACCCAACGATCGCTGCATACAGCAAGGATCTAAAGGGTATCGATGTGGCACCAATTGGAAACAACATCACTTGGAACTTCTTCGAGTGGTCATTTAAGTAACAAGTACTAAACAGCAGTAAAAAACATTGGTGGGTGTGCTCTTAGGAGCACACCCACCAATGTTTTGGTGCTAGGATTTGGCGATTCCGCTGCATTAAATAATGCAGTCATTACATTTACTGCACGGTCGAAGGTAGGGTAAACAATTGTTAGCTTATATTTCGCGGCGCTTTGGCATGATGCTTGTCGTTGTATTTGGATCAAGTTTTTTTGCCTATAACCTACAGGCCTATTCCTCGAATCCACTTTCTGCATTCGGTGAAAGCACCGCTCTTAATAAGGATTTTCTAGTTGCAAAAATGATTAGAGATCTACAGTTAGATGTTCCACCTCCGCTTAGATACTTCTCTTGGTTGCGTGGAATTGTGTCGGGGCTTTGGGGCGATTTAAATTTAGGCTTAACTACAACTAATATCCCCGTCTCCGAAATGATTGCTCAAGCAATCCCAGTAACTGTAAGACTTGTTATTACCTCAACTTTCCTAGCCATCATTCTTGGCGTCAGTGTAGGAATGATCACCGCAATGCGGCAGTACAGTCGTTTTGACTATGTGATGACATTTATTTCATTTTTGCTGTTTTCATTACCGATTTTTTGGGTTGCAGTACTACTCAAGGAGTTCATGGCGATTCAGTTCAATGATTTTTTGAGAGACCCCACAATTCCGCCTCATGTCATAGTTATTATCGCCATGATATTTGGATTGGTTGTCGCAGGTTTTGTCGGAGGTACCAGAGCAAACTTCTTCTCAGTATTGGGAGGTGTGTCAGTATTTGCCGGGGTTGTACTTACTTACCTGAGCGCATCTCATTGGTTCTTGACCCCATCACTTGGAATTTTTGGAGTCTTTTTCTTAGCGTTAACAAATGCGGCGCTGGTGATTCAGTTAATTTCTGGTCTTGATAATAAAAAGGGATTACGCGCAGGGTTTGGTACTGCTATTGCAATAGCAGTTCTTTACTACCCGATACAGGCACTTATGCCAGCTAATTCATCTTTCCTCAATGTAATCGCAGTATTTGTGATCACAATTGTGGTTGGAATCGCAATTGGTTACTTTGTGAGCCCTATAGATCGACGCGTCTATATCCGAATCGGACTTTTCACCGCCTTAATTTCTACCTTCCCAATTCTTGTTGATAGGTTTTTGCGAGAGTTTGCCGGATATATGAACTCCGATGCAATCGCTGGACGACCAATTCCGACATTGGGCCAAGGAAATGACTTGCTGACTGAAGAACAACTTTCCAACTTTTGGATTTCGGGTCTAGATGTTGCGGTGCACTTGGTGTTACCAACGGTGGCATTGACACTGATTTCATTTGCAGGTTATGTCAGATTCTCACGTGGAAGTTTGCTCGAAGTTTTGAATATGGATTACATCCGTACCGCCAGAGCTAAGGGCCTTAGTGAGCGAACAGTAATTGTTCGCCACGGAATGCGTAATGCCATGTTGCCGCTGACAACAATTCTGGTTAATGACTTTGCTGGTTTGTTTGGTGGAGCGATCATTACCGAAGGCGTTTTTGCTTGGAAAGGAATGGGGCAAGTATTTAATGACGCCATTAGAAATTATGACCTCAACCTTTTCATGGGTGTATTTATGATCTCGGCATTTTTAACAGTGATGGCTAACTTTGTCGCAGATCTTCTTTATGGTGTCGTTGATCCTAGAATTCGGATAAGGAAGTAAGTGCAATGACTGAAAAGAATCTCGAACCAGAGCTAACGACGGAAAAAAATGAAAATGAAATCGCTAATCGCGACACCATTGGACTCAATCAAAAACAAATCATCTTAAGGAGATTTGTTAAGCACAAAGCTGCAATGGGATCTTTAGTTGTCCTTATTTCTATTATTATTTTTGTTTTCGCTGCATCTGGTTTTCAGTTGGGCAAAAATGGTGACACATTAAGCATTCCTGGCTGGTGGCCATATTCAATTACCGATATTGATCCAGAAGGCGCGGTTGCCGCTTCATGTAATGGTGGCGTAACCGGCTGTCCAACTCTTGATTTGGCTCCGGCGTTCATCGATGGTGATGGCATCCAAATTGGCCAGCATCCATTTGGAACAGACATTATCGGAACAGATTATTTCGCCCTCGTAATGCGAGGAGCACAGCAATCCATCATTGTTATGTTGATTGTGGGCCTTTTGGGTGTTGGTATCGGAACAACAATCGGTGCGATCGCTGGTTACTTCGGCGGCATGGTCGATGCGGTCTTAATGAGACTTACAGACATGTTCCTTGTTACCCCAACAATCATTATTGGTTCGGTGATTGGTTTTAGATTCGGAAGTTTTGGCGTGATTCCGCTGGCCTTACTGCTGGGGTTCTTTGCCTGGATGGGCCTTGCGCGGTTTGTTCGATCCGAATTCCTTTCCTTGCGAGAGCGAGAGTTTGTTGATGCCGCACGTGTTGCGGGAGCATCAAACCGAAGAATTATTTTCAAACATATTCTTCCGAATTCAATTGGTGTAATTATTGTTTCAGGCACCTTATTGATGTCCGGCGCGATTCTTGCCGAATCAGCACTTAGCTACCTTGGCTTTGGAGTTAAACCGCCTGATGTTTCACTTGGACTGCTTATTAGCCAGTACCAAGACACATTCACTATCAGTCCTTGGTTGTTCTGGTGGCCAGGTTCTCTTATTGTTTCAATCGCTTTGTGCGTTAACTTTATTGGAGACGGTCTTCGTGACGCCTTTGATCCTCGTCAGCGCAGACACCTATCCTTCAAGGATCGCATGAAGGCAAAAGAAATTAGTGGGAAGAACAGCTAGTGAATACGTTTAATTCGCTCTCTAATCATGTAAGCGGCCTGTCCGCTGAAACTGTCCAGACTTCCACTCATAGTCTCAGAGTGGTGATTACGGGATTTGGAAAGAGGGACATTACTTCCCAACATGCCAAATCTTTGTTCAGCGATCCACTTTCGTTTTCCGCTGGCGGGGGCAACCCACACAGTGGTTTTGCCTGCGGTGTGAATGATTGTCAGAGCCCATTGTGTCTCGAGTTCGAGCACATCCTTGTAGGAAATAAACTCGGTACCAAGTGGGTTTACAACTTCCATCAAGTCATCTCTGAAAATAAGTTTGGGTTTGATCCAGATAATAAAGGTAATTCCTATCAAAACAGCACAGATCAACAACTCCAGGGCGATCTGAAGAGCGTTGTCATTAACAGTAAGACTGTTACCAGCAAAAAGACATACAAGTACGATCGAAATACCAGCCCATACAAAATTACTTCTGGGACGAAAAGTTTCATACATAGCCCCATTATTGCAGGAGAAACCCAATGACACAGATGAACGCCAGTAAAGAGAAAGCCACGCACGCGGTTCTGGAAGTAGAGAACTACAGCGTTGACTTTTGGGTTGAAGGGGTCTGGTACCCAGCTGCAATCGACATGAATTTCAAGGTACAGGCCGGAAAAGTACTTGCCATCGTAGGTGAATCTGGTTCAGGTAAATCAACGACAGCTATGGGTTTGATGGATCTATTGGCATCAAATGCGCGCGTTACAGGAAGTGTAAAAGTCCGCGGTGAAGAGATGATTGGGGCTAAGAAATCACTGCTCCGCAAAATTCGCGGACGAGATGTTGCCTACATCTTCCAAGAGCCGATGACTGCGTTAAACCCTGTGTACACAATTGGTTTCCAGATTGTTGAAACTCTTCGTAACCACTTTGATATGGGCCCTAACGAAGCAAAGACCCGCGCCATCGAACTTTTGACAATGGTAGAGATTCCAAATCCGGAAGGCTCTTTCCAAAAGTATCCTCACCAACTTTCAGGTGGTCAGCGCCAGCGCGCAATGATCGCGCAGTCACTTGCATGCGATCCTGCGCTTCTTGTTGCAGATGAACCAACAACCGCACTTGATGTGACAGTTCAAGCCGAAATTCTAGATTTAATTCGGGGACTTAAAGACAGACTTAATTCAGCAATTTTGCTGATTACACATGACATGGGCGTTGTCGCAGATCTTGCAGATGACATCTTGGTTATGAAAGATGGATTGTGCGTTGAAAACGGAACGGCTGATCAAATTTTCAATCGACCTGTGCATCCATATACACAGCAACTTCTTGCAGCGGTGCCAAAGCTTGGTTCAGTTGCGGTTCGAAAACTGTCGAAAGAGCAAAAGAGTCAAGAGCCAGTACTTCGCTTGAAGAATGTCTCTATCGAATATCCAAAAAATGGTCGAATCCCAGCATTCCGCGCTGTTACAGACTTCAGTCTAGAAATTTATCCAGGAGAAATCGTTGGCCTGGTTGGTGAATCAGGTTCGGGCAAGACCACAGTAGGTCGCGCCGCAATTGGACTTCTGCCCGCGGTTGAAGGAAGTATCGAAATTGTTGGACGAGATATTTCTAAGCCAACCGATAAAGAGTTGCGCGAAATTCGCCGCCATACCGGAATTGTTTTCCAGGATCCAGCAAGCTCTTTGAACCCTCGTTTACCGATCGGTGAAAGCATTGGAGAGCCGCTATTTCTTTCAGGTGATGCAAAAGGTGCTGCGCTAGATAAGGCGGTCGAAGAGCTGCTTGATCAGGTCGAGCTTCCACGTAGTTACCGAAACCGTTACCCACATGAGCTTTCAGGTGGTCAGCGCCAGCGCGTAGGTATTGCACGCGCTCTTGCATTAACACCAGATCTATTGATTGCCGATGAACCAACATCTGCACTCGACGTTTCTGTTCAGGCCCGCTTCTTGGATCTTTTGCAAGAGCTACAGAGCAAGTTGAACTTTGCTTGCTTGTTTATTTCACATGACCTTGCGGTCGTGGATATTCTTTCGCACCGAATTGCAGTTATGCAGAATGGTTATCTTGTTGAAGTGGGCGATCGCGACCAAATCTTGAAAAACCCTCAACACGAGTACACCAAAATGCTTATTTCAGCTGTTCCTGTTCCAGATCCAGCAGAGCAAAAGATTCGTCGCGAGGCTCGCTTAGCTCTAAAAAAGTAGCGCACCCGTGGATCTAGATCTTTTAGTCTTTGGGCTAGATCTTGTCTCAACTTTTGCCTTTGCATTAGTAGGAGCGCGCGTTGCTGCAAATAAGGGTTTAGATTTCGGCGGCATTTTATTTATTGCAGCTGTGGCATCAATTTCAGGTGGAACACTGCGCAATCTTTTTATGGGGGAGCAACCACCATGGGTGCAACGCCCGTGGTTATTTGCCCCAATCGTTGCGGCATTCTTAATTACTATTGCCATGGACAAGACCCAAGCTGTTGGACGACTTGCATTATCGCTAGACACTTTGGGATTAGCTGTTGCAACTGTTTCGAGCGTTCAGTTTGCTCTATCTCATAAAGCCCCATTAGTGGCAGCAGCGGTCCTTGGTTTAATCGGCGCGGTATCTGGAGGATTGTTTCGGGACATCATGTGCCAAACAGAGCCAGTGCTGTTACACCGTGAAACCGTTGGCACCGCGTGCCTATCTGGGGCCGTAATTTACTTAGCCCTAGATGCGACCGCCTTAAATGAGGCGGCTACAGTGGCTGTTGCTGGTGTTGTCGTTGTTTTGGTCCGCGAGTTTTCGATCAAATTTAATTGGAACCTGCCCACAATTACTAAGGGCAATTAATCCCTAGATTGACCACTTCTGTGGGTGTATCCGCCTAAGAAGTCAGCCTTCATGTCGGCAAAGTTTCCATCTAGCAATGCCTGGCGCATCTGATCTACTAATCGCACGATAAATCTTTCATTGTGAATCGTTGCTAAGGTCGCTGAAAGGATTTCTTTTCCACGGAATACATGGTGCATATAAGCCCGTGTGTAGTGCGTACAGGTGTAACAGTCGCATTCGCTATCAATGGGGGTGAAATCCCTCTTAAAACGGCTGTTAGACAGGTTAAAACGCCCCTCCATCGTGTACACAGCGCTAGTTCGTGCAATTCTGCTCGCTAATACGCAATCAAAGGTGTCACAACCATTTTCAACGCCAACAAAGAGATCCTCCGGCGCTCCAATTCCTAATAGGTGACGGGGTTTGTTCTCCGGCAGGATTTGGTTGACCCAGGAAACAATTGTTCCCAGCTGCCCCTTATCCAATGCCCCACCGATTCCAAAGCCATCAAAGGATTGGCCATTGGATTCCAATGAACCCAGATCTGTCGCCGCCTTTTTGCGGAGATCCTCATATTGAGCACCCTGAATAACGCCGAACAATGCTTGGTAGGGCTTGCCCACTCGCTCCTGCGTCAATCGCTTGTGTTCATCCAGGCAACGGATCGCCCAGGCATAGGTGCGATCCATCGCAAGCACTTGATAGGGACGGGTGTTGTGCAAGGTGGTGCACTCATCAAAAGCGAACATGATGTCGGCACCGATTTGATGTTGCACCTGCATGGAAACTTCAGGGGTAAAGCGATGCATCGATCCATCAAGATGACTCTTGAAAGTCACGCCCTCATCATCGACATGGGCCAAGCGATCCTTGTTGCCAGCGATCACATCATCATGTCGTGTTGTCTGCGCATCCATCGCCAAAACTTTTTTAAAACCAACACCTAATGACAAAACCTGAAAGCCACCAGAGTCGGTAAATGTTGGCCCCGGCCAATTCATGAATTTCGCCAGCCCACCAGCTTCATCTAATACATCAGATCCTGGTTGTAAGTACAGGTGATACGCATTGGACAGCAACGCTTGTGCACCTAAATCCTTCATGGATTCTGGCAGAACAGATTTAACCGTTGCCTTTGTTCCAACCGGAATAAAGGCTGGGGTTTGAATCGGCCCATGAGGGGTATTGATAGTTCCAACACGTGCCAACGAATTACTGTCGGCGTGCTGGATATCAAATGAAAAACTCAAAGCTCTACCAAATCTGAACTCGAGATTGTTCATCAAGCCATAGGGCATCATTTTCAGTGACGCCAAATGCTTCATAGAAAGGAGTGAAGTTCTTTACGATCTGATTGCAGCGGAATTCTGCAGGTGAGTGCGGATCAGTTGCGATACGACGGCGCATCTCCTCTGGGCGAACCTTTGCGCGCCACACCTGTGCCCATGACAACATCAAACGTTGCTCGCCAGAAAGGCCTTCAATGACAGGGGATGGCTTTCCACCCAATGAAATTTGATACGCCTTGTAAGCGATTGTGAGGCCGCCAAGATCACCGATGTTTTCACCGATAGTAAGAGCACCGTTCACAT
>Ga0222712_10007562_pt1 | contig 10463 bp, 8 predicted proteins | sample C33_657DmetaG_FD_165043 | JGI IMG/M metagenome (GOLD analysis project Ga0222712, IMG submission 165043) | Estuarine water microbial communities from San Francisco Bay, California, United States - C33_657D | ecosystem: Environmental > Aquatic > Marine > Unclassified | place: USA: California...
GATCGGGGCTTTGGGGGCCGTGCCTTTCCTGGCGCTTGCAGTTGTCATGGGGCTGACGCTGTTCGCAGGAATTGCCGCTGCCCGTGTGGCAGGGCAATCGAGCTATGCCGGTCTGCTGGCGGGCGGGGCGACAGCGATTTGCGGGGCAAGTGCGGCGCTCGCGCTCTATGGCGTGATCGGCAAGGACCGGCTTTCGCAGGCGCAGTTCGCCTTGACGCTGGTCGGCATTTCGATTGCCAGTGCATTGGCCATGTCGGTCTATCCGATCCTTGCAGGCTATTTCGCATTGAGCGACCAGCAAGCCGGTTTCCTGATCGGGGCATCGATCCATGATGTCGCGCAAGCGATTGGTGGCGGCTATGCCTATTCCGATGAAGCGGGAAGCTATGCGACCATCGTAAAGCTTGCCCGCGTCGCGCTTTTGGCGCCCGTTGTCGCGCTGGTGACCCTCGCCATCGGTTCTGCTGGTGCCGAGCCTGGGCAGGCTAAATGGCGGCGTCTGGCACTGCCCTGGTTCATCACCGCCTTCCTTGCAACCGTTGCCCTGAACTCGCTCGTCCAAATGCCGCCTTTGGTTGCCGACTATGCGCTGTCAGCCTCGAAGGGCCTGCTCCTGCTGGCCGTCACCGCAACTGCGATGCGCAGCCGGATGGATCTGTTGCTCGACATGGGGTGGCGGGCGACCTTGCCGGTGTTGAGCGCAACGATCGTCAGCTTCCTATGTGCCCTGTTCTTTGTGCTGATGTTCCTCTGACGTTGACTCGCCCGGCAAAGCCTTTCACCTCTCAACTTCGTCCTCAACAGCGATAGGTTCATCCATGTCCGGCATCATCCTGCACCAATATGACAGCTCCCCCTTTTCGGAGAAGGTGCGTGTGTGCCTAGGCATCAAGGGATTGGAATGGCAGGCCTGCGACCAGCCGGTAATCATGCCCAAACCGGATTTGACGCCGCTGACTGGGGGGTATCGCCGTATCCCCGTGATGCAGATCGGGGCAGATATATACTGCGACAGCGCATTGATCGTTCGCGAAATTGAACGCCGCTTTCCCGAAGTCTCTCTTTTCCCCACCGGCAACCGCGGCATGGCCAATGTTACCGAATTGTGGGCGGACCGGACGCTGTTCCAATCGGCAGTAATGGCAATTTTCGGAACGCTGGGCGAGAATGTCGATCCGGCATTCATCAAGGACCGGGAGGCTTTGAGCGGACAGCCTTTCAACGTGCAGGCGATGAAAGCGCTCGTCCCCTTCGCGATAACGCAGATCAAGGCGCAGGCCGCTTTGCTGGCCGAGCAACTCGCCAATGGGCAACCCTTCCTCGAAGGCGGCAAGCCCGGGCTCGCCGATGCTGCCGCTTATTATAATTTCTGGTTCATCCGCACTTTCTGCCCCGGGTTGGTCGACCGGTTCGAAAACCTGCCCCAGCTTGACGCCTGGTATGATCGGGTGAAGGCGATTGGCCATGGCAAGCGATCGGAAACCAGCGCCGCCGATGCGCTAACCGTCGCCAAAGCGAGCACCCCGGTGGCGACCGCCATCTTTCCTTCGGACAGCGCCTTGGCAGGTACGAAAGTTGCGGTGGCCGCCACCGATTATGGCCGCGATCCTGTTATCGGTATATTGGTGGGTTCTACCCACACCTCGCTGACAATCGAACGCGAAGATACGGCGCTGGGCACCATCAAGGTGCATGTTCCGCGATTGGGTTATTCACTCGCTTCCGTTTGAAGGCGGACCGCTGCGGGCCTCGTTCGGTTTTCTCCAACACTGCCAGAAGGTGCTGCAGGCCGGTACCGCGATAAACATTCGGAAGAAGGTTGTCGATCTCTGCACCGGCTGCCGGGGTAGTAAGCTGGCGGCCGGTGCAGATTGGAAGCGCGATCCCCGGGCAGATAATCCAACAGGAACAGTACTGTCGGGTAACTGGAAATCACATTTCCGGCCCTCTTTATCGGGAACAAGGCAGTACCCAGCCAGTTTCATGCAACGGTCAATTGATTGCACCTAGATATAGTAACTGCGCCGCCGCGACCGCCTATATGTGGCCACTATTCCATGGATCGGATTAATACCGTTAAGCGATGTTACGCCGTTAACGCCTTCTGCGACGGCCAGAATGATGGAATCTGTGAGGGGGCATTTTATGCTCTGCGTCGGCGCTGCAGGGCAGACATGCGCGCCGACGCAGAGTGTGGAAACGAGATGTTATCCGCATGGCATGACGCAAGGACCAGTTACGCCATCCAGTGAAAGCGGCTCGCTTCGATGCGTCCTTTTTAGGCAATGTTGGGCAGCCGAAGGAGTGTTACACCGTTTTACCAAGCTGCATCACCAGATATGGTGCTTGGTCTCAAAACTGGCCAATATGTTGTGGAATGTGATTGAAATGGTTAATGAAAATTAACCAAAGTATCTTCGCGGAAATGCGCTTTTTTACGGCGCCGAAGCGATGACTCCGCGATCCTGTAGCAGCGCCAAAGCCCTTTTCCGCGATCCGTCCGAATTGATTATGCCTTGCAGCAACGCCTCGGGGGTGGCTCCAGGCATTTTGCGCATCGCAGCATAAGATGCCCAATGGCGCCGACTGGCAGCCACATCATTCAAATAAGCGGCAATCAACGCATCGCTTAATTTTTCGGCGGGATCGGTTTCTCCGGCCGCCGGCTTTGGCGCCGAACCAAGCGAAACCAAAACATCCCTGCGATCGTGGCGCAAAGAAAGAATGACTACAGAAAGCCGCATGGTGCTATCGCCCGGTTCATACGTGGCAAAAGCCCTCTCAACGAGGCGATCTGCATCTGGATAGCCACAATCCTCGGCATATCCAGCCAGTCCCCATAACAATCCCTGGCCATACCCATTCAACTGAAGCGTACGGGCGGCATAAGAGTTGCCCGCCTCGCACTGTTGCTGGACATATTTCAGCAACGCCATCACATAATAGCCAGTTGCTTCCGCCGGATCGGCTTCAATGGCCTGCTGGGCGAGATTTTCTGCCTTTATCAGTGCCTGTCGCCGTTCGCTTTGAGGAGTCCTTGTTATAGTCTGCATCACCAAGACCGAGAGGCGGGCTGCCTCAAGCCGGCTTTGCTTTAATGGTTTTCGAATGCATCGCTGCACTTCATCTGCTTGGCTGATAGTTTGGCCAGACAGCGTACGGAATGCTGCGAGCAGGCAACTATAGTCGTCCAGCTTATGGCCTTGTGCTTTTTCAAATTCATGCCGACCAATAACGCCCAAAGGGCCGGTCATTTTGGCAAGCGCGAAGGCGAGTTGATCCGGCAACTCCCGCGTTTCATCGATCGGAAAATTGCGTGCCCAGATAGTCATGTCGTCGGCTTCGTCGGTGACCGTAAGTTGCAGCAACCGGCCACCACGACGATTCTGGCTGAGCGCTGCAAAGATGGTATAGTTGCCAGTCACAGCTTCTTCATGTTGTTCGCCATGCACTTCCAGCGTTTTGGAAGTCCATGATCTCGAAAATCCGTCAATCAACGCATGCTTGATTTCCATGGCGAGATCGGTCGATTGGGCATCGCTGGGCGCGTCAACCCTTGCGATCAAAACGGTAGGCGCCTCATTCTTTGCGCGCCTCGCAATCGTTGACGGAGCGATCGTCGCATAGAGCAGCGCCGCAATCGCAACCGCTGCGACTAGGAGGGCAGCAATCAACATCGACCACTGCCGTTTTGGTTCAGTCTTGTTTTCGATCGAAACGCTCTCGACCTTCTCAGCAGCGATGGGAGCAGCCGGTTCCAGATAGGAAGGAGTCTCTCCCCGCGCCGCAGGTATCGCCACGCCATCGGGGTTTTGGAACGAAGGCAACAGCCGCCGCCGCGCATCGCGCACGACAATGTCCGGATAGGCGATGGAGAATTTTGCCAGCCTCACCCGGTAACTGCCAGGAAGGATATAGATGCACATTTCGTTGCGCGGTTCGTATCGCGCGTAGAATGAACCGAGGAAATTGCGCAGGCGCATTACCTGCACCCGCGGATAGCTGTCTGCCTGTGCGTCGAAATCCGGGTCGCGGCCCAAGCCTTCAACAGCAACTGTATAGCTTTTGAGCGTTTCACCCTGGCCGCGCAGCGTAGCGCTGACCAGATAGGCCAAGAGTTGCGACAGTTTTGGCGATTTCCGGAACGTCTCGCTCGCGAGCAAATATTCCATTTCCTCACGCAGCGCGGTGTCGAAGCTGCGTTCGTTGGGATCGGGAACCACTGTTACAGTTCCGTCACTAGGCATGTCAGTTTCCAATCCAGGAAAAGTGACATGCGGCTAAGCGTGAAATATGCGCCCCCATGACTACGAGCCTCCTCCCCTTTCCTTTTAGGAATGGCCGTAACGTCAACTTGATTGATATTTACAGGTGTAACACGATTGCCACAACAACTGATTGAAGAAAATCGATTGCGCGCCGCAACCCACTGTTTTGATTGCTTGATTATAATGTGGAACCACGCAAATCGCGTTACATGACGTTTCAATGCGGTGTTGCAGCCCAAGTTACATGACAATACGGGCGCAGTTTCTCCGGAAAGTGTTGCATACGTTCCAGGCAAATGATTTTCTCCCGAGCGCTACCAAAAGCCCGGTGCGGCCTGTGGGCAGCAACCGGAACTTTTGGTGCCAATTTTCCAAACCCGGTAAGTTTGGTTGCGACCCGAGGTGCTGTCATGATTATCCCCGAGATGGCGCCCGTTAGCGCCTATCGACCAGGCAAGGGATGGTTATCGCCGCCGATACGGCAAAGAATACAGCCAATTTGGTTGTAATTCTAACCTGCGCGATCAGCAGGCGTGGATCTTCCAGCTGGTTTCGAGATATTTCTTCATCAATTCACTGGCTTCGGGCGCAAGCTCCAACATCTTGCGCCGCTTGTCGCTGGGATCGGTCCAGCGTTTCACCAAGCCCGCCTCAACTAGGCTGTTCACATGCCGCAACGCGGTGCTCAAGGGCACTTGCGTCGATGCGCAAACACTTGACGCAGCGACCGGCGTGCCGCGGAAATTCGCTTCAGCCAGGTCAAGCAGGATATCCCAGGATGGGCCCGAGAACACATCGGGCTCAAAGAACTTTGCCCGGTTTTGCTGATGCTTCAGCAACCGGCTGACAAATGCCTGTAACTCGGTAGTCGACGGCATCGAAGCCTGCTCATCTTCAACCTCGCCGCCTTCGTCATTTGCCGGATTCTTCGCCAATTCGACGATCTGGAATTTTGCAGACAACGTTGCGAGATTGGCAGAAGCGCGGCGCAGCGCAGCAGCCAGCGTTTCAGCGGAAACCGGTTTCGACAAGAAATCAACAGCATGCGAGCGCATAGCAAGCGTCGCTGCCTCCAACGTAGGCACGGCGGTCAACACCAAAGCCACGATAGGCCGTTGCGGCATGAACCGCAGCGACAACTCTTCAAGGAATGTCAGGCCATCCATTCCCGGCATATTGAGATCGGTCAGGACGATGCCAATTCCGGGGTCTTCCGAAATCAACTTCAGTGCCGCGATCGCATCCGACGCAGTTTTGACTTCATAGCCAAGATTGGCCAATGTTTCGCCGCATTCGTCAAGACAGGCCAGGTCGTCTTCGACCAGCAACACGGCATTGGTATAGTCGTTGCCCCGCATAAACCCCCTGTTTGAAACTGCCCCCGGCAATCGCAGCGATAGTGAATGTAAATCGTGTGAACGTTTGCTACAATCGTTTACATATATTATTCTGTACCAATCCGTCAAATGGCGGTGGACGACTTTGACACCGGGTAACCATGGACAATTCGGAAAATGGCGGCAGCAAACTGCACCAGCTCATGCAACCGCTTAATATTATTAGACTAAGCTGCGGCAACATTCGCGTCCGCATCGCCAAGGCGTTGGACGAAGCGAATGCCGAATATCTTAACGCCAAACTGGACCGAATCGAGGAGCAGGTGACGCGCCTCAATCAACTGTTGCAGGACCAAAAAACTGAAATTACCGATTAGTCGTCAAAATTGAAATTGTGTGTGGGGGGGAGGAATCATGTACGGCATGATTCATAAGGGAGTGCGCCAGATGGTCATCGACCAGCTGGGAGAGGAAGCGTGGAGCGCAACCGAGCGAAAGCTTGGAATTGGCCCGACCGAACTGGTCACCGGCATGGTGTATGAAGACTCGCTCACCATCGAAATCATCGCCGAAGCAGCGGATCGGCTAAACCTCGACATGGAAAACTGCCTGGTCGAATTTGGTCGCTATTGGATCAAATTTGCCGAACGAGGCTCTTTTGCATCGTTCATGGATTTCACCGGACAGGATTTTCCCAGTTTCATCTCCAACCTTGATCGCATGCACCTAGCTGTGGCGACGGCGATGCCCAAGGCACAAGTCCCCTCATTCGCGCTAATCAAAAACAGTCCGGGACGGATGGAAGTCGAATATCGATCGGATCGCACGGGTTTGGAGAAATTCGTAATCGGCCTTTTCCTGGGATTGCTGGATCGTTTCCAAAGACAAGGCAGCGTGAACGTCATCGGGGTGACGAACCAGGCAACGATTTTCGAAATCGTGCATGATCACAAGGATTGATGCGTGGCCGTTACCATAAATAGAGATCTGCTCGATCACCTGTTTCCGGCCAACCTGTTCCTCGACGGGAATCTGAAATTCTCATCCATCAGCTCGTCGCTACGCAAACATTTTCCCGACATCGAAGTCGGATCGTCGCTGTTCCATCATTTCGACATGCCGGGGGGAAATGACTGGGCCTATTTCCAGGCTCATGATGGCCAACTGAAGATCCTTCACCTGACTTCCAAATGCACCAACTACAAACTGGCCGGAGCCATTGTTCCCCAGGATGGCGGCTATTTCCTCGCGCTGCACCATGTGCCGACCGAAAAGGCGTTCAAGGAAAACCGCTTCCAGATCAGCGAGTTTCCCCCGGGTGACCCGCGCGTCCAGGGTTTGATGCTGATCAACCTGCAGCGCGCCTTGATCGAGGAATCGCAGGATACTGCGCTCGAACTGGCCTTTGAGCGCCAACGCAGCGTAGAACTGCTCGAACGCATCAGCCGCATCGCCGGCTATATGGCGCATGACTTCAACAATTTCCTGTCGATCATAAAACTGAATTGCGATCGCCTGTCGCGCGAGCTTGGCCATGACGAGCGTCTGGAGAGACTCGTCTCAATCATCCGTGAAACCGCTGCACGTGGTTCAAGCATCACTGGCTCTTTGATGAAGCTTTCGCACCAGCGCACAGATACGCTGATGCCGGTAACAATCGACAAGCTGATTGAGGATAACACCGCCTTTCTGCGCACGATAGTCGGTTCAAATGTCACATTATCCGTCAATCTTGGGGGCGGCGAAGCGCAATCGATCATCAGCCATGTGCAGCTGCTGAATTGCTTGACCAACCTGCTGATAAACTCGCGTGATGCGATGCCGAACGGGGGTGACATCACCATTACCTCCCAGTTACGCGTGGCTGCCCTCGAGGGAACGACAAAAGAATCCCCGGCACCGCTGCGTGAATATCTGGCCATCGAGGTCGCCGACACGGGCAAGGGCATGACCGATGCCGTCCTGTCGCGCGCCTTTGAGCCGCTTTTCTCCACCAAGTCCAATGGCACGGGGTTTGGACTTGCCTCTGCCCTGGAATTTGCCCGTGAAATGGGTGGTGACGCTTCGCTCGATTCTGCACCCGGCAAAGGGGCGCGTGTCACTCTTTATTTCCCAACAGTCGGTCAGAATATCCCGGGCGATGCCCTGTCAGATTACAACCGTAACGCTGGCAGGTTCGATCGCGAGAAGGTTCGCATCCTGCTTGTCGAGGACGAGCCCTATGCGCTTGAAGCGCTGGTCGAGATGCTGGAAGCCGAGGGTTATGAGGTGACGGCATGTGAAACGGGTGAGGCGGCGCTGCAGGCAAATGAACGCGGGCCGCATGATGTGCTGTTAACCGATATTGTCATGCCCGGACAACGCGGCACCGAACTTGCCCGCCTCGCCTGCGCGCAGCAACCGAACCTGACGGTTATCCTGATGAGTGGTTATGTACCTGATGCTGCCGATATCATGCCGGGGTGGATGTTTATTCGAAAGCCGATGGACACCACCGAGCTACTCGGCCTGATCAAGGCCGCCTCGCCAATCGCGGCCTGATCGTCAGAATCCACTGGACATGCTCGCACGGCCCGCGAACAAATGCTGTTGCATCGTCGCGGTTCCAACGCCACGTTGCGCTAAACGGGAGAGGATGAATGAGCCAGGACGTCACCTATGACGTATCGGAAGGCGTTGCGACGCTGACCTTGAACCGCCCTGAGCGGATGAACACCATATCCGGGCCGATGCTCGACGAACTGACCCGCCTGCTGGTGAAAGCAGGCGAGGATCGCGAAGTCCGCGCAATCGTGCTGACGGGTACGGGGCGTGCCTTTTGCGCTGGGCTTGATCTCAATTCAGCCCAAAAGGGCGAAGGTATCGGTTCGTCCTCGGCTTCGTTCAGCGCGACGATCGACCTGCGCAACACCCCGCCGACCGTACTCCATGCCCTCGATAAGCCAGTCATTGCCGCACTGAACGGCTCCGCTGCGGGCTATGGGATGGACCTTGCCCTGGGCTGCGATATTCGGGTGATGGCGTCTGATGCGAAACTGGCCGCAGCCTTCGTAAAACGGGGTGTCCTGCCCGAATCCGGCGGAACCTGGTTCCTGCCGCGCATGATTGGCTGGGCCAAAGCTGCAGAAATCATCTTCACCGGGCGCACGCTATCGGCAGAGGATTGCCTCAAAGAGCGGCTTGTCAACGAAGTGGTTCCTGCCGACCAGGTGGCAAATCGCGCCCGTGAACTCGCGCTGGAGATTGCCAGCAACGCCCCCTTGGCTGTGCAGGGTGCCAAAAGACTGATGCGCATGGGGCTTGATGAAACATTCGACACCCATGTGCAGCATGTTTACCTCCAACTGCTCCCGCTTTTCCAAAGCGCGGACTTCAAGGAGGGGATGGCAAGCTTCCTCGAAAAGCGGCAGGCGAATTTCACCGGCAAATAGCGGCTGGAAAATTTGCTACTTCGCTTTTGGTGGCAGTCAGGGACTGCCTGGTGCGGTCAAGAAGACTCGAACTTCCACGGCCTTTCGGCCACAACGACCTCAACGTTGCGCGTCTACCAATTCCGCCATGACCGCACTCGCCCTGACAGGTAGGAGCGCGCCCCTAGCAAATGGCTTTGGGGGACGCAACCGCAATTGCACGATAAACTCTGCAACCGAAACTGTCGCGATTTGGGGCAACTGTCGACGTTGCTCGCGCTTTTTGCAGGCGTAAGGCGATTTGCCTGCGCGTTAACCCTCTTTCGCGCTTGCCGGCGAGGGTTAACAAATCGTTAAATACGGTCTGTGACTGGATGGATATCAGCCCTGACAGCTGCGGCAATCGCTGCAACCCCTGCCGTTCCTGTGCGCGTTCAGGCAGTGGGCACGGCTGCGGTCACGATTGTGCGGATGGAGGCGGTCGATCCGGCAAAGAGCGACCAACGTATCGAGCGCGGGGCGGCGCGGCAAACAGGGCGACGCGACGGCGCGCCGCAGATCGACTTTTTCTGAAAACGGGTTAGCCGCCCAGCGCCCAACCGACGCTGATGCGCGAAGCCGCCAGCGGGACGTCGCGGCGAAGCTGGCTGAAATCGGCCTTGGCGCCGGGTGCCAATGTCCGCACCGGAGCCTTCATCGTCCAGCTATAGACAGGACGTCCGCTAGCATCTTTCAGCGTCACCAGCAGTTCAGGAACGCGCTGTGTTTGTGCGGTCGGATTTACGATCGAGCCGCTAGCAATGAAATAGGGCGAACCGTCGGCATCGCGACCCAGTTCCAGATTGTCGTGCAGCACGATTTTAAGATCAGGCTCACCAATCGATGAACCGAAACTGTTGTCGAGCCAGCCATAATACCATGTCGCCGCACCCAGGCCCGTCACCACTATCGCAAAGGCGATCGCGGCATAGGTCCACAGCTTTGCCGGATTGCGGCGCGGCCGGAACAGCGGTTCGCGCGCAAACTGGCTGCGCGTCTCTACCGGTTCGGGGTCGGCATAGACCACCGGTTCGGGTGCCGGTGCTGGTGCAGCGGTGGTGAAACGCTGGGGAAGCTCTGGCGCTTCTTTGGTTGTCACAGCCGGTTCATCGGCAAAGGATGCGAAGCCGGGGGCAGCGTCTGCCTCTGCCGGTGCATCGTCCTGAATCGACTCAGCCTCAGTTGCTACTGTGGGGGTAACCGATGGGTTTTCGACGGTCTCGTTAGAAACGGCTTCGTCTTGCGCCGGCTCCGCTGCTGTCGGCGGGGCCACGATCGAAGGTGCCGGGGGCGCTGGCGGGCTTTCGACACCACTCTGGAACCAGCTGTGCCGGCAATTCGCGCAGCGCACCTGCCTGCCATTTGCGCCAATGGCGCTGTCGGGAACGACATATCGGGTCCGACATTCC
>Ga0222712_10007563_pt1 | contig 10463 bp, 6 predicted proteins | sample C33_657DmetaG_FD_165043 | JGI IMG/M metagenome (GOLD analysis project Ga0222712, IMG submission 165043) | Estuarine water microbial communities from San Francisco Bay, California, United States - C33_657D | ecosystem: Environmental > Aquatic > Marine > Unclassified | place: USA: California...
CGCGAAGGGCGTCTTCCAACGTCGCCGCCCGCGTGCCGAGCGCGCGAACGACGTCTTCGAGCGTGCGCACGCGCGAGGACGACGACGACGACGGCGGCGACGAAGAAGCCATCGATCGCTCGCTCGCGAATTCGCGTGAAGCGACTGTGAATGTGAAGCGTCCCTAGGAGAGAGGACCGAGGGAGTTGGTGACCGACCGACCAAGTGAATGCATGAATGACCGACCGACCGAATGCATGCATGAATGACCGACCGAATGATTGAATTTCGCTCGCGCGGACGTCGCCGCCGCGGCTCGCGCTCGAGCGACGCGCTCGACGTCCTCACCGTGGACGCAATTTGACATCACGAGAACGCGCCGCTGGCGCGCGCGCTCGACGGCCTTTTTTGTTTTACTCTCGCTCTAGGCGTGTTTTAATTCGAAAATGGCCGACCGAACGAATGCATGAATGCATGAATGCATGAAAAAATGACCGACCGACCAAGTGACCGACCGACCGACGCGGACGCGGTCGACGTCGACGCGTCGCTCGCGCGATCGATCGAATCGAGTCGATCGATTCGATCGCCCGTCGTCGTCACCACGCGCCGTTCGTCGTCGTCCTCACTCCGCTCTCGTCACCGAACGATGATGACCACAACGCTGACGTCATGCGCGTTACCCGGGGGAGGACGAACGAAAGGGAGGGAGTGGAACGCGCGAGCGAAAGCGCGACGCGCGCGCGCGACGCGCGCGTCGAGCGCGAAAGCGGACGCGACGACGACGAACGACGTGACGACGGTTTTAGGCCAAGGTCTGACGCAACACTCGGTGGTGATGAAATTTGGAGGTTCCAGCGTGGCGGATGCCGCGCGCATGCGCGAGGTGGCGACGATCGTGATGAGCTTTCCCGAAGAGATGCCGGTGTTGGTTTTAAGCGCCATGGGGAAGACGACGAATAATTTACTCGCTGCGGGGGAGAAAGCGCTGGAGTGCGATACGAAGGAGGACGTGCGAGCGATGGAGTCCCTCAAGGCGGTGCGCGCGTTGCATATGGATACGATGGATGCGCTCGGGACGGATGAGGCGACGCGCGAGGACGTGCGAGGGTTGTTGAAAAAGTTGGAGCAAGTGTGCACGGGGATCGCTTTGATGCAAGAAGTGACGCCGAGAACGAGAGCACTTTTGGTTTCTTTCGGTGAAAGAATGTCGACGAGAATATTTGCGGCGTATTTGCGGTCGTTAGGGGTGAACGCCGCGCAGATGGATAGCACGGATGATTGTTTCGTGACGACGGATGACTTTGAAAACGGGAGCGTCCTGGACGAGACGTACGAAAAGACTAAGAAGAAGTTGACGCTTCCGCCGGGGGCGAAACCGATCGTGCACGTATTCACGGGATTTTTGGGTCGTGGGATCAAGTCTGGGGCGATCTGTACGCTCGGTCGCGGAGGGAGCGACTTGACGGCGACCGTCGTCGGCAAGGCGTTGGGCCTCCGCGAGGTGCAAGTGTGGAAGGATGTCGACGGCGTCTTATCCGCCGATCCTCGCGAGGTTCAAAACACGGTACCGATGCCGTTCTTGAGCTTTCAAGAAGCTACGGAGTTAGCTTACTTTGGAGCGCAAGTTTTGCACCCGCAATCGATGCGACCGGCTATGGATTCCACAAACCTGAGCGTTCGCGTGAAGAACTCGTACAACATTCGCGCTCCGGGCACCGTCATCGGCCACTCGCGCGCCGACGACATGCACGCCGATTGGTTGTTGACCAGCATCGTGCAAAAGAAGAATGTCACTATGCTTGACATAACGTCAACACGAATGTTGGGTCAGTTCGGTTTCCTCGCCAAGGTGTTCAATATTATGGCGAAGAACGGTATTTCCGTGGACGTCGTGGCGACGTCTGAAGTGAGCGTGTCGCTCACGTTGGATCCGGCCAAGCTTTGGAGCCGAGATCTTGCCAAGGAAGAACTCGACAAGTTGGTGCAAGACTTTGAAAACGAAGGCATCGCTTCGGTGTCGTACAGCACGGGGCACTCCATTCTGTCTCTCATCGGTAACGTCGAACGAAACAACGAAATCATGGAGCGCTCGTTCAGGGCGTTGAGAGCGGCAGACATCAAGGTGAAAATGATCTCACAGGGCGCTTCAAAGACGAATATTTCGTTGCTCGTGGATCAAGTTCAAGGCTCGGACGCTGTTCGCGCGATCCACGCCGAGTTCTTCCCTGTCAAAAAGTAATATTTGATGCAAAACTCACCGAAATGTGGACGCGACAGGGGAAGAGACAAAGTACTCGAAACGCCCGACTGTTTTAATAACCAAGTATCGAGCGAAACGCTTTATTTTCGTGATCTAATGAATTGTATCACATCTACACTAGCTACGATCGGCTATTATTTCTTCGTGAGCGCAGCTTTGACGGATGATTCCTTTAAGGTGACTATTCTGTTCAACACTGGCGCCTCCGCAGTGCTGTCCTTGTCAAACGTGAAGAAACCGAGGCGTTGAAGTTGCACTTGCGTTTCAAGAGGCTTGGAAGCAAACGCCAACAAGTCGGGTTCGAGAAGGGCATCTTTATGGATAACCAATGACTCAGGGTTGATTTGCGATAACCAATCGACCGTGTCTGGCTCTTCCTCGTCGTCTTCGCCTTCAACAGGCGCGGACGCGACGGTTTCCTCAGCCGTGGCGCCGTCAGCTTTTCCCGGAATCTCAACCGTGAACAGATGATCATAGAGGCGAACTTCGCCCTTGACAAAGTTCGGCGTAGCCCAGTGCAAAATTCCTTTTGGTGGCTTGGCGCTTCTAGATTCCATGTCAATGGTAACGTCAATTTCAGCAACCGATCCGTCGTCGTTCAACTTCACACTCGTGCACGTTATGTTGTACCCGAACTGCAATCGAACGGTTTTACCCGGTGCTAAGCCGTAGTAATCGTCGACGTCTGAAGTCTTGAAGTCCGAACGCTCGATAAAAATTGTCGGCGTGAGGTTGATGTTGCGCATGCCTCTCTCGGCAAACGACGGGTGCACTGGCGCTTCGCACACGAGAACGCCACCTGGATGATTCGTGATGTTCACCTTGAGCGGGTCGAGCACGGCAAAATATCGAGACGCTGTGTCCTTCAGTTCATCGCGGATCGTTCCTTCGAGGCGCGCCAGCGGCTGCGTGTTGTCGTGACGCGTGACGCCTAATCCAGCGCAAAAAGCGTTTATCGCCGAGGGCGTGTAACCGCGTCGACGTAACCCCTCAAGAGTGAGCAAGCGAGGATCGTCCCATCCGCTCACGATGCCTTTCACGACGAGCGTGTTGAGCTTGCGCTTGCTCATGACGTTGTACGTGATGTTGCATCTTGAAAACTCCCACGTCACCGGTTTGTACATGTCGAGCGCGTCCAAAAGCCAGTAATACGACCCGTTCGGAGCTTGTCGAGACTCAAACTCCAACGTACACAGCGAGTGCGTGATGTTTTCCAAGCTATCAACGATGCAGTGCGTGTAATCGTACGTTGGGTAGATGCACCACTTGTCCCCAGAGTGCGGATGCGTCTCGTACTTGATGCGATACGCGGCGAGGTCCCACATGCTCGGGATATCGCTTCGCAAATCGCCCTTCATGCGCAGCACACACTCGCCTTCTTTACACTCGCGATTCTTCATCTTTTCAAACAGTCGCAAGTTTTCTTCGACGCTTGTGTTGCGGTACGGGCTCTCCGCGCCAGGCGGGAGCGGCGTGTCGTATCTGGACAAATTACCCTCAGCACATTTTTGTTGGAACGATTGCACCACCTTACGCGACGCGAAAACCTCCTCCTTACTTTGAAAGCACACGTACGCCTTTTCATTCTTAATCAAATCCACCGCTAACTCGTAAAGTTCATCAAAGTAATCGCTTGAGTACGTTGTCTTCACTGGCTCGTGTCCCAACCACGCCACCGAGTTCAAAATACTATCGATATACTCTTGCTTCTCCGCCGCGGGATTCGTGTCGTCGAATCGCAAATACGTCTCCCCTCCGTGCTTGCGCGCGACGCCGAAATCAAAATACATCGCCTTGGCGTGTCCAATGTGCAAATACCCATTCGGTTCCGGCGGAAACCGCGTTCGCCACCGCCCCCCGGTCGCGTGCAAGTGCTCCGCCATCGCCATCACCGAATTAATCGCATAATTCCGCCCTCCTCGTGGTAAATTATCCTTCATCTTCGCCGTCACGTGCCCGGCGCTCCCTGGTTCGGGCAAGTGCGCGGCGTCCAACGCCGCATCCGGTGCTCGCGTTGCCTTCGCCTTCGCGACGCCGACCGCGACTCCCCCCTCCGATTCCCCTTGGCGTTTCCCTTCCCCCCCGACGCTTCTCTCCGCTTTCGCATACGTCGCCTCCGCGCGTTCGAACGCCGCTTTCGCCTCGGCGTAGTCCTTCATCTCCAGCGCTCGCATCCCGTGCGCGAGCTCGAGCGCGCCCTCGGCGCACGGTCGCTTCTTCGCCATCTTCTCCGCCTTCCCTTTCGCCGTCTTCGCCGCGCTCGCGCTCACGCCCGTCGACGCGCTCGCGCGCATGGAATTTTCATTGTTTTCCATTCGCGATCGATGGACGCGATCGAGCGCGCGCGCGCGCGGCGAAGTGATGATGACAACGTCGATTCGTCCATCGCGACGTGGGCGATTGATGAATTAGGGTCACGCGAACGGGCGAACGATTGCAGTCCAACGTCAGTGTTCGCCCGCGCGACGGACGCGCATCGAGGGCGAACGACGAACGCGCGATGGCGTCCGTCGATCACGGCCGCGAGCCGTGTCCGCACCGGATATTCGACGATTTAGGCGGGGCGTTCGCGATGGGCGCGATCGGCGGGGGCGTGGTGCACATGGCGAAAGGGGCGTATAATTCTCCGAGAAATTACGCCCTGATCGGCGGGTTGGAGGCGATCACGCGCGAAGCGCCGCGAATCGGCGGCTCATTCGCGGTCTGGGGAGGATTGTTCAGCGCGTTCGATTGCGCGCTGGTGGCGATCAGACGGAAGGAGGATCCGTGGAACCCGATCGCGAGCGGCGCGCTCACCGGGGGGGTACTGCAGCTGCGGTACGGATTGCCGAGCGCGGCGAGGAGCGCAGCGTTCGGGGGGTTTTTGTTGGCCGTGATCGAAGGGATTAGTATTATGTTGACGAGGTTAACGGCGCCACCGCCGCCGATGGCGGCGATGGCGGCGCCGGAGGGCGCGAGCGCGGGCGCGAACGGAGCGAACGCGGGAGGGACGACGGAGAGCGGCGGCGTTTGGGCAAACATTTTTGGCGGCGGTAGGAAAGAGGAGAGCGCGAGTGGTGCGCCGACGATGCCCGATTTTGGCGCCGGAGGGAGTGATTTGAAGTAGTCGTAGCGCGAGAGCAGTACAGTAGCGTTGAATATAATTTTACAACAGAGCAGCGAAGGATGTCTAAACTATCGATTCGTCGAGTTCGTTCACACGTTGGAAAGCACCGCGGTGGCTCGCGCGCGATCGCTCGCGATGAGCGCGCGGATTTCCACGGCTTTGCCGTTCACTGTACACGCGTAGCCTGAATTCGCGAGCGTCAGCGGTGCGCGGTCGCCTCGATTGTGATGTTCGTCGAGTGCCACGTATTCGCCAATAGTTACGTCTTGTTCGAGCGCACGATACGCCTGAAGCTGTGAGCGAAGCGGTCCCGAATTGGCGACTTCGAACGAGGCCACGATCGAGGCGTCCGCGGCTGGAAGAACCGCAGAGTTGGTCCTCCAAAACGCGGTGACATCGCGACACATCGGGCAGCCTTTGTTGATGTTGAGGGACATGTACGACGTGAGACAGCCCTCGCAAAAGCTCGCCCGACAGCACGGCACTGAAACGCAGGCATCAAACGACAAATCGTCCAGGCAAATTGCGCACGACGATGGCGTTTTATCGATGTTGGCTAAATCGACCAACGGTTTCAACGCCGCCGCCTCTTGCGACTGGTGCGCAATTCGATTCTTGAACCCCGTAGGCACGAGAATGAATCTGTAATCGACATCCGACGCTCGAGCCGTTTGACCATGCTTTAGCACCGGCATATCGCGCACGATCAGTGCGATGTAAGCGTCGTCGTCGTACGGCTGCAAATCAACGACGACGCGAGTGACGCTCGCACTCGGTCTGGCGACACATTTTTCAATGTTATAACGCAACGCGTCAAACAGAAACCGACGTGAATCGTTCGATTGCTCTGATTTTCGATCCACGACGCTCACGGTGTGTTCACCGTCACACCACACGGTGACGATGAACTGACTGGTTATGGCGCACAGCGGTACCGAGGGCATCGACCGTTCGTCTTCGTCGAACGCCCGGCTTCTCGCCGCTCGATGCTTCGGCATCCACCCCATATCGAATGTCCTCCCTTTCACCCCGACGCCGCGTTCACCGTTCTTAAAAGAATGCCTCCTATGCTCGCCTCGCACCATTTTCTCGCTAAAGTTCACCGTCACAGTGACGTACTCGATGCCGTCGTCAACGGTTCTCACGCCCGCGAACGGCGCCAACGTCTTCTCCTCCCCGCTCGTCCCCGCTCGCGGCCGTTCGGCGTTAACGACGATCACCGCGCACGCCGAAATATCGTTCGCGTCGTCATTCGCGCGCCACACCGCGCACGTCGCGGCATTGCCCAAAAACTCATCACCGGAGTGGTTCCACTTGCTCGCGCTGACGACGTAGACGTACGCGTCCGCAACGAAACCGCACGAGCTCACCGCGCACGCCCCTACGCAAGGCCACGCCGTGGGTAATTTCAATCGCTTCGTCAGCGTTCCGGTGTTCACGTCCAAAACATCGATCGCGGGCGGGGTTCCACAACACCGAATGACACGCGAGAGCGGGACGCTCGCCGCCGCGGCGTCGCAGCCGCGGCGGGGATTTCCTTCCGCATCCGTGACCCAGGACCCGCGCGGCGCGGGAGATATCCATGACTCATCGCGCGCACGCGCGTCAAAAGGCGCGCGTGGGTCGAACGCGAGGGCGCCGACGTACATCGCGAGAGCGCCGTCGCTATAGCCGACGACGACGAATTCGTCGCGAGCGACGCCGACGCATGTTGCCACGGGCGGCGCCGGGGACGCCGAAGCGGATTCTTCGTACATGGCTCGATGTGATTCCCAATCGCTTCGAACTAACGTGCGAACGGCGCACGATGAAAGCATGGACATGGACGGCGGTCGAGAGCCGCACTCTGAAGCGTTGGCTCTTCATGCGCGCGATAGTTGTTGAAAGAAATGAATTATCAAGGCTAGCGATAACCTAAGCTTGGGGACGTGAAACTACGATACAAAACGCCACCGTTTCGCTCTCAACGTTGTTTCACGCGCTCTTGCGCGCGTAGAGGAAAAGGTAACCTTGGCCCGTGCGAACCTCTTCGCACTTCAATGAGTTTACTTCGTCGTCGTTGAAGTGCTGCCAATCGTCGTGGTGGGGAGAGTCCAAGTCACGTGCGCACGCCGTGTAGTGACCGGTACCGGCACACGAACCGTGGTGCGTGACGACGGCGACAAGATCGTACAAACCTTCTAGACGCGGCGCTGGTGTGGACGTCGCGGAGCGCCTCGGCGTCCGTCGCGGCTTCATCTCCGACGTGAAGGTATTCGTTTCCGCGTGATCCTCTTCTTCCCCGTCGTCGAACTCAGAATAAGGCGCTAAATCTAGGTTGTCCAAAGGAAAATCAACATCGCTCGTTATCTTGGTCCGCGACGCGTGGCCCTTCCACGTGAAACGCTTCAAATGCAAGCACAGCACCGGTGGGAGCTTACCTATTTTCGTCGATTTGGTAGCGCGCTGCACCTCACCGCACGTTTCGCAGAAATATCGACCGTGTCCGCTGAGCATTTCGTTGCGCGTGAACGCGGCCAAGCACTGCTGCAGCGTAACCTCTCCGTTTGGACCTTCACCGATTTCTGCTTCAACCGAGGGCGAAACCGGCGTCGACGGCTGAGAACCATTCTTACCGAGCACGGGTGGAATCGGCAGCGATAAATCCAAAAATGTCTCCCTTCGCGTCGTCGTTTGATTGCAGTTCATGCACGTCACTCGTGTGACCGCGACGCCGCCAAAGAGCTCCATGATTTTATCCGTCGCGGCGTCCTCCGTGTCGGGGAGATTCGACATCGCAGGCGGTGACTCTTGCGAGGACGTTCGATCCTTCGTCGAAGGCGACATCAGCTCGTTAAGTTGCTTTCTGACCTCGTCCGCGGTGACGGCGTGCAAAAGATGCGACGGTGACGTGAAAACGCTCCCAGGAGTGCTCAAGCTCGACGTCAACTGCTTCTCCTCCGCCGCCTCAACGTCACCCTCCTTCCTCCGCCTCGACTTGCACGGCCTACACGGACACCCAACTTTATGCTTCTTCGCTCCCCAACGCGAGACGATGATATAACCACCGTCGCGATCGTCATCGGACATCTTTTCGTTCACCGGAGTCGACGATCCAGGTCCAGCGTCGTTGGACGCCAACGAGTCGCTCGGGTCGTCTCGCAAAAACGTCAACGAACTCGGACTCGATCGTCCGCTTCTCGATCGCAAGCTCCTCGCCCTCGTCGGCGGCTGCGGCAACCCCCCTTCGCACGGCGAGTGCTCCTTCATCCGCGGCGTCGCCGCGTTTTTCATCTTCGCCGCGCGGCGCCCCCCGCTCAGCTCCTTGCGTAACCTGTCCAACAGGAAACGCATAAATTCGTGCGCGTCTTGCTGCTCGTTCCCCGCAAACGACGGAACGAGCTTCCAAACGCTGCGAAGGAGGTCGTTCGGGGGAAATGCTTCGTAATCTCCATCGCCGAGCGTGCGCATCACCGCCCTTAATTCCGCGCACACGTTCAACGTCTCGCCGCTTTCCATATCTGCTTTCCGTTCTCGCGTCATCGCCGGCGGCCGCATCGCAAACTTCTTCTTCTGCATCGTCTCATTCGCGTTTGATCCGGGAAAACGTTTTCTCTTGCGCTTCAGAGAATCATCAAACTTCAAGATCTCGTGCGCGCCGTCGAACGCGCGCGATGGCGGGTCCTTGCCGCCGGCGACCGCGCGCGCTCGAGCTTTTAAAAACTCAGCCGCCTCATCCGAGAGAATGTATTCGCGAAACTCTCGAACGTGATGCAATGCCTGAGAATTTTCGCGATGAAATACGCGACACCGATCGTCAGCTCGCGTCATCGCGCGCTCGAACGCGCGATCGCGATCGCGTTCCGTCGCCGCGCGTCGCCGCCCGCGCGGACGACGAGACCAGACCCACGTCTCGTCGCGAGCGCTTCGAGCGCGCGCACCTGGAGCACGGAATTCAAATAACACGTGTTCGAGACGTTATATAACCCAACGCGCGGCGTCGGTGCGCTCCCGTTCGCGGGCGCCATCGCGAGCGACGATGTTTGAGGCTCGAGCTCGAGCGCGACGGCGAGCCGTCGCTCGCGTCCTCGTCGCTCGCTCGCTCGCTCGCGTTCGATTTCGTCGAAAAGATCAACACACACGTTGGATTACAACATCGCACAATATACAGTGTATTTCAATGACGCTCACGACACACAGTCGTCGTTTTATGCGATCGAATGACGCCAATCGAACGCCTCGCGCTCGCGCCGTCCGCCGCGTTCGCCTCGCGTCGTCGTTCATTCGCCCCCGCGGCTCGCCGCCGGCGACGAGCGAACGACCGTTCGACACATCGGACACGTCGAGTTATACCGCAACCACGATGACAAACACGCGAAGTGAAACGTGTGCGCGCACGCGACGATGCGCACGACGCCATGGGACGTCGTCGACGCCTCGCTCGCCCGCGACGACGCGTCGACGTCCTCCGCCGTTCCGTCTCGCGCCTCTAAACACACCGCGCACGTCTCCTCGTCGTTCGCATCTCGCCCTTGCGTGCGCTCGCGCGTGTTCACGCGCTCGACGAACGCCGCATTGGACATCGCGCTCGCCCGCCACGTCGCATGCGCGCATCGCTCGACGCTCCACGTCGACGCTCGCGTCGCGTCGTCGTCGCGTAACGCTTCGCGGCTCGCCCGCGCGTCGTCGCTTAACGCGCTCGCGAACGCCATCGACGACGCCTTTCCGTCGCATTGCGCGACTTCACTCAGACGTAACGCGTTGGCGAATTCGAAGTCCTCTCGCGAGCGCGAATTCGCGTCATCGGCAAAGGCAACGCGCGCGCGAGCGCCGGCGCGTCGCGCGCGACGCGCGAGCGACGCGACCACGATGCGATGCGTCTCATTCGCCATCGCACGCCGCGCGAGCGACGAGACGCGTCAGCGAATACTCGTTGGTTGTTTTTTCTGCTTTCGCTCGAGCGTTCGTTCGACCGAGGCCACGCGCGGTGGTGGTCGAAGTGACGCGATTCGACGGTTCACCCCCAGTGCTCGGTCAACGCGAGCGAACCGTCGCGGTGCGCAGTGGGGGGGGGGGGGGGGGAAAAGGGGGGGGGGGGGAGGGGGGAAGAGGAGGGGGGGGGGGAGGGGGGGAAGA
>Ga0222712_10007564_pt1 | contig 10462 bp, 10 predicted proteins | sample C33_657DmetaG_FD_165043 | JGI IMG/M metagenome (GOLD analysis project Ga0222712, IMG submission 165043) | Estuarine water microbial communities from San Francisco Bay, California, United States - C33_657D | ecosystem: Environmental > Aquatic > Marine > Unclassified | place: USA: California...
CGACATGGAACGAACGCCAAACTCGCCGTGCCTTGTGGACGCTGGCCATGGGCGTGGCTGCACTTGCGTTGCTCTCCTTGCTGGAACAGCGCGGCTTCCTTCGCATCCCGCTATGGCCGCGGGGTCTGCCCGGCAGCAATCTGGAGCCATCTGCGGGCTTTGGGCCTTTTGCCAATCCCAACCACAGCTCCAGCTTGTTCGCGATGGGAGTCGTGCTTTGCGCTGCTGCGGCCTTCGACGGGTTTCAGCGCCGTCGCCTGCGCGGATGGATCGCACTGCTCGGGCTAGGGGCATGCCTGGCGGCCATCATGGCCAACTCGTCCCGTGCCGGGCTGTTGCTGGCATTGCTGGGTTTGGTGCTATGGCTGGGAACATCGGCGATGAGCGGTGGGCGCCGTCTTCGTTTGGCCGTTCTGTTTGTGGTGATGGCCGCCGGATTGAGCGTTGCCTTTCTCTCAGGCAGTCGCTCGGTTCGCAGGTTGGTGGAGTCCTCCGATTCTGCGGTTTGGCCCCAGGACCTGCGGCTTCTGGTGATGCGCGAATGCGCCACTTGGTCCCTGCAGGCTCCATGGATCGGGAGGGGGTTGGGGCAATTTGCCTACACCTTCCCACTGTTGACTGAGGGCGGTATGAGTGAGACTCGCGTCATTCACCCTGAGAGCGATCTGCTTTGGGGTTTTTTTGAGGGAGGCCTGTGGCTTGCCCTGCCGGCGCTGTTTCTCGTTGGCTGGTGCCTGCGCCGCGGCGATCCATGGTGGGAGTCGCAGCGCCGACGCCAGCGTCAACATTCACGATCCGCCAAGCGGATTCGGCGCGCCATGGGCTTGGCGGCGCTGATGGGATTGCTGCACGGGCTGGTGGATGTGCCACTGCATAACTTCGGATATTTCCTGTTCCTGGCGCTGCTGCTTTGCATCTCGGTGCGGGGCGAGTTGGTGCAGGGCGTCTCCAGTGTGTCGGCTCGGTTGTGGGCGTTGACGGTCTCGCTGGGATTGCTGTGCTGGGGCGCTGCCTGGCTTTGCAGCGTAGCCCTGCCTGATCACGCCCCGCCGCTTGCCTCTGGAGCCTTGTGGCATCATCAACGGGCCTTGGAGGCGGCCAAGCTTGGGAGGCCCCGTCAGGCCATGACGGAGATCAATCAGGCCATCGCGATGACGCCAATGGAATACCGCTGGTATTTTCTGCGCGCCCAACTCCACCTGGTGATGGGCGGCGAGCCTGCGGTGGCCATGGAAGACTTTGGCCGTGCCCGCGCCCTAGAGCCTCATCTTGCGCTCATCGGCATTGAGGAGGGAGCCTATTGGTTGCGCTTTGAGCCCTCGCTGGCCTTGGTGGCATGGGCGGAGGCGCTGCGCCGCTATCCTGAGAACTCCCGATGGTCTTCGCTGCGCTTCCGGCAGATGATGGAAAAAAGCATGGATCAACCAGAACTGCACGATCAACTCTGGACTCTGGCCAACACCGTCCCCCGGCAACTGATTTACCTCCAATTGCAGCCTGCGGGGGAGCATTGGTCCCGCTGCCTGGAACAGTTTCTGCTGCGCCACCCTCAACTTGAGGACCTTGCGCTCTGGCAGTCCCGACTGCTCTTTCAACTCTGGGAGAGGAAAGGGGATGTTCAGGCTGCAGTGGCCTGGCTAGGGCAGCGCCCCCAACTCGAGTCCCAGGGCTGGCCTCTTCTGGCGCGGGTCCAGGCCAGGAATGGCAATTTTACCGCTGCCTGTGAGCTGGTCATGCGGCACTTTGAGGGCCTGCTGAAATGGACCGGTGAATCCAACGAGCGCAGTGGATTGAGCCTCGAGGCATTGCAGCGTGCGGTGGTCCTCAGCCCGCAGGACGCGAGGCGTGGCGTGGAGTTGCTCAGGGCGCAGTGGGCGGCCGGCGAGTGGGACGCCGCGCTGCGCAATGCCGAGCGCATGAAGGCTCTGTCAGACGCGCCTCAATTTCTCGGCTTGGCGCGGGCGGCTATTCTGTTTCGCATGGGGCGCAGCCGCGAGGCTTGGCAATCCTTTGAGCCCATGATCGAAAAGTCGCTGGTGGTTGGTGAACACTCCCCAAACGACGACGAGGGCACGCCGATGACTTGGTCGTCGCGGATTCTGCCTCCCGAGGCCCTTGCGCAGCCAAGGCCTCAACCGGTCAAGGCCTTGCTGAGGTTTTGATCGGGGGCATTGGGCCCGAGTTGAGGCGATGCTGGCCTCAGGCGCGGTACTGGGTCAGAAAGGCCTGGTTGCCCTCAGGGTCGCGGAAGCGCCCCATCATCAGGGGCTCGCCTGGGGCCTGATTGGGCGCTTCGAGAATTTGTCCGCCGTGCGATTCCAGCAGCGCAGCAGTCTCGAGGGCATCCTCCACCTGCAGGGTCAGCCCCGTTGGATTGGGTCTTCCGTCGTGTCCGGCGTGCAGCGCGAGGATGGCGTCGCCGTGCGCCAATTCGCTCCAGGAGTCGCTGATGTAGAGAGCCCGCAGGCCAAAGACCTGCTCATAGAAAGCCACGGCGCGTGGCATATGCTGCGCCAGCAGCATGAACTTCACCTTCTCGAGCACGGTGGAGACAATCAGGGGTTGCTGCCGCCTGCCGATGCAGGGTTGCTGCCGGGGAGGGTCGTTTGAGGTGCCGCGGCGGAACCGCCGACCAGACGGCGGTAGATTCGTTGCGGCAACGATGCCCCGCGCTCTTCGGCCTCAAGTTGCGAGCCCGCCTCGGATTTGGCCAATTCCCAAGCCTGCGCGAAACCGGGTGCCTGCAGGGTCATGTGCCGTTCTGCCCGAGCATAGACCTCAAGATCGCGAGCCAGGCGTTGGTCCGGCTTTTCGTTGAGCTTGGCCACCTGCAAGCGCAGGTTTTCAGCCTCGGCTTGGAGCTTCGCCCGTTGTTGGCGCTCCTCCTGGGTTTGCCTTGCTTCCAGTTCCATGCGGTCGCTGAGCATGAGCTTGTAGCGTTTGAATTCGCGGCGGATGCGCCACTGATGCCAAAGGGCAAGCAAGGCGAGCAGAAGGCCGAGGCCGAGGCCCACCAGAAAGGTGTTTAGCGAGTTGGAGAAGAATTCACCCATGACAGAAAATGGAGTTGAGATTGCGGCCGCAGGGACCGTCGAGGTTGGGCTGGATCACTGCGCTTTGCAACTGCCCATCGCGCGGCAGTTTGGTCACCTCAGCCGCCGTTGGATTTGCGCTTGTCAGGCTGGGGCTGCCGATCATGCTAGGCGGTATGGAACTGCCCCTGGAAGACGCATTGGTGGATATGGTTGGCAAGGCACAACGCGGTCTTGGTCTCAGCGATGAAGTTGTCGCCGGGAGGGCGGCCGTCGCGCTGGAGGACTGGATTGCGCTGAAGTCGGGAGAATCTGTTGATTCCAAGGTGTTGCAGGCTGTTGCTGCCGTGCTTGGCCTGCACGCCCCCTCGCTGGCTGCCATTGCTGCGGGCTCTTGGCGGCCCCTTCCCGTGGACCTGGATGGGCTAGCGCAGTTCACCACCACCTTTGGCGACATGACGGTCAACGCTTATGTGATCTGGGACCCCGCCAGTGGAGAGGCCGCTGCCTTTGACACTGGGGCCACGGCAGAGCCGATGCTTACCTTCCTGCGCGGGAGGGGCTTGAAGTTGCGGGTCCTGTTTCTCACCCACACGCACCCGGATCATGTCGCCGACATTGCAGCGTTGAGTGCGCCAGAGGTCTGGGTCAGTGCCCGCGAGCCTCATGAGGCCGCGCGGTCGTTCGAGCCTGGCCACAGTTGGAGGATCGGTGCCCTGAGCATCGAGTCCCGTTCTACCTGGGGGCATTCTCGCGGGGGAACCACCTTTGTGGTCAAGGGCTTGGCTCAGCCAGTGGCGGTGGTGGGTGACGCATTGTTTGCCGGCTCCATGGGCGGCGGCGGCGTATCGTTCGCTGAGGCCCTTGGCACCAACCGTCGTGAGATTTTTTCATTGCCTGGTCACACGGTGATTGCGCCAGGGCACGGCCCTCTGACCACGGTGGGCGAGGAGCGCCTGCACAACCCCTTCTATCCTGAATTCAAAGGTCAGCCATCGAGCTGACCACGGTGATCTCGCGGCGATTGGCCGGCAGGGTCCGGGCATGGACCTCGGAAGGTGCCCAAGAGCGCAACGAATCGAGCCAGTCCTCCATCTCTGACGCCACCGCATCGTCGTTGATCTTCAAGGTGAAGATGATCCAGCGCGGCTGCAGCAGGCGGCAAAGCTTTCGGCAGTAACGCAGACTGACTCCGGGGTGAAGGTTCATGTCGCAGCACAGTAGGTCCACCCGCATGGGCAGGTCCTTGGGGCCCACAGCGCCGGCACTTTGCCGCAGGTGTGTAAACTGGGGGTGGGAGAGCAGCTGCGGATGCATGGCCGCGCTGTCCACGCCGATGACCTGCATACCCATTTCCAACAATGCCAGCGAGGCGCCACCGGGGGCGCTGCCCAATTCCAACGCGCTGCGACCCTTCAGCTCGGCTTCACCCAACTCCAGCCAAGCCAGCGACTGGCGCATCTTCAGCCAAGCTCTTGAGGGGGCGTGAGCGGGCAAAGTCAACTCGGGCAGCGCCCCGGGGCAGGGATGCGCTGGCAACCCCTTGCGGTGTCGTCCTACCATCAGAGGCTCGCCATGCTCGCCCACGATCACATCCGCAATCCAGGGGGATTGGCTGTCCATGGGTAGCCGCAGGGCACAGACAGCGCTGCGCAGCTCCTCCAGCACAGGATCAGGACCCTGCTCAGGCGGTAAGGCTTCGCGCCGAAAGATGTGAACCGCCGAAATTGGCTCAGTGAGCAAGCTCGCCAAGGTCGCCACAGTGTCGCAGCGCCCCAGCGACTCTCCAATCACCGTCGCCAAGCAGGACTCGGGGAGGGGAATCTCCAAGGGGCGATGAACCTTGAAGGTCAGCAAACCTGGACGCATGAAAGCAGGGCGCAGTGAGCCCTCGTAGCGTCGGCTGACATCTGCCTTGAGCCAAGCCTCATGGCCTGGTGGGCAGGTCGCAAAATAGAATGCTGGGGCGCTCAAGCAGCAGCGTTCCTCAGCGGTAGTAGGGCTGGCCGTTGGGGTAGTAGCCGGCGGGGCGCTGACCTTGATAGGCAGGCTGCGGGTAAGCGCCTCCAGGCTGCGGATAGGCCTGCTGCTGTTGCTGCTGCTGGTTTCTCACATCCTTGGCGTTGCCCAAGGCAGCTCCACCAAGAGCGCCGAGGGCGCCGCCGATGGCTGCGCCTTCCAGGCCGCGGCCGCTTTGATTGCCAATGATACCGCCGGCGGCAGCGCCGCCGAGGGCGCCGAGGACGGAGCCGGTTTGGGCGCTGGGGCCAGTGGCGCAGGAGGCCAGAGTGACGAGACTCAGAAGGGTGAGAAGGGTGTGCTTCATGGCAGGTGAGAGTTGGATGCGACTGGAGGACAAACTACTCAATGAAAATCGAAAATCTTTTTCCTGCAATAGGAATCGGTTCATGGCGTTGCCATGCCATGGCTTCTCGACTCTTTTCTCTTCTCGCCGTCCTTGTTTTCCAGGGGTTCTCTGCGCAAGCTGCTGATTCCCAGCCCTTGCTGGCCATCGAGGGCAAGGTGCTTCGCTCCTTTGAGTTCAATGGAGCGCCGCCCGCGCCCTGGCGCGCCGCCAAGGGCCTTTGGAAGGCGGCAGAAGGGGCGATGAGCGGCGAGGAGCTGGCGGCCGATAAGCACGGTGCCGTCTTGCGCCTGCCGGATCAACTTCAGGACTTCGTGATTGAGTACGAGGTCATGCTCGACGGCGCCCGCAGCACCACGCTGTCCATCAATGCACTCAAGGATCACATGGCGCGTATTGTCATCATGCCCAAAGCTGTAGCGATTCAGCGCGACGACAACGATCACGAAGGTCCGGACAAGGCCGTAGTGTTTGCGCGTTTCGCTGCAGACCTCAAGCCTGGCACCTGGCACCGCGTGCGCCTGGAGATGGTGGGCGACAAGATGCTCGGCAAGGTGGACGATCTCGTGGCCTGGGGCAGCAGCGAGCTATTCACCAAGCCCAAGGCTGCTCCTGGCTTCACGGTCTCAGGACAACGCGCCCTGATCCGCAACTTCCGCCTTTGTGAGGCGACACTCAACCCCAACTGGGAGGCCGTGGCGGCAACCCTGCCCAAGCCAGGAGCGAAGGTGATTGCCGCCCCTGCAGCGGCTGCGAAGGGCAAGGGAAGGGGCAAGGCAAAGGGCAAGGCTTCAGCTCCCAAGAAAGCAGCAGCCTCATCCTGAGACCCTGGGGGCGGCGGTTGAGTTTCGATTGCGATCAGGCCTGAACTCAACGGCCCTGCAGCGCCTTGCGCAGCACGGGTTCGAAGATATCGGCTTGGCGCATGAATCCAAGATCGCTGGCGTGTGAGGCATCGGTGGCGCCTTCGGTGTCATCGCCATAGAGGTGGTCGCCCTCAATGTAGTCTAGGTCGCCGACGCCCTCTTTTTTCAGGATGTCGTAGGCCTCGCGTAGCGCGGCGTGGTTGTCGCTATGGAATTTGGCTTTGGCGGGCGTAATCCAGTCATTGGTAAAGCGTCGGTCTTCGACCAAAATGATCGGGGTCTTGGGGTGCGCTGCACGCAACTGGCGCACCAGCGGCACGCACTTCTCGCGCACAGCGGAGGGCTGCATGTTTGGCAGGCAGTCCACCACGATACAGGCGGCGTCCACCTGCGCGATGAATTCGCCTACGGCCTGGTCCATGCGGCCATTGCCCGAGAAGCCGAGATTGACCACGGGGCGATCAAGCCGGCGCCCCAGAATCGCGGTGTGGACCATGCCTGGGCGGCTGGCGCAGGCGCCGTGGGTGATGCTGGTGCCGTAGAAAAGAATGGGTTTTTCCCGCGGCGCCAGGCCCTCGAAGCTGGAGCCCTTCTCGACGCCGATCTTCAAGAACTCCACACCGTTGTAGAGTGGCAGGTAGGCCGCGTACTCTCGTTCGCCAGGGGCAAGATCGCGAATCACCTCGGCGCGCACTTCCTGAGTGCCGGGGCGAGTCACCTGCACCCACTTCCATTGCCCGTTGTTGTCGCGGGCATAAAAGTCAACGCCGCTGACGCCTGTGGCTGGCATGTGAGGCATACCCAGATTGGCCTTGTTGACCTTGTAGTGAACATGCAGGGCAGGGGAATTGGTGCGGAAGCGCAGCACCATGCCGGCGCTGTCGCGGCTCAGACTCCATACTGCAGGGGTGACCTTGCCCTCGGCTGAAGCCGGCAGGCGGTCGAACCAGCGCTTGCGTTCGGCTTGAGGCAGGATGCGCCCCTCCACTCCCCATTGCGTCGCGTCATGCCATTGCACATTGGCTCCGGCCTGAGGTTTGCCACCCATGGCGGGGTCCAGATTGCCAATGCCTTTGGATTTGCCAGCAGGCTGTTGGGCCGGGCAGAGCGCGCAGATCAGCAGGCTTGTGGCCACACAAAGACGCAGGGATGGGCTTGGGGTGAAACGCATCTGCAACCCACGCTCCGAGCTTCCCCAGTATTTCAGGCTTCGATGCGAAGCCCCGCAACTAATTGATGCAGCGTCCGCCAATTCGTGCTTCACTGTCAGGCTCCCTTCCTCATGGACCCGCTGCTTCAACTCCTTGCCATCAACTCCAAGCGCACCGCCGCCGAGTTGGCCGCCATTTTGGGCCTCAGCCTCAAGGAAGTGCAGGCCCGCATCGAGCAGGCTGAGCAGGACGGCCTGATCCTCGGCTATCATGCCGTGGTGGACCGCCAGCGCGCCGGACAAAGAGGTGTGACTGCGCTGGTCGAGGTTAAGATCACCCCTGAGCGCGAGGGCGGTTTTGATCGCCTGGCCCGTCGCATCGCCAAGTTCGACCAGGTGCGAGAGTGTTATCTGATGAGCGGCGGCTACGATCTGGCCATTGTGGTCGAGGGCAAGGATCTGCTCGATGTGGCCAATTTCATTGCCGAGAAACTCAGCACCATTGGAGGGGTGCTCTCCACGGCCACCCATTTCCAGCTCAAGGCCTACAAGCAAAACGGCTTTTTGGCCGCAGGTGGCGGCGACGAGGAACGCCTGCCGATCAGCCCTTGATCACATCGAAGCCAACTCTGCTGCAACCGCACTTCTTGAGAGGACGACCCGGCGATGGACTATCATCAGAAACTCTGCACCCAAGTACGCGACCTGCCTCGCTCAGGCATCCGCGATTTCTTTGAGCTGGTCATCGGCCGCAGCGATGTGATTTCACTGGGCGTGGGCGAGCCAGACAAATCCACACCCTGGCCGATCCGCGAGGCCGTCATTCGCTCCCTGGAGAAGGGGCAGACCAGCTACACTTCCAACCTTGGCCTTGAGCCGCTGCGCGTGCTCATCAGCGAGTATGTGGCCCAGCAATTTCGCGTCACCTATGATCCCAAGAGCGAGATTCTGGTCACCGTCGGTGTCTCAGAAGCCCTCGACCTGGCCTTTCGCGCCGTGCTCAACCCCGGGGATGAGGTGATCTATCACGAGCCCTGCTATGTCAGCTACTCGCCGAGCATCAAGATGGCCTACGGCGTGCCGGTGGTGGTGCAGACTCGCGAGGAGAATCAGTTTGCCCTGATGGCCGCTGATGTCGAACGCGCCATCACTCCGCGCACCAAGGTCATTGCGCTGAATTTCCCCACCAATCCCACGGGTGGCATCATGCCCCACGAGGAGTTGGAGAAAATTGCCGCCCTGGCCTGCAAGCACGACCTGTTTGTCTTCACCGACGAAATCTACTGTGAGTTGCTCTATGACGGCCGCACCCATCGCAGCATTGTCGAGTATCCCGGCATGCGCGAGCGCACCATCCTGTTGCATGGTTTCAGCAAGGCTTTCGCGATGACGGGTTGGCGCTTGGGGTATGCCTGCGCCCCCGCGCCACTGCGCGAGGCCATGATGAAGGTGCATCAGTACTGCATGCTCTGCGCCCCCATCATGAGTCAGGTGGCCGGCATGGAAGCCCTGAAGATGGGGGCCAGCGCCTACGAGGAAATGCGGCAATCCTACGAGATGCGCCGCAATCTCATCGTGAGCCGCCTCAACGGCATGGGGCTTCATTGCTTCAATCCAGGAGGCGCGTTTTACGCCTTCCCCGAGATCCGCAGCACCGGCCTCAGCAGCAAGGAATTCGCCATTGGCCTGCTCGAGAAAAAGAGCGTGGCTGTGGTGCCCGGCTCGGCCTTCGGTGAGGCCGGCGAGGGTTTTGTGCGCTGCTGTTACGCCACCGCCCCAGACCTCATCGCCAAGGCCATGGACTTGATGGAAGAGTTCGTGCGCGAAGTCCGAGGCTGACCCCTGATTCCCCATGGCGATGGCAGCGCCCGATGACAGTACTCAGGCCAGCTTGCGTTGGTCGGCCACGACCCATGTGGGTCGGGTTCGCCGCAACAACGAGGACAGCTTTTTGGCCCTCACCTATGATGCCTGTGAGGTGCGTTATCTGGGCAAGTTGGGGGAAGCCAGCCAAGCCGAAGGCGACTTCGTCTTTGCCGTAAGCGATGGCATGGGCGGCGCCAAATCTGGTGAATACGCCAGCCGCATGGTCGTTGAGCAGGTCATGCGCCTGATGCCTCGTTGCTACAAGATGGCGGCACAGGGGCTGGATGGCGGCTTGGGCGATGTTCTCGAGGAAATCTGTCATCGTGTGCACGCGGAAATCTCGCGCATGGGCGCTGTCTACAACGAGTGCGCAGGCATGGGCGCAACCCTTTCGCTGGCCTGCATCACCCCAGGCTTCATGCATTTTGTGCATGTTGGCGACAGCCGCATTTATTATCTGCCCGCTGGCGGCGAATTGATCCAACTCACTGAGGATCACAGCCATGTCGGTTGGCTGCGCCGACAAGGCAAGCTCAACGAGCGCGAGGCCCGTGTGCACCCGGCGCGCAACCGTCTCGATCAGGCCTTGGGCGCCGGGCAACAGACCGTTCGCCCACAGATTGGCAGCGTGCGCTGCCAGTGCGGCGACCGCTTCCTGCTGTGCAGTGACGGCGTCACGGATGCGCTTTGGGACTTTCGTCTCGAGGAGCACCTGCGCTCAAGCGACGACATTCAAGGGATCGCCTTCAAGGTGGTTGAGCATGCCGTGGCGGAGTCCGGCCGCGACAACTGCACGGCGCTTTGCATTGAGGTTCGCTGAGCGGCTGGCTGCAGGCAAGGGCTTGCCTGAGCTGCCTGCCCATGGCATCAAGGATGGTGAACCTGCATCTTCCGAATCACCCCACACAACTGCTGCTCATTCGTCACGGCGAGGTGGAGAGCCGATACCACCGCATCTTTGGCGGCAGCCGCATTGACATGGAACTCTCGCCCCTGGGGCAACGACAGGCTCGCGCCTTGGCGGCTTGGATTGCGGACTGGCCGCTGGACCGGATCGTGGCAAGCCCCATGCAGCGTGTGCGCCAGACTTTGGCGCCACTGGCCGATCAACGCAGGCTTCAACCCCAGTTCGAGAACGACCTGCGTGAAGTGGATTTTGGGGTTTGGACTGGCTTTGCCTGGG
>Ga0222712_10007565_pt1 | contig 10461 bp, 5 predicted proteins | sample C33_657DmetaG_FD_165043 | JGI IMG/M metagenome (GOLD analysis project Ga0222712, IMG submission 165043) | Estuarine water microbial communities from San Francisco Bay, California, United States - C33_657D | ecosystem: Environmental > Aquatic > Marine > Unclassified | place: USA: California...
AGATTTTGCCGAGGCAGATTTAACGGCAGCTATTTTTGATAACTGCAATTTGCTTCAGACAATTTTTGATCGTACTATTCTCGAAAAAGCTGACCTTCGTACATCCTATAATTATTTTATTGATCCAGAGGTAAATCAAATTAGAAAGGCTAAGTTTTCAGTTGATGGTGTAGCAGGACTACTGGCTAAATACGATATCATAATTGAAAAATAATTACATGTTCCAAATTCAAATTATTTTTCTATTTTTATAAACTAAAATCTGTTACAATGAAAAAACAATTACTAACGCTAATCGCAATATTTGCATCTAATATTTTATTTGCGCAAGTTCCATCGTATGTACCAACTACCGGTTTACTTGCATGGTATAATTTCAATGGTACTGGTGCTAATGCGAATAACGCATCGTTAAATACCTTGGCTAATTATGGTGCTAGCTTCGTTCCTGATCGTTTTGGGAATGTAAACGCCGCCGCATATGTAGATGGTTTAGGAACACAATGGATGCAATTGTTGACACCCTCATTTACATTTTCACAAACTGGTGCGTATACTTTTTCGGTATGGGTAAAGAAAAGTGTTCAGTCTTCTTCAGGTGTGGTTATTATGTCGGGAAATACAACTGCATCAAATTTTATTACCAATATTCAAGGAAATAATGGTGTTCAGTTTGGAGCATGTAAGCAACAGTCGCCTTGGACATGGTTAAATTGTGCTGATACAATTGGAGCTTGGATGCATTTAGTAGGAACCTATTCGAATACAAAAATGAAACTATATCGTGATGGAGTATTGATGGATAGTACTACTTTCACAGCTACAGGAACTACTGCTGTAAATCAGCCTTTATGGATTGGTCGTGGTCCAAGCGGGAATTATTATACTGGTGTTTTTGATGATATCGGAATCTGGAATCGTTCATTAACTCAAGCAGAAGTAACTGCTTTGTTTAATTCTCAAACGACTACTGGATTAAATAATCAGGAAAAAAATCAAGCGGTTGTTTTTCCTAACCCAACAAAAGATGTGGTTTCAATTCAATTAAATTTTGGTATCGATAAGAAGTATATCATCACGAATGTTGAAGGGAAAAGAATCAGTGAAGGGGTGATTAATAGCAATGACTTTAAAGTTGATCTAACAGAATTTCCTAAAGGGATTTATTATTTAAATCTTGTGGATGGTTCTGTTGGAGCAATAAAATTGGTGAAGGAGTAGTTTGCCAGAGGGAAATCAGTTTATTAATTGAAATTGAAATATTGGTTCTAAAGACCAGTAAAGTCGAGATATTTCTCTTAGGTATCAAAGGGGGCCACCACTCCTCCGCCCCATACGCAAAATTAGCGAATGCAAAATAATTACTCGGTTATTAAGTACTTATATCCGTTTACAAACGCTTAACTTTAGTCCAGTATAAAAAGGTTTCATTTGCACTAGTTAACTATTATGCTTGTACTTATCAATGGATTGCCTTTGTTTAGCAAACGACTTGCAGATGACTTAAATTCGTTAGATGCTTCTATTAGATTTGTTTTTTGTGACACGTATAATTCGAAAGTTCAGCAATTAAAATTTTTAGCGCTATTACCATTCGCAGATCTTGTTATATCTATGAATGGTGTAACTGATAATAGTGGTTCTCTAAATGCCGTACGAAAGCTGAATAAGAAATTAGTAATGCAATGGCAGGGGACAGACTCTCTATTAGCTATGGAGCGCTTTAAAAATGGAACCATTAAAAGGGATTACATCGATCATGCTATTCACTTTGTTGATTCTCCATGGTTGTTTGAAGAACTGACTTCAATCAATCTACAACCGCAACGTTTGCCTTTTAAGTTTGCAGATGAGAAAGTTGCAATCGAAAAATATAATGGTATCTCTGCCATAACATATATTGCCGATAAGCGCCAGGCTTTTTATGGTATTCATCAATTTAAAGCAGTTGCAGAAGCTAATCCTGATACCGAGTTTAAATTATTTGGTGTGGTAAATCCTAAAGTGGAATTACCTGCTAATATTAAATCGTTTGGTTGGGTATCGAATGATATTTTTCAAAAACACTTACGTGAAACACCTGTGTTTTTCCGATTGGCAGAGCATGAAGGGTTTCCGGTTTCTGTCATTGAAGCAATGAGCTTTGGATGTGAAGTGATAATGACATCGCCTTACGAGTACTCTTTACAAGCTAAAACAAACGAAGAAGTAATCAGTGCTTTTGAAAAAGCATCACAGCTTGTTTCTAATCGTAATTTTATTCCTAACCATGATTTAATCGATATGGTTAAGCGCGATTATAACAAGGAAACAATTTTGAGCAATTATATTAGTAAGATAAAATCAGTGGTGCAAGGGTAATTGCTATTCGACTTTAATAAATCGAATTGTTTTATTCCAATTGTTGTTCTTCACTTGAAGATAATAAACACCTGAATCCCATGTTTCAATATTGATATTTTTCTCAAGTTGAATTAATGATTTCTCCTCTATGAGGTCTAACATTACCTGACCACTGGCATTAAATACACTTATCTCAAATGGCCCCGTTGTTTCTGAATTTATTTTAATGGTAATGGAATTACTTGCAGGATTAGGAGTTAAACTAATCGTTGAAATAATTTCATTGTTGTTTAACCCTTGTAGGTTAGTGACTGTTACTAAAATTGAATCACGATTTGTACAACCATTCCCATCAGTTGTTGTTATAAAGTAATAACTTGTACTATCTGGCAGCAATGTCGGATTACTCATTAATGAATCATTTAAGTTTATTCCAGGTGTCCATTGATAAGTAAATGGACCAAGTCCTGTTGCCGTTGGATTACCTCCTAACTGTAATGAGTTACCGTTATTAATACTGGTGTCTGTTCCCGCATTGACAATAGGTAATTGATTCACCAAAATAGAGTAGGTTGTACTCGACTCGCATCCGTAAAGGTTTGTACCGGTTAGTGTGTACACAGTGCTAGTGGTAGGATAGAAGGCAGGGGTGTTGCTATTCGCATTAGATATGTTTACTGAAGGACTCCATTGATATTGAATAGCTCCTGTTGCATACACATTCACACTATCGCCGTAACAAATAGTATCTGCTGAACTGGATAAAACAGGAGGAGGTGAGCTCACCTTAGTAATTTGTAGTGTATTGCTTAATCCTGTGCATCCGTTATTGTCAGTACAGAATACATTGTAATTTCCTTGTTGATTTACATATGTTCCAATGGTCGTATCCTGATTCGACCAAATGTAGGTAGCATTGTTTAAGTTACATGTTAGTAATATTGAATCACCATCGCATAAATTTGTTGTGGATGATGAAATGATTGGGGCTGGTGGTACATTAACAGTAATAGCAATTGTAGTATCATTAGTACAACCATAATTATTAGTTATCGTTAATGTGATATTTGAACTACTGTTTGCTGTGTAATTAATACTGCTGGATGTACTTCCTGTACTCCATAAATAAGTTGCTCCTGATTGATATGCATTCAAAAACAAACTACCTGCGCCACATCTGCTTGTACTACCATTAACTGTAATGATTGGCGGTGGAATTAAATGATGAATTGTAGCAGTATTTGCGATACAACCATTAGCACCGTAAACACTTACACTATAATTACTGGTAGCTGTATTTGGTGGTATCGTTATCGATCTTGTTGTATCTCCTGTACTCCATAAATAGTTGTTCCCTACTGATGCAGTTAAAATAGTTGTTTCGTTTTCACAGGCAAATAAATCACCACTAATACTCGCAGTTGGAGTAGTTAAAATATAAATCGGGAATGTATGCAATGCTGAACAATTACTACCGTTAGTTACGGTTACTGTGTAGTTACTGTATTGGCTTGGACTGACCGTTATCGAATTTGATGTTGCTCCTGTATTCCAGTTATAACTTGTTCCGCCACTCGCTGTTAAATTGATACTCGAGTTGACACACATCGTAGAGTCGCCAGTAAATGTAACAGGACTATTAATCACATTCACAGTATAACTTCCTGTTTTCGTACATCCATTGGCGTTACTAACTTGTACCTGATAAGTAGTAGTTGTCGATGGACTAACAACTAAACTATCTTTAAATCCAAAGCCATACCAGTACGGATCGTTACCACCAACTGATCTAATTGTAGTAGTCCCGCCTTTACAAAGTTGGTTGTTGCCTGTAAATGTAATTGCAGGAATAGAATCAACGGTGATAGTTTTATTTGCGGTAGTAGTGCATCCGCCAGGCCAAGAAATTGTTACCGTATAGGTAGTTGTTTGCTGCGGTGTTACATTTATATTTTTCGTGGTTGCTCCATTACTCCACAAATAAGTAGAGCCAATAGGTGCATCATTGTTGGAAATAGAAAGTGTGGTGCTTTTCCCTTTACATAAAAAAGTTGCGCCGTTAATTATTGGTTGATTGATATTGGTAGTTATCCTCGATGATGTTTCATTACTGCATCCATTTTTTCCAGTTACTAAAACGCTAAATGTAGTGTCTGAATTTATTGTTGCATTTATGGTTGTTCCCGTTGCCCCATTCGACCATAAGTAGTAATAATTATCATTAAAATCAATGCTGGTTGCCGAGCAAATAATTTGTGCTATTTGTCCACTGCAAAAACTTTTCGGAGCATATAAATTAAGCTGAGGAATTCTCATTACATCAATAAATACGGAGTCGATTGTAACGCAGCCTAATGCATCTGTTGCTGTTACTGAATACCAGGTATCAACAAAAGGTTGTACCATTATAGCGTTAGAAGTATAGCCGTTTTCCCATAGATAATGAATGCCTCCATGTGCTGTTAAGGTAGTAAGTTCCTCCTGACAAATTAAAGTGTCTCCACTAAATGTTATCACTGGATTTTGTAAAATGGTAATCGAATAAACTTCTCGCTCAATGCATCCTCCATTTAAAGTGATATCAACAAAAACAGTTGTATCATGTGTAGCATATACGGTTAAAATAGTATCTGTCGAGTTGTTATTCCATTGATAATCCCCAATTAAGTGAGGTATGATTTTTATTGGTTCATTACTCGCACAAATGGTCGTGTCGTAATTACTAGTTTGCGAATTACTTATTGTATGAATAGTAATTGTATCACTACTTACATAACCGCATTGTGTAGTGTTGGTTAATACAATTGTTTGATTGTTATTTGGAGTAATCGTAATAGAAATATTATTTGATCCATTTGACCAATTTAATGTGCCAGTATTATTTGATTGTAACGTTACTGTACTACCTTGACAAACGATGGTGTTTCCAATAATATTTGCTTCTTCATTAGGAATAAAATGAAGCGGATAGGTGATATAGGATGAGCAATAAGTAGTACTATTATAAATACTTCCGTAAATTATGATATCTCCACTCGATGTTGGTGAGAAATATACACTGTCTCCGGATTCATTTCCACCTAATCCGTTCCACCAATAATTTAATGTTGAATCACTTCCAATGAGTAAAATAGAATCTCCATCACATATCGTAGAATCTCCTATTACTGTAAATGTTTTTTTAGGAACTGAATAAACCGTTTTTGATCCTGTTATTGTACATCCACCTGGGTACGTAATCGTAACAGTATAATTTTGGCTAGGTGATGCTGGATTGATTGAGCCTGAACTTCCGCTAGTAGATCCTGTACTCCATAAATAAGACAATCCATTGTTTAATGTGGTCAAGCTAATTCCAGATATATTATCAACACATAATGTATCAACACCATTAATTGGTGCAATTGTATCCGTAAGAATATTCACAGTAAATGATTCTGTTTGAATACAACTATCCAATATCATTTGTACTGTATAGGTTGTTGTAGTAGTAGGAGAAACCGTAATGCTTTTCGTTGTTGCTCCATTGCTCCAAATGTATCCTATAGGCTGTGGATTAGCATAACTGTTAGCAGTTAATGTTGTTGATCCTCCAAGGCAAATTGTATTGTTGCCACTTATGTTTGGAGCATTACATCCGCATATAGATGAATCTATCGTTACCGATAAATATTTTTCATTGCATCCATCGTGATTGGAAATCGTTACACTGTATGTTCCAGGCGCTGCTGGTACAGTAATGTAAGAGCTAGTCTCTCCCGTCGACCATAAATAGTAAATACCATCAGAGTATTTTGCAACTAATACTACATGTGGTGTGCAATTAGGAATATAGTAAACACAAATTTGTCCAGAGTAAGGAGTCACTCCTTGATTAACCGAAAGTACAGCCGTGTCTGTCGCAATGCATCCATTACTTGGATCCATTACCATTGCAGAGTATATGGTAGTAGTTGGTGGATTGACAGTTATTGATGTTGTAGTGTCTCCTGTACTCCAATAAGAGGTGGAATTACTATTTGATGTACTCAATACGGTTGTATCTCCTCTGCAAATATTTTGATCGCCACTAATAACAAAGTTGGCTGGATTTAAAACTAATAAATATACACTATCCGTATTTGTTAAACATCCGCTTGAGTCTTTTGCATATACGCTATACATCTGACTCGCATTTGGCGATACATGTATTTGACTGGTCAAAGATCCAGTGCTCCAATAATAATTTTTACCTCCACTTCCAGTTAACGTTGCACCAGCACCTTTACAAATAACAGTATCACCAAGAATATTAACTACTGCTGTGTTCCTAATATTGACAGTTGCCTGTAGCACTTTCGTACATCCATTGCTGTTAGTAATGGTAGCAGTATAGGTGCTTGTCGTCTGAGGATGCACCCAAATGGTGTCATTCGTAGCTCCATTCGACCATTGAAAGGTAGTGCCAGTCCCTGCATTTAAAATAATTCTTGAAGAGTCTTCTTTGCATATCGTTGTTGAACTACTAATGTTCGTATACGGCATTGCTTTTATGTAAACAACTTTTGATAGTGTTTTATAAGCACCATGTGGAGTAAATACATAAACATAAATCGTATAATTACCGCTTGGGGTAATTGTTCTTGTAACACTTGATGTGGTCTCTTGGCCTGGACTCCATCTGTAGGTTCCACCACCTGTTGCCGTTAATGTGAATGGAGTATTTGCACATACTGTATCAGGTCCACTTATCGTTGGAATGGAGTCTACATAAATAATAGTAGTGTCGGTACTGCTACACCCACCAGGAAATGTTACTGTTAAAACATAACTAGTTGTTTGGATAGGCGTAACTGTTATATTGCTGGTTGTTTCGCCTGTGCTCCATAAATAACTTGATCCAACTGCATTGCTGTATATCGTTCTTGATTGTCCCTGCAGAATAGTAGCGTAATTATTTAAAACAGAATAACTCGGTGTATCGACATTTAACGTAAAGTTGGTGGTCATTTGACAACCACTTGCTGATGTTGTACTTAAAGTATAGTTGGTAGTGGTTGTTGGAGAAACAGTAATCGAATTATTCGTACTACCAGTACTCCATAAATAACTGGTAATTGTACTGTTTGTGTCGCTGATTGTTGTTGTTTGTCCATTACAAATCGTCAAAATATTATTGGTAGTTGTTAAAGATGGAACGGCGGTATTATCAAAAATAATCTGAACCCATTTAGTTGTTGAGCATCCTAAACTACTCGTTCCCGTAACATAGGCACTACTATAATTATATAAATTGATTGATGCTGTTGTATCTCCTGTTGACCATACATAATTCAACGCTCCACTCGCAATTAAATGCGCAGTATCACGATTACAAATAGTTGTATCACCACTAATAGTAATGTTTGGATATTGTCCAACAGAAATTATTTTAGAAACTTTTGCAGTACAACCATACCAATCGGTTACTGTTACTGTGTAAGTCGTAGTTGAAGTTGGATTAATTAATATTCCACTACCGGTAGCGCCAGTACTCCATAAAAATTGATTGCCACCTGTCGCACTTAACGACGAATTTTGTCCACTACATAATGTACTTACTCCAGTAATCGTGGCCACAGGTACATGCACATTCACATCAACTTCGGCATAGCTGTTACACATTCCTGATGCAGACCAATTAATAACACTGTAAGTAGCAGTGCTAAATGGCGACACTGTTATTGAAGGACCTGTTTGTCCGTCACTCCAATAGTAAGTCTCATTTGGATCAGGATTGTCAACCGATAATGTTGTTGATTCGCCTCTACATATATCCAAATCGCCAGTAAGAAATATTGGATTTACATACGTAATATACGTGTTGGTGTATAATTGCTCGCTGCATCCAACACTATTTGTTATTATAACGCTTCGCTGGAAATTTTTTAACCAGATAGTAGATCCAAAACTCCCATCATCCCACTGATAACTTAATCCAAATGTGTTACCCAAGATGGTAACTAAACCTGAGTCGTTTTGACAAAGCTGATAAGGACAATCTAAATAAACGCCTGTTGGCTTCGGCTTAACAATAACTTCAATAGAAGTAGTATTACTCACACATCCAGCAGAATCATAGTATGCGCTATAATTTCCTGAAGAAGCAACAGTAATTGAAATAGAATCCGCACCATTGCTCCAATGTAAAATTCTTCCCTGACTATCACTTAGCGTAACTGAACCACCACTGCAAAATGTAGTAGGACCACTAGCTATTAAAGTAGGTGCAGTAGTGTCACATGGTGTAGTCAGGTTGCTATCATTAGCATTACTTTTAGTAAAGGATAAAAAACAAAAGATGTATATGGCAACCTGAATAGTTTTTTTCCAACTATTCATTTGATGTATTTATAGAATAAAAGTATTAAAAATTTTTAAATACAACGATAAACTAATCCGTTCTGTACTTATAAAACTTCTTTACTAATTGTTCTCCATCAGAGACAACTTGCAGTAAGTATACACCGCTATCTAAAAAGTTTAAATCTAATGGAAATGGATAAGCCCCGCCAATGCTAGCCGCATCAGGAACAAAAATCTGATATTCGAATTCACGATATCCCAAAGTATTGAAAACAGTTACTAATACATAACCTCTCGTTTTTCTATAAATCTGTAAGTTCAATTGATAAGTAACTGCATTCGGAGTTATGTCGAAGTCAAACGATCTACAACTTCCATCTGAATAATAATTTAATCCCGCTCTGTAATAGGCATTGCATTCGTTTCGATACGTCTCGCCATCACAACCACAAACAGGTCTGTATTCCACAGGACAAGAGTAGGTCGGTTGCGCTTGTCTTAGCGAATCCTTACATGCACCAGTTTGTGCGCTTGTTCTTAACACACCTACAAGGAGGAAAGAAAGAATAATTAGTATTCGTTTCATTAGTTACAAATATACGAGGTTACATCCTCAAATAAAAAACCCTCCTAAAATTAATAGGAGGGCTTTTCTATTTTAATGATTTATTTCAATTAATCACCTGAAACAATCGAAGAAAAATACTCTCTGTTCAGGCGTGCAATGTTGCTTACAGAAATTCCTTTCGGACATTCTGCTTCGCATGCTTCAGTGTTAGTACATGCACCAAATCCTGCTTCGTCGTGTGCTTTTAACATGTTTACTACACGTTCTTTCGCTTCAACTCTTCCTTGCGGTAATAATGCATATTGAGAAACTTTTGCTGATAAGAATAACATCGCCGATGAATTCTTGCAAGCTGCAACGCAAGCTCCACAACCAATACATGCTGCTGAGTTAAATGCCTCGTCAGCGTTTGCCTTTGGAACAGGAATACTATTCGCATCAGGTGCTGATCCTGTATTTACACTAATAAATCCTCCTGCATGTTGAATAGTATCAAAAGCTCTTCTGTCAACAACTAAATCTCTTAACACAGGAAATGCAGATGCTCTCCAAGGTTCGATGATAACAGTGTCGCCATCTTTAAAGCTGCGCATGTGCAACTGACAAGTAGTTACGCCCTTGTTTGGCCCATGTGCGCGACCGTTAATATACATACTGCACATACCACAGATACCTTCACGGCAATCGTGATCAAATGCAATAGGCTCTTTTCCGCCTTTGATTAAGTCTTCGTTTACAACATCCAACATCTCTAAAAATGACATGTCAGGAGAAACGTTTTTTGCAGGATATGTTTCAAATTTTCCAGACGACTTTGCGTTTTTTTGTCTCCAGACTTTTAAAGTTAAATTCATATTTCCACTCATGATGATAGCTATTTTTTATTTGGTGGGTTAAATGTTATTTGTAAGAACGTTGTGAAAGTTTAACATTCTCGTATTTTAATTCTTCTTTGTGTAATTGATGAGCTTGCCCGTCGCCTTTGTACTCCCAAGCTGCTACGTAAGCGTAATTTTCATCATCACGTAATGCCTCTCCTTCTGGAGTCTGGTATTCTTCACGGAAGTGACCACCACAACTTTCATTACGATTCAATGCATCTACCATCATTAATTCTCCAAGCTCGATTAAATCTGCTACACGTCCTGCTTTCTCTAAATTCTGATTTAATTCTAATGCTTCTCCTGGTACTAGTAAGTTATTCCAGAAGTCTGCTTTCAATGCTT
>Ga0222712_10007566_pt1 | contig 10461 bp, 7 predicted proteins | sample C33_657DmetaG_FD_165043 | JGI IMG/M metagenome (GOLD analysis project Ga0222712, IMG submission 165043) | Estuarine water microbial communities from San Francisco Bay, California, United States - C33_657D | ecosystem: Environmental > Aquatic > Marine > Unclassified | place: USA: California...
AGGCGTTTGTAGTGGTTGTAGACCGCCACTGCCAGGATGCGCTTGGCCGGCTCCTGGCCGATGATGTAGTTGTCGAGGTTGGTCTTGATCTCTACAGGCGTGGGCAGGTCACCGCGCGCCTCTTTTTGCTCATCGCCGGCGGGCAACTCGTCGCGGATGATTTCATTGCACAGGTCGATGCACTCGTCGCAAATGAAGACCGAGGGGCCTGCGATGAGTTTCTTCACCTCGTGCTGGCTCTTTCCGCAAAACGAGCAGTACAGCGTTTTTTCGCTGGAGGAGCCTTTTTTGTCGGCCATGGATGTGGGTGTTGGCGTTGGAGAAACAATGATACCCAAATGAGAACAGCGCCCCCGGAACAACCGGAAGGCGCCGCATGATCGCAAGGGCTTCTGAAGCCGGACCGAGGTCCGGCCATCGAAATACCAGTGCCCGCCCTCAGGGACGCTTGGCAATCACCTGGTCGACCAGGCCATAGGCCTGGGCTTCGTCGGCTTCGAGGAAGTAGTCGCGCTCGGTGTCGCGCTCGATCTTCTCGAGCGGCTGGCCCGTGCGCTCTGCCAGGATCTTGTTCAACTGGGCGCGCGTCTTGAGGATGTCGCGGGCGTGGATCTCGATGTCTGTGGCCTGACCCTGTGTGCCGCCCAGGGGCTGATGAATCATGATCTTGGAGTTGGGCAGCGCGAAACGCTTGCCCTTCTCACCGGCGGCCAGCAGGAAGGCGCCCATGGAGGCGGCCATCCCCATGCACAGGGTGGACACCTGCGGCTTGATGAAGTTCATCGTGTCGAAGATGGCCATGCCGGCCGACACGCTGCCGCCGGGGCTGTTGATGTAGAACGAGATGTCCTTGTCGGGATTCTCGCTCTCCAGGAACAGTAGCTGCGCGACCACCAGGTTGGCGGTCTGGTCGTTCACCGGCCCGACCAAGAACACCACCCGCTCACGCAGCAGGCGGGAATAAATGTCATACGACCGCTCGCCGCGGCCGGACTGCTCGATGACGATGGGCACCATGCCAAGGGCCTGGGTGTCGAGTGCGCTCATGGGAGGGGCTCCGGTATTGCAATTGGATTCAGGCCTAGCCCGGGCGTTTGTCCGCGCTAAGCACCTACTTTAGGGCATGCCGGCCGGGTTTCAAGCGGCCGGGCAGGACTGTGCCCCTTCAGGCCCCCTGTTGCCCCATCAGCTCGTCGAAGCCCAGGGTCTTGTCGGTGATCTTGGCCTGGGCCAGAACAAACTCGGTGACGTTGTTCTCGATGACCACCGCCTCGACCTCGGCCATGCGGCGGTTGTCGCTGTAGTACCAGCGCACCACGTCCTCGGGCTTCTCGTAGCTGCCGGCCAATTCTTCGACATGGGCCTTGAGCTGCTCGGGCTTGGCGGCCAGGCTGTTGGCGCGTACCAGCTCGGCGACGACCAGACCCAGACGCACACGGCGCTCGGCCTGGGCGGTGAACAGTTCGGCGGGGATCGGGGCCTTGTCGGCGTCCTTGATGCCGCGCTGCTTAAGGTCGGCACGGGCGCCCTCGATCATGCGGTCCACTTCGGCGGCCACGCTGGACTTGGGCAGATCGAGTTCGGCCTTAGACACCAGGGCGTCCATCACCGCCTGCTTGTTGCGGGCCTGAAGGCGATGCTTGACCTCGCGGTCCAGGTTTTTCTGGATGTCGGCGCGCAGGGCGTCGACCGAGCCCTCGGCCAAACCCAGGGACTTGACCAGTTGTTCATTCACCTCTGGCAGGTGGGCGGCCTCGAGCTTCTTGAGGGTGACCATGAAGTCGGCTTGTTTGCCCGCCACGTCCTTGCCGTGATAGTCGGCTGGGAAAGACAGGGGGAAGGTCCGGCTCTCGCCGACCTTCATGCCGCGCACTGCTTCCTCAAACTCCTTGAGCATCTGGCCGTCGCCGACCAGGAACTGGTAGTCGTCGGCCTTGCCGCCGGCGAAGGGCTCGCCGTCGATCTTGCCCTCGAAGTCGACGGTGACGCGGTCGCCGTCGGCGGCGGCCTCGCCCAGCGCCTTCTGGGCGAAGGTGCGGCGCTGCTTGCGCAGGATTTCGATGGTTCGGTCAATGGCGGCGGCGTCGACCGTGGCGGTCACGCGCTCGATCTCGGCGCTGGCCAGGTCGGCGATCTTGACCTCGGGGAAGACTTCGAAGACGGCGTCAAAGGCCAGCTCGCCCTCGGGCGCACCTTCCTTTTCGGTGATGCGCGGCTGGCCGGCCACACGCAGCTTGGCCTCATTCGCGGCCTGCGAGAAGGCCTCGCCGACCTTGTCGTTCATGACCTCGTACTGGACCGAGTAGCCATAGCGCTGGGCCACCACCGACATCGGCACCTTGCCGGGCCGGAAGCCGTCCATCTTGACGGTGCGGGCCAGCTTCTTGAGGCGGGCGTCGACTTCGTTCTTGATGGTGTCGACCGGCAGGGTCAGGGTGATCTTGCGTTCGAGTTTCTCGAGGGTTTCAACGGTCACGGCCATGGTGCTTCTTTCTCGCTAAGTGCTAGTGTTCGGTTCGCAGGGCGGCCGGATGGTGGCGCGGTCAATGAGCTGTGTTTTCCGGGGCGTGGTGCGCGGGGGGGGACTCGAACCCCCACACCATTGCTGGCGTCAGGACCTAAACCTGGTGCGTCTACCAATTTCGCCACCCGCGCGGCCCAGGAAAACAAAGCGGGCGTTATCAGGCTCATGCCCTTACCGCCCGCCGCGTGAAATCCGGTCAATCGCGTATTTTAGACCGGCGCAAAGCCCCCTTTCGCCGACTTGGCTCAGGCCGGCCTGCCCTGAACCCCGCCCTCCCCCGTGCCAGACACAGTCCCCGTCTCGGGCCGTTGCACCCGGAACCAGGCTGCGTACATGGCCGGAAGGGCCAGCAGGGTGAGCACCGTGGCCACAACCAGGCCGCCCATGATGGCCACCGCCATCGGGCCCCAGAAGACCGAGCGGGACAGCGGAATCATGGCGAGCACCGCCGCCGCCGCGGTCAAGACGATGGGCCGCAGGCGACGCACCGCCGATTCGACAATGGCCTCCCAGGCCGGCACGCCCCGGGCACGGTCCTGCTCGATCTGGTCGATCAGGATCACCGAGTTGCGCTGGATCATCCCCATGAGGGCGATCACGCCCAAAAGGGCCACGAAGCCGAAGGGCCTCCCTAGCAACAGCAGCGCCCCGGCGACCCCGGCGATTCCCATAGGACCGGTGATAAAGACCAGCAGCGCCCGGCTGAAACTATGCAATTGCAGCATCAGGAGGGTGAAGGTGATGAACAGCATCACCGGGATGCCGACCGCGATGGACGAAGACCCCTTGCTGCTCTCCTCGGCCGCCCCAGCCACCTGGAGGCGGTAGCCCTGCGCCCACCCCGACTCCAGTTTGCGCAGCGCCGGCAGCACCTCCTGCGTCACGGTGGCGCCTTGCAGGCCCTCGACCACATCGCCTTGCACGGTGATGGCGTAGTCGCGCCCTTCGCGCCACATGACGCCGGGCTCCCAGGTGAAGGTCGGTTTGGCCACCTGCAGCAGGGGCACGCTGCGGCCGGTGGCGGTGGGCACATAGGCCTTGGCGACATCGGTGATGGCGTCGCGCTCGGCCAGGGGCTGGCGCAGCACGATGTCGATCAGCCGGTCACCCTCGCGGTACTGGCCGACCGTGGCGCCAGAGAAGGCGATCCGCGTGCTCTGGGCGATGGATTGGCTGGACACACCCAGCGCCCGGGCCTTGGCCTGGTCGATCTCCAGGCGAACCACCTTGACCGACTCGTTCCAGTTGTCGTTGACGCCGCGGGCGTTGGGGCTGGCCCGCAGCACGGCCTTGACCTCGTCAGCGCGTTGGCGCAGGGTCTGCGGGTCTGGCCCCATGACCGGGAAGGGGACCGGCGGTCCGTTGGGCAGCAGCTTGACCCGGGCGCGCAGCTCGGGAAATTCGGTCGCCAGCACCTGCGGGAGCTTGAGCCGCAGCGCCTCGCGGGTCGGTAGATCTGCCGGCACCAGGATCAACTGCGCGACGTTGGTCTGCGGAAAAATCTGGTCCAGCGGCAGGTAAAAACGCGGTACCCCCGAGCCCACCCAGGCGCTCACGGTGCTGACACCGGGCTCGGCCATCAGCCGCTTTTCGACCTGGCGCGCCATTTCCTCGGTGGCCGCGAATGCGGTGCCCTCGGGGGACCACAGGTCCACCAAAATTTCGGGCCGGCTCGAGTCGGGAAAGAACTGCTGCTGCACCTGCCCCATGCCGACAATGCCGAGGGCGAATGTGAGCACCGTGGCCCCGATGGTGGTCCAGCGGTGCGCCACGCACCAGTTCACCGCGCGACGAAACCCTTGATAGAACGGGGTGTCGAAGTGCTCGCCGTGGGCGGCACCTGGCGGCCTGTCCTTCAGAAGCCGGTGACCGAGGAAGGGCACAAAGTAAACTGAGACGATCCAGCTCAGAACCAAAGCGACCACCGTCACCGCAAAAATGGCGAAGGTGTACTCGCCTACCGTCGATCGGGCCATGCCGATCGGCAGGAAACCGGTGGCGGTGATGAGCGTACCGGTGAGCATGGGCATGGCCGTCACCTCGTAGGCGAAGGTGGCGGCGCGGAACCTGTCGTAGCCCTCCTCCATCTTGCGCACCATCATCTCGACGGCAATGATCGCGTCGTCGACCAGCAGGCCCAGGGCGATGATCAGCGAGCCCAGGGAGATCTTGTGCAGGCCGATACCCCAGTAGTCCATGGCCAGAAAGGTCATGGCCAGCACCAGGGGAATGGTGATGCCCACGACCAGGCCAGGCCGCATGTCCACGTACCAGCGGCGCCACAGGGGCAGGCCCGCGGCACCCTCGCGCTTGTGCAGGCCCAGGGCGAGGAAGCTCACCCCCAGCACGATCACCACCGCCTCGATCAGGGTCTTGACGAATTCATTGACCGAACTGGCCACCGCCTTGGGCTGGTCCTGAACCTGCACCAGACGCACGCCGGCCGGCAGGGCCTGGGCGATGCGGGTGGTGGCCTCTTCCAGCGAACGGCCCAGGCGGATGATGTCGCCGCCCTTGGCCATGGACACACCCAAGGCGATCACGTCGCGACCCTGGTGGCGCACCTTGACCTGCGGTGGATCCACATAGCCACGGCGGATGGTGGCGATGTCGCCCAGGCGAAGCTGGTTGCCGGAGGCCCCCCGGATCGGCATGGCCGAGAGCTGATCGACCGCGGTGAACTGGCCGCCGACCCGCACCTGCACCATGTCCAGGGGCGTCGCTACCGCGCCAGCGGGCTCAACCGCGTTTTGCTGCCCCAGCTGGGCCAGCACCTGGTTCATGTCCAGCCCGAGCTGGGCCAGGCGCTGCTGCGAAATCTCGATATAGAGCTTCTCGTCCTGCACACCGAACTGTTCGACCTTGGCCACGTCGGGCACACGAAGCAGTTGCTGGCGCACCTGGTCTGCGAAGGCCTTGAGCTCGGCCCAGGAAAAGCCGGGGTCGGCCTCGAGGGCGTAGATCACGCCATAGACGTCACCGAAATCGTCGTTGAAAAAAGGCCCTTGCACGCCCTGCGGCAAGGTCAGGCGCATATCACCCACCTTTTTGCGAACGGTGTACCAGACCTGGGGCACCTCGGCTGCACGCGACGAGTCTTTGATCTGGAAAATGATCTGCGACTCTCCCGGCTTGGAGTAGCTGCGGATCACGTCGGCATAGGGCACCTCCTGCAGGGCGCGCTCGAGCTTGTCGGTGACCTGATCGGCCACCTGCTGCGCGGTGGCGCCGGGCCAGTAGGTGCGAACCACCATCGCGCGGAAGGTGAAGGGCGGGTCCTCGTCCTGCCCCAGCTGGAAGTAGGCGGCGACGCCCAGCACCATGAGCACCACCATCAGGAAGCGGGTCAGCGCCGGATGCTCCAGCGCCCAGCGGGAAAGGTTGAAGCCCCGGGCGGGTTCCTGCAGACCAGGTTCAGGCGCGCTCATTTGGGCGCCTTCCACAGCGTGACCTTCTGACCCGGCTGCAGCACGTGCACGCCGGCGGCCACCACCTGCATGCCGGGCTGCAAGCCGCTGGCGACCACCGCCTCATTGCCGTCGGCACCCGCGAGTTGCACCGGCTGCGACTTGACGGTCATGGTGGCGGTGTCAAGAACCCACACCGCGGTGACGCCCCCTTCCTGGCGCAAGGCGCTGGTGGGCAGCTTGATCGCGGCCGCCGGCTCGGCCTGGCCCCTGGCCAAGGCCTGCGGCGCCACCGCCAGGGTAATGCCCAGGGGCAGGCGGGCGGCCGCAGGCAAGGTGGCCTTGACCAGGAAGGTGCGGGTCACCGGGTCAGCGATGGCGCCGACCTCACGCACCTGGGCAGCCACGGCTTGTGCGCCGCCCCAGGGCTTGACCTGAACGGAGCTGCCGACCCGGATCGCACCGACACGGTCTTCGGGCACCGAAAACACCGCATCGCGCGGCCCCTCGAGGGCCAGGCGTAGGACCGGAGTGCCGGCGGACACCACCTGCCCGGGCTCAGCCTCGACCGCGGTGACGATACCCGCGGCGGGTGCGAGCAGGCGGGTGTATGTCGACTGGTTGCCCTGAGAGGCCAGCTGGGCCTGCGCCTGATCGAGCTGTGCCTGGGCCGCCTTGAGGGTGGTCTCCCGGCGCTCGAGTTCGGCGCCGCTGATGAAGTTCTGCTGCTGCAGGGCCTGGTAGCGCTTGAACTCGGCGGCCGCCAGGTCCCGCTGGGTCCGGGCGGCTGCCACCTGGGCCTGCGCCGCGTCCTGCGCCAGCTGGTAGTCCTGGGGATCCAGTTCGGCCAGCACCTGGCCGAACTGGACCACCTGTCCGGGCTCGGCCTGTCGCCGCAGCAGCTTGCCCGCCACCCGGAACCCAAGCCGGCTTTCCACCCGAGCACGCACCTCACCTGCAAACTCCAGCCCGCTGGCCAGCGTGGCCTCACCGACGGTGATCACCTTGACCGAGCGCAGCGGCTCGGGCGCCGGCGCTGGCTTGGAGCAGGCCGTGAGCAGCAGGGTGGCCAACAGCAGGAGGGGCAATGCGCCTGATCGGGCGGGAAGGGTCTGGGGCATGGCGGGTCGGTGGAGAGACGATGAAAAAGCAAATTCCGCGACGGACGGGATGAGCGGACGCGATAAACGAACGGGATTGCGAAAGATCGGAAAGTCTGAATGGAACCGATGGATGGCAAAATTTTAATGACTGACCGGTTAGTTATCGGAATTGTAAGGATATTGAGCAGGGCGGCGACAATCCTGACGTGAGCTTCTCCTCCCGCACGGAACCGGGCGCCGATGCTGCGGCGCCCCAGGTCGATCACTACGAAAACTTCCCGGTTGCCTCCTGGCTCTGCCCGACAGCGCTGCGCCCTTCTGTGGGCGCGCTTTATCACTTTGCCCGGACGGCCGACGACCTGGCCGACGAGGGACAGACAAGCCCGGCGCAGCGGCTGGCAGACCTGGGCAACTACCGGGCGCAGCTCCTGGCCTGCTTTGAGGGCGCCGAGGGCCCGCCAGCCGCCGAGTCACACTCCCACTGGGCGTGGATCTTCGGACCCCTGCGCCAGACCATTGCCCGCCACGCACTGCCACCGACCCACCTGCTGGACCTGCTCTCGGCCTTTGAGCAGGACGTGGTCCGCACCCGGGACGGCCAAGGCTATGCCGACCGGGCCGACTTGCAGGACTACTGCCGGCGCTCGGCCAACCCAGTCGGGCGACTCATGCTGCACCTGTTCGGCGTGCAGGGCGAGGAGGCGCTGCGCGAGAGCGACGCGGTCTGCACCGCCTTGCAACTGATCAACTTCTGGCAAGACCTCTCGGTTGATCTGCCGCGCGGGCGCCGCTATCTGCCCGAGGCCGATGTCCGTGCCTGCGGCCTGACCCCCGACCAACTGCGGGTCACCTCTCCGCAAGACCTCGCCGCTCTGGCCGCTCGGGGCGACGCGGCGGCTCTGATGGCCAGCCTGTGCACCTGGGCGCGGGAGGAGATGCGCCGAGGCGCCGGCATCGTCCACCGGGTGCCCGGCCGCGCGGGCTGGGAGTTGCGGGCGGTGGTCCAGGGAGGCCTGCGGACCCTGGAGCGGGTTGAGTCCCTGGGCGCGGCGGCCTTTGTGCGGCGGCCGTCGCTGGGCGTAGCCGACTGGCTGGTCATTGCCTGGCGCTGCCTGGCCATGTGAAAGCCGATGTGACAATCGCCCCATGACCTCGCCCGCCTCCACGCCCCCGGTCACCGCCTCTCCCGAGCGCTATGTGCAGGAGAAGGCAGCGGCCTCGGGCAGCAGCTTCTACTACGCCTTTCTCTTTTTGCCGCCGCGCCGGCGCGCCGCCATCACCGCCTTCTACGCTTTCTGCCGCGAGGTCGACGACGTGGTCGACGAGGTCACCGACCCGGGCGTGGCCGCGACCAAGCTGGCCTGGTGGCAACAGGAGGTGGGACGGGCATTTGCCGGCACACCGCAGCACCCGGTGACCCAGGCATTGCTGCCGCTGGCCGCTGAGTTCGGCATCGAGGCGCGCCATCTGCTGGCGGTGGTTGAGGGCTGCCAGATGGATCTGACCCAGAGCCGCTACCTCGACTTTCCCGCCCTCGAGCGCTATTGCCACCTGGTGGCCGGAGTCGTCGGCGAGGTGGCCGCGCGCATCTTTGGCCAGGCGGACCCGACCACCACCGCCTATGCGCACAAGATGGGGCTGGCCTTCCAGCTCACAAACATCATCCGCGACGTCGGCGAGGACGCGATGCGGGGGCGCATCTACCTGCCGATCAGCGAGCTGCAGCGCTTCGACGTCAAGGCGCACGAGCTCCTGCAGCGCCAGGACAGCGATCGCTTTCGCGCGCTGATGGCGTTTCAGGCCGAACGCGCACACGCCCTCTACGACGAGGCCTTGGCCCTGCTGCCAGCAGTCGACCGCCGCAGCCAGAAGCCGGGCCTGATGATGGCCAGCATCTATCGCACCTTGCTGCGTGAGATTGAGCGGGACCAGTTCCAGGTGCTGCAGCAGCGGGTCGCGCTCACGCCCCTGCGCAAGCTGTGGCTGGCCTGGAAGATGCAAGCCCTCGGACGCTTCTGAGCGCGATGGAGCGGCTTGCGTCAACGGCCAAGACGGTCCACGGAGCCACGCGGGGAACCGGCGCCGGCGCGGCGCGCTCGGTGGCCATCATCGGCGGTGGTTGGGCCGGACTGGCAGCTGCGGTAGACGCCACCGAGGCCGGCCACCAGGTCACCCTGTTCGAGGCGGCCCGCAGCCTGGGCGGCCGCGCCCGCAGCCTGCCATTGACGCTGCCCGACGGCACGACGACCCCCCTCGACAACGGGCAGCACATCCTGATTGGCGCTTACCGACAGACCCTCGGGCTCATGAGCAAGGTAGGCGTCGATCCACGCACCGTGCTGCGCGGCGAGCCTCTGGATCTGCGCGACCTCGACGGGAGGGGCCTGCGCCTCCCGGCCTGGCCCTCGCCGCTGGACGCGGCCTGGGGCATTGCCCGGGCACAGGGCTGGTCCTGGGGTGACAAGCGCGCCCTGATCGCGGCCACCTTGGGCTGGCAGCGTGCGGGCTTTCGCTGCGCAAGCAGCGCCACAGTGGCCGACCTGTGCAGGCGCATGCCGGCCCCGGTCGTCCAGGGCCTGATCGAGCCCCTGTGTATCTCGGCGCTGAACACCCCACCCGAGCGGGCCAGCGGCCAGGTGTTTCTGCGGGTGCTGCGGGATTCACTCTTTGGCGAGGGCTGGGGGCGCTGGGGGGCCTCCTGGCTGCTACTGCCCACAGCGCCTCTGGGCGAGTTGCTGCCCGAGCCTGCCGGGCGCTGGCTGCGATCGCGCGGCGCGGTGCTGCGCCTGGGCCACCGGGTGGCCCTGCTGGCCGAGACCGCCAGCGGCTGGCAGGTCGATGGTGACGCCTTCGACGCGGTCATCCTGGCCTGCCCCAGCTGGGACGCGATCCGGCTGCTGCAGGACAACGCGGTGGCGGCACCGGCCTGGCTGCTGCAGGCGCATGGCATTCGCCACGAGTCCATCGCCACGGTTTACGCCACCAGCCTGCGCCGGCTACCGCGGCCGATGGTGGCGCTTCCCAGTGGCCCGGGAGAGCCGGCGCAGTTCGTCTTCGACCGTGGGCAACTTGGTGGACCCACTGGCCTGCTCGCCTTTGTGGCCAGCGCCAGCGAGGGCGAGCGGGATTTACTGGAGCGGCAGGTGATGGCGCAGGCCGACGCCTTGGGCTGGGTTGAGGCGCAAGCCCTGCAAACCGTGGTGGAACGACGCGCCACCTTCGCCTGCACCCCCGGCCTGGACCGGCCCGGTCCGCAAGTGGCCGAGCGCCTCTGGGCCTGCGGCGACTGGGTCGCCGGGCCCTACCCCGCCACGCTGGAGGGCGCGGTGATGTCCGGCCGGCATGCGGCCGCGGCGCTGGGGCGGGTGCGGCTACCGGCCCCTTAAGGGCTCAACCCAGCGCCTCGCACAGCTCCTGCAGGCTGAGG
>Ga0222712_10007567_pt1 | contig 10460 bp, 7 predicted proteins | sample C33_657DmetaG_FD_165043 | JGI IMG/M metagenome (GOLD analysis project Ga0222712, IMG submission 165043) | Estuarine water microbial communities from San Francisco Bay, California, United States - C33_657D | ecosystem: Environmental > Aquatic > Marine > Unclassified | place: USA: California...
ATCCGCAGCTGCGCGACGACCATTTCCGCGAGACCGTCGTGCTGCTGCACACCCACGCCGCGGCGGAAGGCGCCCTCGGCGTCATCGTGAACCGTCCGCTCGGCCGCGTCCTCGGCCAGATCGAATCCACGGCGGAACTGAAACCGTTGGACGACGTGCCGTTGTTCGAAGGCGGACCCGTCTCCACCGACCGCCTCGCGTTCGGCGGCTGGTTCTTCCCCGCCCAAGGCGAGCCCGAGGTGCGTTTCGGCCTCGGGCAGGAAGAAGCCGCCCAACTGGCCCAGGACGGACGCTTCCGGCTGGCCGCTTACATCGGTTACGCCGGTTGGTCGCCTGGCCAGCTGGAGAACGAACTCAAGATGAACGCGTGGGTCATCTGTCCGTTCGACGCGACGTGCGTCGACTTCGAGGGCGTGGAGCTCTGGAAGAAGCTGCTCGAACGCCATCGGCCGGATCTGCGGCTCGAGGCGGATTCGCCGGAGAATCCGGGGCTCAATTAGCGCGCCGTCGACAGCAGGATCTCGACGTTCTGCTGCAGCAGTTCGCCGGGTGTGCGGCCGTCGGCGCCGAGCATCTTGCGTTGGATCAGGCGGGCACGCTGGCTCTGGTCGATCTCCAGCAGGCGCCACCGGGTGGCCGGCAACTGCGGGCTTTTCGCGTCGAGGGCGGTCCACCGGAGCGGCATGCCCTGCCAGGAGAATTCGACGTACCAACCGGCCGCGGTCGCGAGGTCGCCGCGCACCAAGGCGGGGTAGCGTTTGACGAAGTCGGGCGTCGCTTTCGCGCGTAGCCCGACCGTCAGGGCCGTGGGCTGGCGGCGGACGGCCGCGAGGAGGTCGACCCGGCCTTGCTCCAGAAGGGGCAGCGGGTCCATGCCGATGAGGTTCTGGCCGTTGTACAGACCGTGCAGGTTCGGGCTCAGCCTGTTGTCGGGCTGGCTCGCGTACCAGAGGTTGAAGCCCGTGGAAAGGATGAGGCCGAGCTCGAAGTGGAGATGGGAGCGGTCCTTCGTGATGGGGGTCGCGCCGGCGGAGGTGTGGCCCATGAGCCCGAGGGGCGTGCCGCGGCGCACCGGCTTGCCGGGACGGAGCGACGGCTCGAGCTTGGCGAGGTGGGCGTAGAGCGTGTAGACCGGGATCTCCGCGGAAGCGTGGAACAGCACCACGTACTTGCCGTAGGGACCGTTGACGTTCGCGTTCAGGTAGGCGACCTGACCGTCCATCGCGGCCAGCACCAGGTCGAGCGGTTCGCCTTCGGCGTTGGTCCGCGCCGGGCGGATGTCGACGCCTTCATGGAAGCGCTTGCCCTCTTCGCGGACCATGCCGAAAAGGGCGGACTCCGCCCGTCCGGAGACGGTCGGCTGCAGGTAATCCTGCGGGGTGCGGATGGCCGCGCGGTCCATCGTGGTCGGCCAGCCGATCTCCGTCGCGACGAGCAGGGGGGCCGTGAGGCCGAGGCAAAGGAGGGCGAGGCTGCTCCGCAGGCTCACTTGCGTTCGGCTTCCTTGATCTTGCGGATCTTCAGCGCCGAGATGTTCAGGCGCTTGCTGATGTCCATCACCGCCTCCGTGTTCGAGAGGCCCTTCTTCTCGACGTGGAACATCAGGTTGCCGTCCGTGATCTGCTGGTCGATGGGCATGATGCCGACGGCCGTGTCGTTGATGACCAGCACGAAGTGGCGGCCGACGGCTTCCTTGGTGTAGTTCATCACGTCGACGGCGGCCTTGCGGTCGAGCTGGACGAGGAGGAATTCCTGGCGGAGGTCGGGTTCGCCGCTGGTGATGGGTTGCGTGCCGAGGATCTCTTCGGCGGGCACCAGCGGGCGGGTCATCACCGTGATGGCGAGGCCGCTGACGGGCAGGCGGACCTCCTGTTTCATCGCGCCGCCCGAGGAGGGCGAGGCTTCGACGAACACCGAGGCGATCTCGTCGGGGATGTCGGTGTTCTTGCAGCCGGCGAGGAGCAGGGCGCCGAAGGCGACGGCAAGGCGGAGGGCGGTCATGGGAAGGTCAGCCGACGAGGAGGTCGAGCGAGGCGCCGACCTGCAGGATGTGGGCGGGCTGGAGGTCCAGCACCGGGACGAGGTAGGTCTGCTTGCTGGCGGCGTGGACGTAGGTCATCTGGCCTTGGTCGGCGACGCCGACCTGCTTGATGATGCGCTTGCGCTCGAGCAGCATGGCGAGGATGTGCTTCAGCACGCCCTTGTCGCCGGAGGGGTCGGACTCGTCTTCGTAAAGCGAAAGGAAGAATTCTTCGCGCGAGGCGAGGAGCTGGGCGCGGTGGGCCTGTTCTTCTTCGCCGCGTTCCTTGACCTCGCGGGTCCAGCGGCCGAGGAGGATGCCTTCGGGCTTGAACGAAGCCGCGTGGTCGCGGAGCACGTCGCAGCGTTCGATGTTGCCGCCGACGGGCTTGAACACGACGCACGTCACGAGGTCGCCGACGTGGAGTTCCTTGCCGGAAGCCGCGCAGACGCGCGCGATAGGTTTAACCTGCCAGTCCATGACCGCTAAGAGAAGTCGGGCGGGGCGGGGCGGGCAACCCCATTCAAGATGGTTTGCGGCTGACTTATTGGTCGGTCCGACCAGTCTGCCGGGCATGTCCGAAGCCCCTGCCGCCGGCGTCGCCTTGCTCGTGGTCGACGTCCAGCCGACCTTCCTGAAGGCCATGCCCGCGGGCGAGGCCTGCCTGCGCCGCTGCCATCTGGCGGCCTCCGCCGCCAAACTCCTCGGGGTGCCCGTGCTTTTCACCGAGCAGGTCCCGGCCAAGTTGGGCCCGACCCATCCCGATCTCCTGCTGGCCGCCGGCGAGGGCCGCGCGGTCTTCGGCAAGACGGCGTTCTCGGCTTTCGGAGCCCCGGGCCTGACGGAGGCTTGCGGGAAGCTGGAGGTCAGCCAGCTGCTCCTCTGCGGGTTGGAGATCCCCGTGTGCGTCTATCAGACCGCCATGGACGCCCTCCGCGAGGGCCTGGGCGTCACGATCCTGTCCGATGCCGTGACCGGCCGGCGCGCCGACGACGGCCAGGCCTGCCTGGAAGCCCTCCGGGCTGCGGGCGCTCAGGTGCTGCCGACCGAGACCGTCTTCTACGCGATGCTCGGCGACGCGACGCACCCGCAGTTCCGGGCGTTCACCGACCTCGTCAAGCAGGCGGCTTAGGGCTGGTCGACCGTGAGGCTCGCCGCCGGGACGGCCGCGGCGCCGACGGGCAGGCCGACGTCGGCCCATGCCGCGAAGGCGATCATGCCGGCGTTGTCGCCGCAGTGCTTCGGCTCGGCGACCAGCATCGTCAAGCCGCGCTGGAGCGCTGCGTCCGTGAGTCGCGCGCGGAGCGTGCGGTTATTGGCCACGCCGCCCGAAAGCCCGACCGACTTGTAGCCACCGAGGTCGAGGACCGCGCCGGTCTTGGACGCGAGCTGCTCGATGATCGCGTGCTGATAGCCTGCGCAAAGGTCGGGCAAGGCGGCGGCGACGTCGGCATCGGACATTTTCTCGAGCTGGTAACGCAGGGCCGTCTTCAGGCCCGAGAAGCTGAGGCGCAGGTCGGCCTTCTCCGGGATGCCGCGCGGGAAGACGAACTTGCCGGCCTCGCCTCGCAGCGCGTGCTTCTCGATGAGAGCCCCGCCGGGATAGGGCAGGCCGAGCAGCTTAGCTCCCTTGTCGAAGGCTTCGCCCGCGGCGTCATCGACCGTACGGGCGACGACCGTGAGGCGCAGTTGTTCGTCGAGTTTCACCAGCAGCGTGTTGCCACCCGAGACCACGATGGCGAGGTGCGGGAGCAGGGCGGCGCGGGCGGCGGCGAAGCGGGCCGGGTCCGCCGCGTGGACGGCGATGAACGGCGAATGCACGTGGGCGCGCAGGTGGTTCACGCCGACGATCGGCAGGCGTCGGGCGACGGCGAGGGAGCGGGCGAGGGTCACGCCCATCGAAAGACAGGGCAGGAGACCCGGGCCGCGCGTGACGGCGATGGTCTGGGCCTGCGCCAGCTCCTTGCGGAAATCCGCCAGCAGGAGGGGCAGGGCGGAGAGGTGCATGCGGCTGGCCAGTTCGGGGACCACGCCGCCGTATTTCTCATGTTCCGCCGCCTGCGAGCTGATCAGTTCGCGCACGAGTCCGCGGGCCGGGTCGAAGAGCGCCAGGGCCGATTCATCGCAGGAACTTTCGATCGCGAGGATCATCTGCCTGCAGTCAGGCCAATTCAGAGGTCGGCTCAATCCCGATTCGTCTGGCGGAGCGGAAAAGACCGCATAACGCTTCTGCCGTGGAGCCCGCGGCCCGACATGACGCCATCGTCGCCTTGCTTCGTCGCGAGGCCCGCGGCGGCGTGGTCTCGTTCGCGCGTCTGGTCGAGGTGGCCTTATATGCGCCTGGTCTCGGCTATTACGCGGCGGACCGCGTGCGCGTCGGCAAGGCCGCCGGCACCGACTTCACGACCGCCGCCGCGCTCGGACCGATGTTCGGCCGGCTGATCGCCGCCGCGGCGCAGACGCTCGTCGGCGACCTGAAGGCGCATGCCCTCGTGGAAGTAGGAGCGGAGCCCGGCCAGGCTCACTACGCCGAGGCCGCTTCGCAGTTCGCCGAACTGCGGACCTTCCGTTTCGGAACCACGCCTCAATTCCCGGCGCGCAGCGTGCTCGTCGCGAACGAACTCCTCGACGCCCAGCCCTTCCATCGTCTCGTCTTTCAGGGCGGCGTCTGGCGCGAGCTCGGCGTGCGGGTCGACGGCGAGGAGCTGACTGTCGAGCCGTTGGGCGATTTCTCCACCCCGCAGGCCGCCGGGTTCGCCCTTTCCTTGCCGGCCGCGGAGGAGGGCTGGATCATCGACGCGCCCTTGGCGGCGGAGACTTTGTTGGAGAAGCTTTTCGCCGGCGCCTGGTCGGGGGCGGTCATCTTGCTCGATTACGGCAAGACCATCGCGCAGTGCCTCGAGTCTTCGCCGGCGGGAACGGCGCGCGCCTATCGCAGCCACCGGCTTTCCGGGGCGATCCTGGAGAACCTCGGTTCGCAGGACCTGACCTGCCACGTCCTATGGGACCGGATCGAGCCCGTCCTGGTCCGGGCTGGGTTCCGGGATGTCCGCCTCGACCGCCAGGAGGCCTTTTTCGTCAAGCATGCCGGGGCCGAGATGGAGCGAATCGCGACCTCGGGCGACCCTGAGGCCACCGGTCGCCTGCGGGCCCTGACGCACCCGGCCCATTTCGGGGCGAAGTTCCAGGTGCTGCACGCCGTCCGCGGCTAAACGGAAGTTTTTGGAAGCCACGCTCGACCTGAAGGGAACAACCCCTTTTCTGAAACGTACCCCTCTTTTCGCCATGAAGTCCTCCCTGTTCGCCACGTTCACGCTTTGCCTCGGCGCGTCCGTCCTCTCCGCCGAGACCAAGGTCATCGAAGCCTTCGAAGGCGACGGCTTCGACAGCTGGCAGACGACCGGCACCGGCTTCGGCCTGGCGCCGATCGCCGGCAAGGTCGACGGCGTCAACGGCGAGTTCCGCAACTATGGCGGCAACGCGCTCGTCTGCTCCGGCCATCGCGGCGACGCCGCCACCGGCACGTTGACCTCGCCGGAGATGAAGCTCACGCATGCCTACCTAGGCTTCCTCGTGGCCGGAGGCAACCACCCCGGCAAGACCGCCGTCCAGCTGCTCGTCGGCGGCAAGGTCGTGCGCGAGGCCACCGGCGCCAACGACCTGACCCTCCGCGAGACCGTCTGGGACATCGCGGAATTCAAGGGCAAGACCGGTGTCATCCGGATCGTCGACGCGCATGTCGGCGCCTGGGGCGTGATCGCCGCCGACCATTTCGTGTTCTCGACCGACGCCAAGCCGAAGTTCACGGCGGGCGGCCGTCCCAAGCCCAAGGCCGACAGCAGCCTCGTGCGCGTGGCCGGCGAAGGCAGCGCCGCGCTCGTCCCCGGCGCGAGCTTCAAGGTCTCCGCCGACCGCAAGGTCACCGGCGTCACCTCGCCCACCGCCATCGGCTTCGGCAACGACGGCTCCGTCTACGTGGCCGAGTCGCATCGCTTCCGTTTCGGCGTCGAGGACGACCGCAACCACCTCTACTGGTACCACGACGACCTCGCCGCGGCGACCACGGCCGACCGCCTCGCGTTGCACAAGAAGTGGGAAGCCAAGCGCTCGCATGAGTGGATGACCGCCAAGTCCGAGCTCATCCGGCACGTCGGCGGCGAGCAGGCCGACGGCACCTTCACCACGAACAAGGTCTTCGCCGGCGGTTTCAACGACGTCCTCGACGGCACCGGCGCCGGCGTGATGGCCTGGGACGACACGGTCTACTTCGCGTGCATCCCCAAGCTCTGGATGGTCCAGGACGCCAAGCAGGACGGCGTCGAGACCGCGCGTAAGGTCATCGAGGACGGCTTCGGCGTGCGCATCTCCCTTTCCGGCCATGACATGAACGGCTTCGCCATCGGCCCGGACGGCCGCGTCTGGGGCACCATCGGCGACCGCGGTTTCAACCTCACGACGAAGGAAGGAAAGAAGTACGACTCCCGTAACCGCGGCGCGGTCTTCCGTTTCGAGCCTGACGGCACGAACTTCGAGGTCGTCCACTTCGGCCTGCGTAACCCGAAGGAGATCGCCTTCGACGATTTCGGCAACGGCTTCTCCGTCGACAACAACTCCGACCAAGGCGACGCCGCCCGCGTCGTGTACGTGGTCGAAGGCGCCGACTCCGGCTGGGAAATGGAACATCAGGCCATGCATACCTTCCACCGTTCGATCGGCCTCGAGCAGCGTCCGCTCTCCCGCTGGATGACCGAGAAGGTCTGGGAACTCCAGAACCCCGTCCAGCCCGCCTTCATCATCCCGCCCTCAGCTTACATCTCTTCCGGCCCTTCCGGCCTGACCTATCATCCTGGCGCGGGCTTCCTTGAGTCCGAGGCCGGTCATTTCCATATCTGCGACTATCGCGGTTCCGCCGGCGCGTCCGGCATCTGGTCCTTCAAGATGGAGCCCGCGGGCGCCGGCATGAAGATGACCGCCTCGCATCAGCTGCTCTGGGGCGTGGCCGCGACCGACGTCGAGTACGACTGGAAGGGTCGCCTCGTCGTCTCCGACTTCATCACCGGCTGGGAATCGCATGAGGCCGGCCGTCTCGTCACCCTCGAAGCCGGCAAGATGATGAAGCCCGAGGCCGTCGCGCCCGTGGCCGCCCTGGTCAACGGCGGCATCGCCAAGGCTTCTTCCGCCGAACTCGCCGCGCTCCTCGCGCACGCCGACCAGCGCATCCGCCTGCGCGCCCAGATCGAGCTCACCCGTCGTCCGGACGCTGCGGATCGTTTCGAAGCCGCCACCAAGTCCGCGAACGCCCTCGAACGCGTCCATGGCATCTGGGGCCTCGGCATCCTCGCCCGTCGCGGCGCGGCCATCGCCCCCGGTGGCGCCTGGAAGGGCCCGACCCCGATGGCTTCCCTCGAGGAGCGCACCGCCGCCGCCCGTCGGCTCGTCCCGCTGCTCGCGCATGCCGACGCCGAAGTCCGCGCCCAGGCCGTCCGCGCCCTTGCCGAAGCCCCGCTCAAGGGCAACGACCTCCCGCTCGGCAAGCTGATCCTCGATCCGTCCCCCCGTGTGCGTTCCTTCGCCGCGCTGGCCGCCGCCCGTCTCGGCGCGGACAAGCATCTCCCGGAGGTCCTCGCGATGCTCAAGGAGAACGCCGACGCCGACCCCGTGCTTCGTCATGCCGGGTCCTACGCCATCGACCATCTGTGCAAGACCGCCGAAGCCTTCGACGCGGTCGCCAAGGATGACAACGCGTCCGTCCGCCTCGCCGCCGTCATCACGCTGCGCCGCCGCCTCGACGCTTCGGCCGCCCGCTTCGTGAACGACAAGTCCACGCTCGTCGCCGACGAAGCCATCCGCGCCGTCCATGACCTCGGCCTGGAGGCCGGCCGCCCGGCCGTCGCCGCCCTGATCGACGACCTCGGCTCCCGCGAGTGGACGACCTTCATGCTCCGTCGCCTGACGCACAGCGCCTTCCGCCTCGGCGGTGAGAAGAACGCGGCCCGCGTCGTGGCCATCGCCGCGAACGAGAAGCTTCCAGCCGAAGCCCGGGCCGAAGCCCTCCGCCTCCTCGCGCTCTGGGCCAACCCTTATCCGGTCGACCAGTCCACCGGCCATTGGGCGCCCCTGCCGGCCCGCGACGCCAAGGAACTGCGCGCCAGCCTGAGCGCGGCCCTGCCGTCTCTCCTCAAGGGAGATTCCGAGATCCTCCGTGCTTCGCTCGAACTCGTGGAGCAGTACAAGCTCGAGGTCGCTTCGCTCTCCAATGAGCTCCTCGCCGGCCTGGTCGCCAACGCCAAGCTCAGCGGCTCCGCGCGCGCCAAGGCCCTTGAACTCTGGCTCGAGCGCAAGCCGTCGGACCTTGCCGACGTCGCCGGCAGGTATGCCAAGGATAAGCAGGATGAGGTCGCCATGGTCGCCCTCGGCGCGCTGGCGCACCTGAATCCCGCCCAAGGTCTCGTCGAACTGGCCAAGTCCGCTTCGAACGGTTCCGCCGCGCGCCGTCAGGGAGCATGGAAGGCCCTCGCCAAGCTGCCCGCTCCCGGGGTCGACGCGCTCTTCGTCGAGAACCTCCAGGCCCTCGAGAAGGCCAAGGGCGTGTCGCCTGCCGCGATCGAACTGCTCGAAGCCGCCGCGCTTCGCGCCGAGCCTTCCGTCAAGGAAGCCCTGGCCGCCACGCAGAAGGCCATCGCCGGTGGCGCCGATAAGCTCGCCAAGTGGCTGCCCGCGTTGGAAGGCGGCGACGCCAAGAACGGCTTCGCCTTGTTCACCGCCTTGCCCGCCGGCCAGTGCCTGCGCTGCCACCGCGCCTCCGATGACTCCCATGCCGCCGGCGGCGAAGCCGGTCCGAACCTCGCCGGCGTGGCCAAGCGCGGCGACCGCCGCTACCTCCTCGAGTCCGTCGTCAACGCCGGCGCCGTCGTGGTCTCCGGTTATGGCACCGTCAACGTCGACCTCGCGAACGGCGGGGCCTTGGTCGGCACCCTGATCAAGGAAGAGAAGGAGCATGTCGACGTCGACGTCGCGGGCAACCGCTGGCGCGTGGCCCGCAAGGACATCAAGGCCATGAGCGCGCCCGTCTCGGGCATGCCGGCGATGGACGCCCTCACCTTGAACGAAGTCCGCGACATCGTCGCCTGGCTCGCCACGCTCGAGAAGGCGCCGAAGAAGGCCAAGCCCGCCGACCCGAAGCCGCTGGACATCTCGACGATCAAGCCCGTGGCGGCCGCCGTCGCGAACGTCGATCCGGCCGTCATGGCCGCCGGCAAGCAGGCCTTCATGACGTGCATGGCCTGCCACGGTCCGAACGCCGAAGGCACCGTCATCGCGCCTCCGCTGGCCCAGTCCAACTGGGTGAACGGACCGGTCGAGAACCTCATCCGCATCCAGCTCCGCGGCCTGCAGGGACCGATCACCGTCTCCGGCAAGAAGTACGCCCCGCCGGCGCCGATGATGGCGCTGCCGCACCAGACCGACGAGCAGATCGCCGCCGTCCTGACCTACGTCCGCAACAGCTTCGGCAACTCCGCTTCGGCCGTGACGCCGGCGCAGGTGAAGGCGCTGCGCGGCGAAGTCGGTAAGCCGATGCTGACCGAGGCGGATCTCGTTCCGACGAAGTAAGCGAGACGTCAGACGAACGAAGCCCGGGCTCGCGAGAGGCCCGGGCTTTTTCGTGGTCGCAGGTTTGAGCGGTAAGCGGTTGGCGGATGGGAAACGCGGCAAAGCAAAGGGAGACCGGAAACCGGGAAGGGGGCTGCGGACATAAGATCCCCAGCCAATCATCCGGGCGACGGTGTCCCTTTGAGTTTCCTCGGATGTCTTGGGTAGGGCTGGCCATCCTTGGCCGGCCGCGGCCGAGCAGGGATGCTCGGCCCTAACTAAGGCATCATGCCAATCGTTAGCCACCCACGACGTCGCGTCGTCACCCAACAAAAAGCCCCGGCGGATGCCGGGGCTTTGGTCGGGAGGCAGCGGTCGCCTTAGGCGATCGTGACTTCCTTGGTGAGGTAGACGTCCTGAATCGTGTGCAGGAGCTTCGCGCCTTCTTCGATCGGGCGCTGGAAGGCCTTGCGACCCGAGATGAGGCCCTGGCCGCCCGCGCGCTTGTTGATGACGGCGGTCTTGACGGCTTCGGCGAAGTCATTGTTGCCCGAGGGGCCGCCGGAGTTGATGAGGCCGATGCGGCCCATGTAGCAGTTGGCGACCTGGTAGCGGGTGAGGTCGATCGGGTGGTCGGAAGCGAGGTCGGTGTACATGCGCTTGTCGATCTTGCCGTAGGAGGACTCGGTCTGCTGGATCGCGAGGTAGCCGCCGTTGTTCTCGGGGAGCTTCTGCTTGATGATGTCGGCGCAGATGGTGACGCCGAGGTGGTTGGCCTGGCCGGTGAGGTCGGCGGACACGTGGTAGTCCTTGTCCTTCTTGAAGGCGTTGTTGCGGGTGTAGCACCAGA
>Ga0222712_10007570_pt1 | contig 10459 bp, 12 predicted proteins | sample C33_657DmetaG_FD_165043 | JGI IMG/M metagenome (GOLD analysis project Ga0222712, IMG submission 165043) | Estuarine water microbial communities from San Francisco Bay, California, United States - C33_657D | ecosystem: Environmental > Aquatic > Marine > Unclassified | place: USA: California...
ATCAATACCGGTTAATCCGACATCACAAAGATTAGTTACTATTGGACAGAAATTTGGGTCTGTATCTGTTGGATTCCAATAATTTTCAGAAACGATAGTATCGCTACTAAACACACATGGTGAAACCTGGCATAAAGTAGTACCACTACTATTAAAATTAAATTTAAATGGCATTCTGTTTCCATCGTTCTCACCAATCAATAATGGTGAAAAGATTACCTCTTGGTCATAATCTTTTTCGTCGGACGCCAAACACAAATCTGTGATTTCATTGACAAGTTTTAGACCAAATCTTCTAAAATTATATTGGTTAATATTCTGATATGCCATAATACTATGATAAATACATTGTGAGCTAGTATTTATATGATAAAAAGAAGAGATGATTACAACAGATTCAGAATTTTATTCGTCACCATACTACTTTTTACTAAGAGATAAGGGTAGTAAATACTCTTTATACTTCTCTGTGGAGGAAAATTTAACAGAAGCTCGTAAAAAAGACGAGGTAATTCATTTTGAAAAAAGTAAAGGTGAAAAAGTTAAAAAACATCTTAAGAAAGTTGCCAAAGAGAAAAAAATTAAAACAACTAAAGGTCTTAAGAAAGATTTAGAAGAATTAGTAAATTTAGATGGAGCTTTGTCCAACTCTAAAATTCCAATTCTAGACCCTAGGTTACACCCACACAAAACTATGGACCAAACCGTAGCAGCGGCAAGAATTACAAATGACCCAATATCTCGTGGATATAGAACTTATTATGGTGAATCAGTTGAAGAGGTTAAAGAAATTGATATGTCAGGAGCTTTTGGTTATGAAGAGACTGAAAATATGGACGGTGCGGAGACTTACAAATATTTAGTTAAAAAGATGGGTATGGACCCTGATGAGGCAAAAGAAAGAACAAAACAAAAAGGTCAAGACCCTACAGGACAAAAAGACAAAAAATCAAAATACTATAAAGATAAAAATTTTGTAACAAGAGCAACATTGTCTGAAATCCAAAAACAAAAAATGATTAAAGTTGTAGAAGATATTTTAATGAATAAAAAAAATTCAGACAATTCTGAAGTAGGAAAAAAAGAACTTCCAAAAAGTATTGATGAATTACCATTGTTAATTAAAAAAAATTTAACCAATCTTTTAAAACACGTTGAAAGTAATGGGTATACAAAAGATGATTTAATTAAATTGATTAAAAAAGGTGAATAAAAGTTTATACGATAATGAAATAGAATTTCCATCCGATAAAAGGGAACATATGAAAAAATGTTTTCATATGGTTAAAAATGCGGATGAGAATACTGAAGGTTATAATAGAAACAAAGAATTGCAATCTCAAAAATTCATAACCTATAAACAATTAAAAAGAATTAAAAACTTTTTTGATAACTTTAAAGGTAACCACAAAGAACCTTCATTTATTTTAAATGGTGGTGTGGAAATTAAAAATTGGGTTAACGATGAATTGAGAAAAATGAGGGATTATGTTAAAAATACCAAAACTAATAAAATGAACGCTGGTATGATGAACCAATTTATTGACCCTCACGAGAAAAAAGATTTTACAAATGTAAGACCATCTCAAGAACATTCAAAAACGGTGGACAAATATAATCCATCAGTTAATGAAAGTGTTAAGAGAATAAATGAACTAATATCAAAAATATAAAACTATGCCTACTCAAATTAACGTAGATTTAACTCAAAACGTGCTGAACGCACTTACTGCAGTTGCAGACCAAGAAAGAACTAAACTGATTCCAAAGAACGACTATAATAAAGTCGGTAATGAATACTCTGCAGTCAATAAAGACGCCATTGCAGATGGAGACTCTTTGGGTAGAGGAACTGGAACATTTTTAGATGTATATAACACAACTGCGGGAACAATTGAAGACGTTGTTGAAAGAAAGAATGAAATCAAAATAAACAAATTTAACTCATCAAAAACATATCCTAATTTTTAATGAAATTACAAGGAGCACTTAAGAGTTTAATTTGTGAAATAGCATCAATAGATAGTATCGTTGATGCTATTAAAAATAGAAAGGTTGTTATAATCTATTATGATGGTGATGAACCAGGTGGTAGAGGATTGCGTGAAATTGAACCAGTATGTTTAGGTGTTAGTAAAGCAGGAAATAAAGTTTTAAGGGCTTGGGATAGTGAAGGTGCTTCACACACAGGTTATAAAGGAGAACAACCTTTACCTGGATGGAGATTATTTAGATTAGATAAAATACTATCAAACAAACCAACTGGTGAGGTTTACAATACAATAAGACCGGGTTATAATTTAAACGGTGACAAAAGTATGGTTAGTGTTATTATAAATGCAAAGTTTAATACACCAACAACTCAACAACCACCTCAACCACAACAATAAAATATAAGAAATTATGGATAGACTATTAGAAAAATTAGCGTTATCAAAGGCAATTATGGATAAAGCTGATGGGATTAAAAACTCGAATGCAATGAATGGTGGATTACCCCCAACATCACTCCAACAATTAAACACGCCTGAAACATTTAATGTTCCAAGTGCAAAATATAATATCCCATCTGAATTTTTACAAGAATCAGAAACTCCTGAAAAACCGTATCTTTCAAATATTCCAAGAGAAAACACAAAACCTGTTGGCGTGCCAACTGTTGAAGCTATTAAAAATTCTAAATTACCCGATGAAATAAAAAGGTTAATGATTGAAAATCCAATATCACAACCACAACAACAAACAACAACAACGATTTCAAACGAACTTGTTGAAAAGGCATCTAGATTGATGAAACAAGGAAATCAAAATTACATTCCTGAATCAGCAAAACCAAAACAACAAACACAACAATCTCAATTACCTGCAAATGGGATTGATTATAAGTTAATTAAACAAATGATTAACGAAGCCGTTAGCGAAGCATTACATGAAAATGGACTAATTACTGAAAGTTCTGAAAAATCAAACGAAATTTTCACTTTTAAAGTAGGTAGACATGTATTTGAAGGTAAAGTAACTAAAATTAAAAAATTGTCCTAACCACTTTATTTATTGGATGTAAATTACTATATTTTTAAAAAATATATTAGTTTATTATGTCTAAAATCAAAGTATTAGTTGTCCCATCCGATAGAACAGGTGTGGGTAAATTTAGGTCTGTTGACCCTCACGTCTTTTTACAAAATCTTTATGGTGATGATTTTCATGTAGATATTGTCTACGAACCCCCATATGATGATTTAAATTTTTGGCAAAACTATCAAATTGTTGCATTTCATAGAAGTATTGGTCCTGATTTTGATAAAGCAAACCGTTTAATACAAATGTTAAACACTTTAGGTGTTATTACTGTTTGTGATATTGATGATTATTGGATGCCAGGAAAAGAACACCCAATTCACGATATCATTAAAGTTAATAAAATTAACGAAAAAATTACGGCAAACCTTAAGGTTTCCAAATATGTTACAACGACTACAACTCTATTCGCTGACGAAATTAAACGATTTAACAAGAATGTAGTTATTTTCCCAAACGCAATCAATCCAAACGAACCCCAATTCAAAGAACCTACACTTGAATCTGATAGATTGAGAGTTGGTTGGTTAGGAGGTTCTTCACACTTACACGATTTAAGATTGTTAGATTTAGGTAGATTGGGTCAATATAAAGACAAATTACAATTTGTTTTATGTGGTTTTGATACAAGAGGAACTGTAACGGAAATTAACCAACAAACAGGTGAACATAAAAGAAGAGATATTTTACCTCATGAAACTGTTTGGGCTGAATATGAAAAAATATTCACACAAAATTTAACTACAGTTTCTGAAGATTATAAAAAATTCTTATTAAATTACACTCAAGAATCATACCCAAATGAAATGAATGAACCTTATTTGAGAGTGTGGACAAAACCTGTAACATCTTATGCTAAAAATTATTCAAAATTTGATGTATCTTTGGCACCAATTAAAAATCATCTTTTCAATAGAGTTAAATCACAACTAAAGGTTATTGAAGCAGGTTTTTACAAAAAAGCAATTATTGCATCTAATGTTGGACCATATACCATAGATTTAAAACATTGTTTGAAAAATGGTGAATTTGTCGATGGAAATGCTATGTTAGTTGATGAAAAAAGAAATCACTCTGATTGGTCTAAGTACATTGAAAAATTGGTTAAGAATCCAAATATGGCGAAAGATATGGGTGAAAGGTTATATGAAACTGTTAAAGACAAATATGATTTAAATAACGTAACAAAAGATAGAGCAGAATTTTATAAATCAATAATCAAATGATAAACATACCAATTACCAAATTATTATTTTTAGATATTGAAACTGTAGGTATTCAACCTGATTGGAAATCTCTTGAGGAACACAGACCTGAGTTGGCATTCCAATTTCAAAATTACCATGATTGGTTCCAAAAAAGATTTCCTGAAGATGCTGACAAACCTGTTGGTGATATGTTTGTTAATAGAGCGGCATTAGTTCCTGAATTCGCAAGAATTGCGTGTGTTAGTGTCGCATTCGTTACAGATAAAGGAGATGTTAAGATGCAATCATTCAGTGACCCTGACGAAAAAAAAATATTACAAGATGTTCAAAAACTATTGTATAGAGTTGGTGAACTTGGTTTCTATTTATGTGGTCACAATGTAAAAGGATTTGACATCCCAATGATGGCAAAAAGAATGATTATGAATGGTATTATGCCACCTAAAATATTACCAGGTCACGACACAAAACCGTGGGAAATTAAAGCCCTTGATACTAAAGAAGTTTGGCAATACGGTGGTTACGGCTCAATAGCATCATTAGAACTTATGTGTGTTTGTTTAGGTGTTGAATCTTCAAAAACTATGGAAGTTACGGGTAATAAAGTTCATGAAGCATTTTGGATTAAAAAAGATATTGAAGGAATTGTAAAATATTGTGAGAAGGATGTAGAAGTATTGATTGATGTAATAAAAAAATTAAATAATTTAAAATGATGAATTTAGGAAATCTTGGTCAACATTTTGACCCAAAAGTTAGAGAAGAAATAACAAAACAGTTTGAAAAACTCCAAGCTGAAATGGGTGTAGAGCCCGACGAAAATTATCAGAAAGAGTTAGAAGAAATGCTTGGATTTTCTTTTGAAGAAATGGAAAAAGAAATAAATAGAGAAGCTATGACAAGAATAATAAAAGTCGAACTAATCAACAAGGATGCGACTTTACCAAAATATGCATACCCTTCAGATTCAGGGTTTGATTTACACTCATCTGAAGAGATTATTATAGGACCATTTGGTAGGGCTTTAGTTCCAACAGGATTAAGAGTTTCTTTTGATGAGGGTTATGAAATACAAGTTAGACCAAAGAGTGGTTTAGCAATCAAACAAGGATTAACCGTTCTGAACACACCTGGTACTGTTGACCAAGGATATACCGGAGAAATACAGGTTATAGTGTTTAATACAAATAACACTACAGTTACAATACCAAAAGGTATGAAAGTAGGACAAGGAGTTTTGTGTCCTGTAATCCAAGGAAAATACGTTTCAATTGAGCAAGTTGATAATGTAGAAGATAAAGATAGAGGTGATAATGGGTTTGGAAGTACGGGTATAATTTAAAATTTTTAACATGATTACAGTAGGATATTCTACAAGAGAACACAACCCCAAATTTATTGAGTACCTGAAAAAAAGTTCAGGATTCAAAAAAATTGAGGTTATAGAAAAAATAAATAATGGAGAAAAATCTCTTTCTCAAGTTTATAATGAAATACTTGATGAGGCAAAAACTGACATGGTTGTATTATGCCATGACGACATTTACTTTGATACTAATAGTTGGTACTATAAATTAAAAACACACTTTGAAAATTCTGATTATGGAATTTTAGGTGTTGCCGGTACTACTCATATGTCAGAAACTGGTAGATGGTGGGAAACCAACCGTAGAAAAAACATGATTGGTATTGTTAACCACGAAAATGATGGGAAAAAATGGACTTCCAAATATTCAGAAGATTTTAACAAATCAATTAGACAATCTGTTATAGTTGATGGACTTTTTATTGCGTTGAGTAAATCAAGAATTAAACATTCCTTTGATGAAGAATTTAAAGGATTTCATTTTTACGACATATCATTTTGTTTCAGAAATCATTTAGATAATGTTAAAATTGGTGTAATGACAAATATTAGAATTACACATAAATCTATTGGTCAGACAAATGAACAATGGGAACAAAATAGAGAATTGTTTGTGCAAAAGTATGGTAAAAGTTTACCATCTAAAGTACCATTTGACCCAAATAGAAGATTGAAAGTTTTGATTTCATGTTTATTCTTTAGAGGATTTACTGGTTCAGAATTATATGTTTATGAACTCGCAAAAAGTTTAACTAAGTTAAATTGTAGTGTTACTATTTTATCTCAAATTGGTGGTCCATTAACCGAAATGGCTAAAAAATTAGGGATTAAATGTGTGTCATTTGAAAACCCACCTGGATTTAAATTAGGTGACGGTCAGTGGTCTTTTCATACCCCAAATGGAGAACAAGTTTCAACCCCTAACGCACTTTACAAAATTGCTGAAGTTGATTACGACATTGTTCACATTCAACACAAACCTGTTGCAGAGAGAATACTTGGTATGTACCCTGAATTAGATAAGATTTGCACAATACATTCAGAAGTAATGTCAAAAGAACTTGAAAATCCTGTAATGGATAAAACAATTAAAAAATTCATTGCAATTAGACCTGAAATAAAAACACATCTTATCGATAACTTTGAGGTTCCTGAAGAAATGATTAAAGTGATTTATAATCCAATTGATAATGAAAAATTCAAACCAAAAAATATTCCATCTGAAAACTATGTTTTGTTTGTTGGAACTATCGACTACTTGAGAAAAGAGGCCATTTTAGATTTGATTGAATATACCCGAGAAATAGGAAAAGAATTATGGTTAGTTGGTGAAAATAATGGGAATTATTTAGAAAACATTCTATTAGAATCTCACGTAAAACATTTTCCTGCAACTTGGAATGTTGAAAATTACATTTTAAAATCTTATGAGACAGCAGGTATTCAATTAGGTAGAACAACTATTGAAGGTTGGATGTGTGGTAAACCAAGTTGGATTTACAAAGTAGATTCAGGTGGTTTTATTTTATCAAAAGAAAAATTTGACCCTCCATCAGACATTGAAAAATATTACACTTTAAATGTTGCAGAACAAATAAAAAATGAGTATATTAAAATTTTATAATGAATAGAATAATTGATTACAAAAATTTATCAAATGAAATCCAACAATGGATTAAGAATTATGTGTTAGATAATAACATTAAAACTTTAGTTGTTGGAGTTTCTGGTGGAATTGATTCTGCGGTTGTGTCTACTTTATGTTCAAAAACAGGTATTCCAACAATTGCAATTGGTATGCCACTAAACTCAAAACCTGAAAATACAAAATTATCAAATATTCAATTAGAGTTTTTGTCAAAATTAAATGTTCAGACAATCGAAATAGAATTAAGTGAAACATTTAAATCATTAGAACAAAATATACCTTTTCTATTTAAAAGTGAGTTATCAAGTGCTAATAGTAAATCAAGACTTAGAATGATTACATTGTATCATGTGGCATCAACAGTTAATGGTATTGTTGTAGGTACAGGAAATAAAGTTGAAGATTTTGGTGTTGGTTTTTTTACAAAGTATGGTGATGGTGGAGTCGATATTTCCCCAATAGCTGATTTATATAAAACCGAAGTTAGAGAACTTGGTCGTTATTTAGGTGTCCCACAAGAAATTATTGATGCAGTACCGACAGATGGTTTATGGGATGACAACAGAAATGACGAATCTCAAATTGGTGCAACCTACGAAGAATTAGAATGGGTTATGGAGTATGGTATGAATAAGTCAATTTATACTGATAAAGAATATAATACTTTAGAAATATATCAAAACTATAATAGAAAGAATAAACACAAGATGGTACCAATACCAATCTTTGACTTAAAAGAAAATGAAATAATATGAAAATAGGAATTATTGGAGCGGGCAGATTGGGTCTGACCTTTGCGTTATTATGTGAGAAACACGGATATGATGTTATTGTATCTGACGTTAGAGAAGATTATGTTTATAATCTAAATCAAAGAATATGTGATACAAATGAACCACTTATTCAATCAATGTTGTTGAATTGTAATAACTTTTCTGCAACAACAAATAATATTGAAGTTATTGAAAATTCAGATTTGATTTTCACTTTTGTGGCGACACCTTCAACATTAAACGGTAATTATGACACAACAAGAGTATTTGAGGTTGTTTCTGATTTTTACACCGCATCTTCATTAAACATTCCATTATATGATAAAAAATTTATAGTTGGATGTACTACTAACCCCGGTGATGTTGAACAAATTCAAACAAGATTAAACATGTTCAACATTCAAGTTGCTTATAATCCAGAATTTATTGCACAAGGAGAAATAGTTAAAGGTCTTGAACAATCTGACATTGTTTTGATTGGTACTGATTACACTGAATTGTCAAATAATTTAATTGAACTTTATAATAAAATTCAAACGACTCAAGTCAATGCGTATGTTATGTCTCCAAAGGCGGCAGAAATCACTAAAATTGGAATCAATTGTTTTTTAACAACAAAAATAAGTTATGCAAACATGATGGGGGAAATTATGATTAAAGCTGGAATTCAAGATGAAATTGATATGGTGTTGAGTGCGGTTGGAGGTGATTCAAGAGTTGGTAAAAAATATCTGAAATATGGTTTTGGATTTGGCGGACCTTGCCTACCAAGAGATAATAGAGCATTAGGTCATTTTGCAAGTAGTCTTGGTATGGAACTCAATTTACCTTTAACTGTTGATAATTTCAATAAAGAACATGCAAATTTTATTAAAGATTTTTACGTTCAAAAAAATCCCGATAAAACAGTTCCATTTGTTATGAATTACATTACTTATAAAAAAGGAACTGATATATTGGAAGAATCACAACAATTTCAATTGTGTATTGATTTGTTGAACGAAGGTTATACATTACATGTTATTGAAATTGAATCTATTACAAAAAAATTATCACAAATGAGTGAATCTTATGATGGTAGATTGAAATTTTTTAAACCAGGTACTAAACCAGAAGGATACAAAATTATACTTTAAAATGATTAAAATAGTTAGTTGTTTTTGGAACGCTGAAAATTATCTCCCAAATTGTATTAAGACATTAAAGAGTCAAAAAAATGTTGATTTTGAAGTTTATCTAATTGACGATATGTCAACGGATAATTCAGTAGATGTTATCAAAAAGTTAACGGAATCTGATTCAAGATTCAAATTGATAGTTAATACCGAAAAAAAATTCAAATTGAAAAATTTGGATGATTTAATTGACACGTTTGATGATGAGGATATTGTAGTTGAGTTAGATGGTGATGATTTTTTATTGTCAGATACCGTTCTTGAAAAGGTTAATAAATTTTATCAAGACAAAAATGTTTGGTTGACCAATGGTTCATTTATGTACACCAATGGAGCTTTAGGGTTTTCATCTGAGGCAAATCCCGATACTGTTAGAAGAGACGCATTTACTTTTTCTCATTTAAGAACTTGGAAAGCATTCTTATGGAAGGCAATTCCTAAAGATTGTTTTATGGACGCAGATGGGGGTTATTTTAAATCAGCACCTGACGTAGCATACACAATACCACTTTTAGAATTGGCAGGTAAGGAACACTATAGATTTAATCCTGAAGTTTTGTATGTTTATAACGCATCTTCACCATATAATGAACATAAAGATGGTAGTGCTGGTGGTGGTCTTCAAGAACAAACAAGAAGTGCAAATGTTGTTAGAAATAGACCCAAACTAAACAAACTTATAAAATAAAAATATATCAATATACATAAATGAAAGGATTAACCAGTTTAGAGATATTGTCTCAAGAAAAAGGAAGATTCGGAAACCAATTATTTAGAATAGGAACAATTATTGGAGAATCATTAAAAAGAAATACAGAATATTACATACCAATTGAGTGGGAACATGCCAAGGTATTTCCAAATCTTAAAAACGTAATTTCAAGTAATGAAATTAAATCACAAATAACATCACGTCACCATGAATCAAAGTTTGGGTATCATAATATTCCCGATACCAACGGAATTTTAGAACTTACAGGTTATTTTCAATCTTGTAAATTTTTTGAAGGTTATGATAATGAAGTTAGAAATGAACTATCATTCTCAAACGAGTTAATTGAAAAGTCGGCATCAAGAATGTCAAAAGATACCATTAAACTTTGTATTCATATTAGATGGGGGGATATTTTTGACCGAAAAAGAGGTGGGGGTCATAAAGGAGTTGAAAACTTTCATCCTGTAATGACTTTGGAATATTACGAAAAGGC
>Ga0222712_10007572_pt1 | contig 10457 bp, 5 predicted proteins | sample C33_657DmetaG_FD_165043 | JGI IMG/M metagenome (GOLD analysis project Ga0222712, IMG submission 165043) | Estuarine water microbial communities from San Francisco Bay, California, United States - C33_657D | ecosystem: Environmental > Aquatic > Marine > Unclassified | place: USA: California...
GCGCGTCGCGGTCGCTCGATCGCGCGATCGATCGATCGATCGATCGATCGATCGATCGATCGCGGTCGCGCGCGTCATTGTTCGGCACACAAAGCTCACGTTCGATCGTTCGAACGCGACGACACGACACGACACGTTGCGACGCGAGACGTGACGACGCGATCGAGATCGAACGAGTAGATACGTCCGCGAAAAGATTAATCGCATTCGCACGGCCGCGACCGGGAGACGATGTCGTTGTCGATGTCGATGTCGATGCGAACGACGTTGACGGGCGCGCGCGTCGGTGATGGTCGCATCGCTCGCGAACGACGGAGACGATCGAACGAAGGAGTGAGGGTGAGGGAAACGCGGCGAACGCGCGCGAGCGCGCGAGAACGCGAATGGAGCGAATGGAGCGAATGGAGCGACTGGGCGCGAACGGGCGATCGGGACTGACGGAACGCGGACGCGCAGGCGTTTTTTGGCTTTGGGTCGTCCACGAAGGCGAAAGAACCGGAGAAGGCGAAGGTGAAGGGATACATGGATGCGGGATCGAATGGGAAAACGAACGCGATGGTGGGGAAGAAGGGATTGGCGCCGAAACCGTTCGCGTCGAAGACGCTCGTCGTCGCGAAGAAGAAGCCCGCGGTCGCGAAGAAGACGCTCGTCGTCGCGAAGAAGAAGCCCGCGGTCGCGATGAAGAAGCCCGCGGTCGCGACGAAGCCTTTGTTTGCTGTGAGTAAGCCAAAGGCGACGCAAAAGTTCGTCGTCGCGAAGAAGCCTTTGGCGAAGAAGGCGGTGAAGCCGACGGCGACGATGAAGGCGGTCGCGAAGAAGCCGACCGTCGCCACGAAGAAAATCGTCGCCAAGAAGCCGATGATGGCGACGAAGGTTGTGGCGAAGAAGCCGCTCGTCGCTGCGAAGAAGCCGCTCGTCGCTGCGAAGAAGCCGATGATGATGTCCAAGCCTAAGATGGCGGTCCGCTCGTCCAAGTCCGCGTCCAAGTCGATGAACACCACGATGACGCTGAAAGAAACCGCCGATCTCGGTTTCGCCGGCATCATCGCCGGTTCCTTTCTTCTGTCTTTGGCGATTCTTCCGGGCATCGCGGACGTTGCGTTGGAGACCGTCGGTATTGCTTACACGCTTTATTTCACGTACAATTTCTTGCTCTTCGAAGAGAGCCGTGAAGACTTCAAGAAATCGCTCGCGGATCTCGAGTCGAGCACGGGCATCGATATTCCCGCCATCTTCGACTCCACGATTGGCGCCGTGAGTGCGCTCACGGATAAGATGGCCTCCTCCTCCAGCGCTTCGTACCCGAAGAAAGCCGATGAGCCGATGATGGCTACGAAGGAAACGAACTAAGACGGCAGGGTGTGGTAAACGAGATTAGTTTGCTTCGCACTGTAACACGACGATCAAACCATTGACTTCAACGACGTATCGAGACGGTTTTGACTGTCGATCAATGACTAGAAATATTTATTGAATGATATCCTCGTTTCTTCACCTCGATTTTGAACCTGTCGCTCCGTAATCATTTGGGAAACGCCGCCTTGAGCGTCGCGACGCGTTCATCGAGGCTGATGATGGCGTCGGAGGACCCCGCAGCCTTTTCAAGAAGCACGAGCACGTCTCCAACCTCAGGACCTTGCATGCGCCCAGTGAGAGCGATGCGGAACGGCATAAAGAGACGCTTGCCCTTGCGATCGAGCGCTTTACCTGTATCGTTGATGAACTTTTTAACATTTCCTTCCTTAACCGCGGCTCCAAGCGCGCCGCTTTCGTGCCCCGCGACGATGGCGTTGACGATGGGTTGGAAATCATCCTCAAGCACCTTCTTCATGGCTTCATCTTCCATGTTCTCCTTCAATGGATAACCAAATATTTGTTGAACTTGAGGGACGACGTCTTGCACGAGTTCAATGGATTCCTTAATCATCGGAAGAATGGCAGAAACCGCGGAGCCCGAGGACTCCTTCACCAAACCCGAGGCTTTAAGCGCTTCGCCGACGAGCGTCTCCACTTCCGCTTCCGGGAGTAGGCGCAGGTGTTGGCCATTCATCCAGTTGAGCTTCACCTTGTCGAACACTGCGGGGGACTTGGTGATGCGATCGATGCCGAAAAGCTTGCAGAGCTCATCGATTTCGAAAATCTCTTTTTCGCTCCCGTCGTTCCAGCCGAGCAACGCGAGGTAGTTGACCATCGTCTTGCTCAAGTAACCTTCGTCCTTGAACTGGCCGACCGACGTTGCGCCGTGACGTTTGGAGAGTTTGGAACGATCCGGGGCGAGAATGAGGGACATGTGCGCGAACGTCGGGGTCGGGAACCCGAGTGCGTTGTACACGAGCACTTGGCGGAGCGTGTTTGGCAAGTGCTCTTCGGCGCGCAACACGTGCGTGATTCCCATCGTCGCATCGTCGACGGCAACGCAGAAGTTATACACTGGCATCCCGTTCGAGCGCATTAAAACAAAGTCCCCCAAGGTGTCGGTGTCCCACCCCACCTTACCGCGCACCAAGTCATCAATTTCGATGCGTTGGCCTTCGGGCACGCGGAATCGATACGTGTACGGCACGCCTTTATCCAACATTTCCTGCACCTCAGCCGCGCTCGCGGTGGACCATTTCCCCATGTACTTGGGCGGTAACTTTTCCGCCTCCTGCTTCGCTTTCATTTCCTCCAACTCCTCATCCGTGCAGAAGCACTTATACACGTGTCCGCTCTCGACGAGCCGATTGGCGAGCGCTAAATAAATCTCCCCGCGTTCGCTCTGACGATACGGCTCGCACGGCCCCCCGATATCCGGCCCTTCATCCCAATCCAACCCAAGCCATTTTAAATCCGCGATCATGCTCTCCTCGCTCGCCCGCGTCGATCGCGCTTGGTCCGTATCCTCCACCCGCAACACGAACGTCCCGCCTCGCCTCTTGGCGTACAGGTAATTAAACAACGCCGTGCGCGCCCCTCCCACGTGTAACGACCCCGTGGGCGAGGGCGCGAATCGCACGCGTACCTTACCATCACTCGGTGGCGGCTCGATGTTCAGCACCGCGCACGTCTGCGCTATTCGCGACGACGGACGCGTCGCTCGCGCGCGCTCGCGCGTCGCGAGCGCCGACGCGACGCCCGACGTCGCCGGCGTCGACGACCACTTTCGCGCATTGCGTTCGACGCGCGCGCGCGCGAGGTGCGCCACGCCGCATCGCGCGCGCGCGCGCATCGCACGAGAGAACGCGCGTTGACGTTCGACGTCGACGAACGGCGGTGCGGGACAACCTATCTCCGATGGGTCGACCTAGGCGCGCGCGCGTGATGGCGCGCGCGGGGGGGGGGGCGAGGACGAGTCGTGAACCAAGCTTTGGACACGCGGGCGCGCCTAGGTCGACTACACACACGCACACACACGCGCATATGGTGATAACGCACAAAAAACAGAACAAAACGTAACGAAACACACACAAAAACAACAAAAACACACACACACATAACAAAAACTTACACACACACACACGCACACACACACACACAAAAACACAACAAAACACACAAAAACACAACAAAACACACAAAAACACAACAAAACACACAAAAACACAACAAAACACACAAAAACACAACAAAACACACCGATCTCCCGACGACATTTGCGCGCGCGAATGGCGTCCACGCGCGCGCATGTTCCACCGCTCTGCGCGCGCGCACGCGGACATCATCGCCGCGCGCGCACGTATCATCCCTCGAGCGAGGTCGCGCTGCGAGGCGTGGCGACGGAACGGGACGCGGACGGCGCGGCGCGCGCGCGCGACGGGGGCGAACGCGCCGACGCTCGCGAGCGCGACGAACGCGAGAGCATCGAAGCGAGGATGGCATCGCAAACGCTCGCGTCGACGTCGAAGGAAGGGGTGGAAATGATGGGAATGATGATTAGGGCGGTGGTGATCGTGGCGGCGATCGCGACGGTGGTGGCGGTGGGGACGAACGCGAACGTCGCGGAGGAGGCGTTCGCGGGAAGCGCGGGCGCGCCGGCGAGCGCGTCGTGCGCGAACGGGGAGATGATTTCTGGGCGCATAGAGAAGGCTCGAGAGGTGTTGACGTGTAATCAAGAGAATTGGCGCGAGCATTGTCTTGAGAATTACGATGATGGGGAATTTTATTACGTCGACGGACCGGGGTTGACGGAGGCGCGAGGTAAGGCGGAGATGGAGAGGTATTTACGGAATCAGTTTGACTTTTCGAGGCAATTCTTAACGGTGGAGGAAGAGACGTGCGCGGGGGATTCGTACGTGGCGACGTGGCGATTGGATATGCGTTTATCAACGGGTGTTCTGAGAAACCTTCATGGAATTTCAACATTGAAGTTTCGCCCGGATTCGACGAAAATTGTGTACCATCGCGATTATCTCGCAGATGGTGCTATCACGGAAAAGAATCCGATTGTCGGACCTTTGGTTAAGGTACAGCGTCAGGCGTACGCGACGTGCATGAAGTCGGCGATCGGGTGCGCGAAGATTCTAGGAGGCGTCGAGGACTAGTGAGGTAGGATTTTAAGCAACATGTTGCGCATTATATTTTCAGTTTACTCGTAGCATCTGTTTCTAAGTCTGCCAGTATCTAGCGAGCAAACTCATGTCTAAAATGACCACGTCGCCCGAAGAGTTAAGACGAACGACGCCATCGATCCCATCGACGGAAATGAGTTGACCGAGTTCGCCTCTCGTTGGCGCCGTGTCGTCCTCGGAGTTCGCGATGACTATGATGTGTTCCTTCTTTTCGGGCTTGATGGCCGTCATTTCGTACTCCTTGACGGTTTCCACGGGCGAAGCCTTGGAGACGGATTCTAAAACCTCCACGCCGTCGCGCAAGCGTGTGGCCCCTACCTTCACCTTGAAGCTAGAACCAGCCGGTCCGACCGAGACGACGTAACCTTGCGTGCCGTTGCTCAAACGAACAACGACACCCGGAATGAACGGACCGGCGTAGTCGGACGGTAACGCGTTCCTTTCGCCGGCGGGCACATTACCAGACGGAGCATCGTATCCTCCAGGGGTGACGCCGTATCCACCGGGGGTGACACCGTATCCTCCAGGCGTGACGCCGTACCCGCCGGGCGTGACGCCGTAGCCTCCCGGAGTCGCGCTGACGGCACCTGGCGTCGGACCATATCCGCCCGGCGTCGGACCCGCGAGACTCGCGGTGTCGCCGTACGAGCTCGGTTCGTATCCAGCGCCTGGCGTCGCGCCCCATCCCGTGCCCGCCGTGGACGTTGGCTCCCAGCCGCTGGGGATGTGTGCTGGCGTTGCCGTCGGGTTCCACGCCTGCTCGCGCGCGGGCGTCATGCCGTGCATCGGGGTCATGCCGCCGCCGTGAGCGGGAGTCATAGGATAATGCGCCGGCGTTCGCGAGCCAGGAGCGTCGAACATGCTTTGACCGCGAGGAGCCATGTAAGAATCGCGAGTAGAGGTGACTTGAGGGATGTCCAAGTACTCGCGATTCACGGTCACCGTACGCGCCATCGCTTGAAGCTCAACGCGAACCGTCGTATCTGTGGCATCCACGATGCGACCGACGTAACCCTTGTACGCGCCAGTGCGAATCTTTTTGATCTGCCCAATCAGGCTATCGTCGCGCCGCGCGCCGCGAGGGCCACCAAACGAACCGCGCTGAGGAGGCGCCACTTTGTCAAGGTGACGCGGAGACATCAATTCGGCGCGGATACCAGTCGAGTACGAGCTCTGAAGAAGGGCGTGGCCGGGCGATTTCGGCACCAATCCACTACTCGCCATCATTTGCGCGGCGAGGCCACCGCCAACGGCCCCTCGGCCACCGTGCACCGCGCAGTTACGCGAGCGAATGCATACAATACCACCGTGTTCTTTGACGTGTCGCGCTCGTACCCAAAGCGTCCCTTTGTAAATGTGCTCAACCGTACCCGTGACATCCTTGTAAACGCCGTCTATGATGCGAACCATCGATCCGGGGTCGATGGTGTCCATGTTTACATCTTGTGCGGAGATATTCTTGCTAAACATTTTCTTCTTCAAATCTTGAAGCTTCAATGGTCGCACTTCAGGACGATCAGGTGTGCCGGCGTTGGTCATCACAAACGCGATGTCTTTCTCGACGCGGACGATGCAACCAACTTCGGCACCATCGAGCATTACTAAATCATGTAAGGTGTACTCGCCGAGAGTATCGATGCGTTGCGTGGCCTCATCACCATCGGCGAGATCGTGCATGAAAACTTGGAATTCTTCGTTGCTGACAGTGGAGAAGATGTGCGCAATGTCTCCTTCTACCTTGACCACCATGCCCATCACTCCTTCGTGTTTGCCGTGCAAGACGCGAACGGTAGAGCCAGTCTTGAAGTATTTGCGAAGTTGCTCGGGCTTGAACGTCAGGAGCTCGTTCAGTTCCTTGTGCGACGGCTTGACGACAATGCGCCCATCGGGAGCAATTCTTTCAATGACTCCCTCAAGGTTGCGCAAATCGCCTTCAACGACGATGACTTGATCACCCGGCATGAACTTGAGATCCGTCTTACGCGCGCCGATAGCCTGGGTCAAAGCAGCCAAAGAACCAGCAGCGATACCGCCGACTTCGTCCTCCTCGGCATCGCCGACTGCAAATTTCTGCAACTCATCCAACGTCGGCGTCTCTGCCAATTTAACAGTAGCCAAAGAGCACGGCTTCATGTGATACCCGTCGCGAATCTTGGTCGTGCCGCATAAAACATCCACATAGTCATTCAGTTGACGATCAAAGCGACCTTTTTCAAAAGTAAGATTCAATCGTTTGGCCTCGTTTTCAGAGAACAAACGAGCCGGCGGGCGCACTTGCGACTTTGTCTTGCCCTTGGCCGCACCGGATTCCTTATCCGCGAGGTGCTGATAGTCGATGCGCGGCACAATTTTCACCATGCACTGGTTATCCGAGTAGTTCACATCGATCACTTGAGCCAAATCCCCTTTGTAAACACCAGTGCGCATGCGTACCCAAGAGTCAACCTTGACCGTTTCCACTTCCTTCTTTGTCACACTGATGGAGTCCACCATTTCCGCAATTGGCACGAGACGGATGGGCTTCGCGTGATACACTTGTCGCATCCCTTGCAGTGCTTTACGCACTTGATCTTCGCGTTCGGCCTCGACGTAAATGTAACCCTTCAAGTGATCCTGCGTGATCGCCGACATAATCGGCATCGGTGGCTTGCCTTGCTTTTCCAGGTTGATCATCTTTTGCATCAAACAAACAACCGTCTCGCGCTCCTTACCGAGCCTCACGGTCACGATCCAAAGCTTCGGATCGCGAACAGTGGGATGCAACGCTTGTTGATCGACGTTCTCATCTACCTGCGCTCTCCCGGCGTCGGCGTATCTTGGCTGCGCGTACCGCTCTTTGATCATCGCCTCGAGCTCCTCTTCATTTTCCATGCGTTCAAACTGTCCTTGGGTCGCCATGCGCGCGTGCAGACGCGAATCCATTTCTCGTTGAATCGTCTCTCGCTCGGCATCATCCAAGTCCTCCTCCTCATCGCCTTCATCCTCCTCTTCGTCGTCTTCGTCGTTCACATCCGCCATGTCGTCGATGAACTCGGAGCGTTTCTGCCCAGCTTTCCCTTTCTTCCCCTTCTTCCCCTTGTTCCGTTTACCACCTCTCGCGTCATCTTCTTCATCTTCTTCCGCTACATCATCTACGAATCGATTTCTCTTCGCCTTGGGTTTCGGCTTCAGCGCGATCCCTTCGTCGTCGCTCGACGCCTCTTCTTCCTCTTCCTCTTCCTCTTCCTCTTCCTCTTCCTCTTCCTCTTCCTCTTCCTCGGCCTCGTCGTCATCCGATTGTTCTCGAGCGCGATCGTCGTCATCTTCTCCCTCTTCGTCCTCGTTCTCGTCCTCTCCGTCGCTCGCCACGTCCTCTGGGCGAGGGAAATTCTTTGAAATGTTCTTGGTAAATTTCCCTTGATGGGCGACGCGAACCATGGCGATCGATCGATGAAGTTCACTCAATCACGCGATTGCGTCGTTCGTCTACGCGTTCGTCTACGCGTCGTATGCGCGCGCGATCGTTCACCAGACGCCTTCGACGCGCGCGATCGTGTGGAGATCTGCGTCTGCGCCGATGTGTGGTTTGGGGTTGTATCGTAGGGTTCAGCGCGATCGAACGCGGACGCGCGCGAGGTCGAGGAGGACTTAACGGGACGATTGCGACGACGGATGACGACGACGTGCGAGAGGTAAAGATTCTAAAGCTATAATTCATCGCGCGCGTTAGGAGGGGTGATGGCGCGCGAAGGGTCGAGGCGACGTTGAGGCGAGGCTTCGGCGACGCTCGTCCAATCGAAGGCGTTGCCGGCGACGTCGAGATGGGTCAGGGAAGGAATCGTGAGCACGGCGAGGTCGATTCGCGACGTGAGCATGTTTTGACTCAAGTCGAGGTATTCGAGCTTGCGCGCTTCGGCGATGGATGCCGGGATGCGACCTGTGAAGGCGTTGGCTTTGATGTCGAGCCGAACGAGGTGGCGCGTGGCCCAGCGCTCAGGAGGGAGCTCGCCAGCGAGTTTGTTGTGCGCGACGTTGATCACTCGAATATTCTCCAGCTCCACGAGAGATTGAGGGAGCTCCCCCGTCAACAGATTGTGACTGACATCAAAGTCGGCGAGTTTCATCATCGTTCGTTCGTTTTCGCCTTGGTAAAAGCTCCGCGGCAGTTCGCCTTCAAACGCGTTTCGAGACGCGTTGAAATACCGAAGCGTATGCTTGCGCAGGACAGTTGTCGGTAATAAACCCGTGAACTTGTTAGAAGAAAAGTCCAAGTGCTCGATGTTTGGAAGTCTGGCGAACGCCTGAGGAATTGTGCCATTCAAATTGTTGTTTCCGACGGAGAAGACACGAAGCGTTTTCGGCAACTCTATCGGTGGTAGCTCGCCCGTCAACGAATTGCTCGCCACGTCAAACAGTACCCACGGCATACGCGCGAGTAGAGGTGGTATCGTACCGTGCATGTAGTTCTTGCTCACATCGAAGAAGCGCATGTTCGAATTGAGGTCAAACTCTGGTATCTTTCCTCGAAGCGAATTTGTCGACGCTGAAAACACCTCCAACATCGGAAGTTTGGAGAGATCGGGAATACCTCCGGTGAGGCTATTCATGGAAATATTGAACATCCTGAGATTCTGCAAATTCGCAAATTCTTCTTTGGGAATGGTTCCAGATAGCATGTTGTCGCTCAAATCCAAGTGCACGAGCGGCGAGTCTTTGCGAAACACTCCGGCGGGAATATTTGAATACAGCTCGTTTGAGCGAACGAGCAAATACCGTAATCCGGTGAGTTCGCCAATCATTGGACTCAGGCGTCCTTCCAAAGCGTTGTGCGAAAAATCGATCCCTTGTAACATGCGCAGCTCATCGATCGCTTGGGGCATGTCGCCTTTCAAGTTGTTGTCGCTTAAATCCACGTAAATCACGCCCACGAGCGCTTCTTGACACGTCACGCCAAACCAAGTGCAATACGACGCCTTCGTCATCCATCCGTCGCGTCGGCGCCAGTTCGCACCGTTCGTCCGTCTATAAATATCCGTCAACGCGCGTTCCTCCTTCGCGCGAATGGATTCTCGACTCGACGCCTCGCCGAACGCCTCGCCAACCTCTCGAAATCGCGCGACGTCGCGGGACCACCCCCACCCTTGGCGATCGCCTCCCCGTCGCCCGTCGCTCCGTTCGCCCTCCTTCGCTTCGTGCGCGACATCCTCCTCGTTCGACGCCATCCGCGCGGCGCTCGCCTTCCCCGCCGTCGCCTCCTCATCCGCCGACCGTCGCACCGCCCCTCGAACGTACGCCTCCGCTTTCGTCGACGACCGTTCGTGCGAATCCGACATCGCTCTCGCATTTCGTTGACACTCATCGTGCAACGCTTGGCGCACGCGTTCGACGCACGCCCGATGGGCGAGCGCGCTCGCGTCGCCGTACCTCCCCGCGCCCTCGCCTCGCGCCTCCGCTCTTTCGTTCGCGCGCGTCACCCCGACGCGCAACGCCTCCACGCTCTCGCGCTCGAACGACTTCGCGTACGCCTCGCACGGCGACGCGAACATGGCGTCGAGGAACGGGGTGAGACGCGCGCTCGCGGGCGCCGCGCGCGCGCGCGCGAACGCGCTCGCCGACGCGAACGCCAAGACGCTCGACGCCCATGGACGACGACGACGACGACGACGACGACGGGCGATGTCAGTCGACGTCGACGAAACGCGCGTTTGTCGCGCTCCCATCGCGTCGCTCGAACGAAATCACGCGAATTGGCGACGACGCGTCGATGGACGACATCGACGACCGTCGTCGTCGTCGTCGTCGTCGTCGACGTCGCGACTCGCGTGATGGCATAAAACCCACCGGGTGACGTAGTGAGGGTGTGGTTTTACGGATCTCGCGCGCGCGCGACGACGAACGGGCGAACGACGCGCGTTGGCGCGCGCGCGAAGG
>Ga0222712_10007573_pt1 | contig 10457 bp, 7 predicted proteins | sample C33_657DmetaG_FD_165043 | JGI IMG/M metagenome (GOLD analysis project Ga0222712, IMG submission 165043) | Estuarine water microbial communities from San Francisco Bay, California, United States - C33_657D | ecosystem: Environmental > Aquatic > Marine > Unclassified | place: USA: California...
CCGCGCATCTCCGAGCTCTTCGAGGCCCGTCCTCCGAAGGACGCCGCCGAGATCGCCAAGATCGACGGCACGGTCCGCTTCGAGCCTTCCATCCGCGGCAAGAAGCGCCTCGTCATCGCCGACTCCATCGGTCGCGAAGAGGAGCACCTGATCCCGCACGGCAAGCACATCATCGTCGCCGCCGGCGACAAGGTGAAGCAGGGCCAGGTCCTCACCGACGGCGCCGTCGACCCGCATGACATCCTCGACATCCTCGGTCAGTCCAAGGTCCAGGATTACCTTATCACCGAGATTCAGAAGGTGTACCGCACCCAGGGTGTCGTGATCAACGACAAGCACATCGAAATCATCGTCTCGCGCATGCTCCGCAAGGTCCGCATCACCGAGCCGGGCGACTCCGATTACCTCTGGGGCGAACAAGTCGACCGCACTCTCCTCGCCGAGACCAACCGCTCCATCAACGAGCGCGGCGGTCAGATCGCCGAGTCCGAGCCGATCCTCCTGGGCATCACCAAGGCCTCCCTCGAGACCGAATCCTTCATCTCGGCCGCCTCCTTCCAGGAGACGACCCGAGTCCTGACCGACGCCGCCACGATGGCCAAGCGCGACAACCTGACCGGCTTCAAGGAGAACGTGATCATGGGTCACCTCGTCCCCGCCGGCACGGGTCTGCCCGCCTACCGCCGCATCCGCGTCTTCCAGACCCCGACCCCGGCCTAAGCGGCCGAGGAGGGAAGGCTACCAGACCCCGCCCGAGAGGGCGGGGTCTTTGTCTTTTTGGGGGGCGGCGGGAAGGTTTGGGGGTTGATACCCCTTCCCGACTTAACTATCACAGGCCTAACCCCAAGACACCCCTACCATGTCCCGCTTCCTCATCGCTGCTTCGGCCCTTACCGTCTCCGCCCTGGTCCAAGGCGCCAACTGGATTCCCACCTCGCCTCTCATCCAGGTCGGCAATGACTGCGACATCTACTTCGACGCCGCCGCCAGCCTCGAAGTCACCGACAACCTTTACTCCAGCTCCACCAAGACCTCCGCCACGAGCTGGATGGTCACCCCGGGCTTCCTGCTCGAGTATGGCAAGGACTCGGCCCTTTCCGCCACGCTCTCGGCCAAGCGCACGCTCGTCAACTTCACCGACTCCGCTCTGTCCGACCTCGAGGACTCCCGCGACTCCCTCACCGCCGGTCTGCGCTTCGCCGACGGCGGCCCGCTCACGCTGACCGTCGACACTTCCTACCGCGTGACCGCCCGTAACGACGACCTGCAGATGCAGGGCCTCGGCGGCATCCTGGGCGCGACCCTCGTCCGTCAGGCCAGCTACTCCCATTCTTTCCGCGCCGACTACAAGCTGACCGAGAAGCTGAGCGTCGGCCTGGGGTATTCGAATAGCTACAACCATTACCTCGATCCGGTGAAGACCGGCACCGCCGGCAGCTACGTGTACAACACCAACACGCTGACCGAGCTGAACACGAAGTCCATGCCTCTCAGCTTCGACTACCAGGCCTTCGAGAAGCTCAGCTTCGGCCTCGCCCTGCAGCATGACGTGACCGACTACTCGGCCGCCCCCTATTACAGCCAGGCCGGCACGCCTCGCCCGGCGGTCAGCCCTAAGGAGCTCGTGAAAGACTTCGCCGGTCTCACCGCCAAGGGCCAGCTCACCGAGTCCGGCAAGCTGAACGGCAATATCCGTATGGGCTACTCGCGCTACCACTACGACAGCGCCGCCAACGACACGGATCTGTCCTACTCCGTGAGCCTCAGCCACACGCTGACCGAGCGCCTCAGCCATTCCCTGACCCTCTCCCGCGACGTCACGGCTTCTTCCACCAACAGCCAGATGGCTGCCAAGAACTACACCTATGGCGTGGCTTACAACGCCTCCGAGGACCTCAATTTCAACCTGTCCGCCACCAAGAGCGACGTGCATGCCAGCACCAGCCAGGTCGACACCTACGTGTATAATCTGGGCGCCGACTACAAGTACTCGAAGCATCTGAGCTTCCAGGCCAGCTACAGCCTCAGCGACTCCACGGCCTCCGTCGCGTCCTCGACCTACACCTCTAACACCTTCACGCTCTCGGCGGCCTTCCGCTACTGAGCGGGAAGCGGCCCCGTCCATGCGGAGACTTCTGCTGGCCTTGGCCATGGGGCTGCTCCTGTCGGGCTGCCAAGCCATCTCCCGCGGGCTAGCCGACCACTGGTGGCCGATGTAGGCACGGTGGGCTCGCCTGTGACCGGTTGACCTCGTGCCGCCCTTGCTTAACTTTACTTCCATGACCCAAGTCCTTTCTCGTCTCCTGGGACTCTGTTGCCTGGCCCTCTTCCTCGCGGCCTGCTCCTCTTCGCCGAACGTACCCATGACCTCCGCCGCCTTCGAGCCGGAGAACGTCCTGACGCTGGGGCAGGGTGCCGCCGACCCTTCCGCGGTGCCGACGACGGTCGTGGCCGCGCCGATCCCCGCCGCGGTCGTGCCTGGCCAGCCGGTCGCCGTCGCCCCCGCTCCGGCGGCCCAGGACTACGCCGTGGCCACTCCGACGACGTTGCCCGATCCCGTCGGCAGCCAGAACAGTTACCGCCTCCGCGCCCGTGATTTCATCCGCGTCTTGGTCATCAATGAGCCCGACACGCAGATCGAACGACGCATCAACTCCGACGGCACCGTCGATATCCCGTTCCTCAAGAAGCTCGTGCCGGTCGCCGGCCTGACGCTCACCCAGGCCCAGGTCGAGCTGTCGAACCAGTTCCGCGTCTACTTCAAGAAGCCCCAGGTCACGATCTCCATCGTCACCTACGCCGAGCGACGCGTCTACGTCTCCGGCTACGTCGGCAAGCCCGGTCCGGTCTCCATCCCGCCCGAAGAGACGCTCACCCTCGGCCGCGCCCTTGCGATGGCCGGCGGCGTGCTGCCGCGCGGCAATCGCTCCGACGTGACCATCAAGCGCAACCGCGACGGCTCTCCGCTGGTGATCTCCAAGGACGTCCGGCGCATCGACGACGGCGACGAGCCGGACTTCATCCTCGAGGACGAAGACCAGATCTACGTCCGCGACAGCCGCATCTGATCCCTTCCCATGGCCACCCCGGAACCCTCGCCTGACCACCGCCCGCCCGAACCCGCGCGCGGCGGCAACCGCGGTTACGGCACCTACGGCGGTTACGGCCAGGGCTATGGCGCGTACGGCGCCGGCAACGCCGCCTATGGCGCCTATAGCCGCGGCGCCGCCGGGGAGGCCAATCCGCTCCACGCCTACCTGCTGATGCTCAAGGAGCGTTACTGGTGGATCCTGCTCGCCGCCCTCGTCTTCCTGACGCTTTCCCTCCTCAACACCTACAACACCGTCCCGGAATATCGCGCCACCGGCCGCCTGCGCGTCTTCCGTCTCGCGCCGAACATCAACGGCGGCTCGTCCGCCGCCGACGACAACTTCAAGATCGTCTCGAACGACGACTTCTTCACGGCGGTCGAGGCGATGCGTAGCGCGAACATCATCGAAGGCGTGTCGAAACGGCTCACCGCCGCCGAGCGCAAGCAGGTCCTCGAGCCCTACCAGGCCGGCAACATCTTCTCGGGTCCCCTCACCGAACAGGAGGTCTTCGCCAGGCAACGCGGCATCAATCCGCAGCGCCAGACGCTGGTCATCAACGTCGACTTCACCCACCCCAACCGCGACCTCGCCCGCCAGGTCGCCCGCCTGTTCTGCGAGTCCATCAAGAAGTACAGCGAGGACGACCGCCTGATGGTCACCAATCCGCTCGTCGAGAAGGCCCGCATCGAGATCGAGACGCTCGAGGACAAGGTCCGCCGCCTCTACGAGCAGAAGAACGACCTGATCAAGAACCAGAAGCTGCTCTCGATCGCGAAGGATACCAACACCCTCACCACCGAGCGCTCGGTGCTCGTCAAGGACCGCGAGGAGACCCGCAAGCAGATCGACGAGAACGAGATCCTCGTCTCCGTCATCGCCAGCTACGAGAAGGAGAACCGTCCCCTCGGCGACATCCCCCAGATCCGCGCCGACGGCGACGTCGCCGCGACCCAGACGGCCATCAGCGCGTCCAAGATCCGCATCAGCCAGATGACGGAGACGTACACGGACCAGCACCCGAAGCTCGTCGCCGAACGCGAGGCCCTCAACCAGCTCGACAAGCAGCTCAAGGAGGCCGTCGCCCAGGCCATCAAGTCCCGCCGGAGCGCCCTCGACAACGCCAAGGCCCGCCATGAGGCGATCCTCCGCAACCTCGCGGCCAAGGAAGAGGAGATCTCGAAGCTGCAGGCGGCCAATGTCGACCTCGAGCGCGTCGACAAGGACATCAAGGCCAGCGAGGAATTCCTCGGCCGCATGAAGCTCAGCTACGAGGAGGCCAAGCTCCGCTCCTCGACGTCGGGCACCAGCACCTCGATCACCATCCTCGACGCGCCTTCCGTCTCGGATAAGCCGATCAACAAGAACTACTACTTCAACGCGCTGGTCGGCGTCGGTTCCGGCCTGCTCTTCGGCATCGTGCTCATCATCGTCATCGGGACGTTGGACGACCGCATCAAGTCCGCCAAGGACGTCGAAGGCTCCCTCGGCCTGCCGCTCATCGGCACCGTGCCGCGCGTCGCCAACACTTCCGGTCCGGACCGCGCGCTGCTCGCCCGCCAGGAGAAGGACCGCATCGCCACCGAAGCGGTCCGTTCCATCTATTCGGCCCTCAAGGTCAACCCGGCCGTCTCCCAGGCGCGCGTCTTCCTGGTCACCTCCACCCGTCCGAGCGAGGGCAAGACCTTCGTGGCGACCAACCTCGCGCTGATCTTCGCCCAGCATGCCGAGCGCGTCCTCGTCATCGACGCCGACCTCCGTCTTCCGAACGTCGGCCCGTCCCTGGGCATCACCGGCGACGGCGGCCTGAGCAAGTGGTTCAACGCCGAAATGACCCTCGACGAGGCGATCGTGCGTGACGTCGCCCCCGGACTGGACGTCCTGCCGGTCGGCCTGAGCTGCAAGAACCCGACGCAGGTCATCAACAACCCCAAGTTCCTCGCGATGATCGACGGCCTGCGCGAGCGCTACGACCGCATCTTCATCGACTCGCCGCCCATCGGCGCGGTCTCCGACGCGCTTCATCTCCTGCCGAAGGTCGACGGCGTCCTCTACGTCGTGCGTTACAACACCGTCAACCTGCGCAACGCGACCTCCTGCCTGGCCCGTCTGCGCGAGGCCCAGGCTCCTTTGCTGGGCGTCGTGCTCAACGCGATGTCGCTGCGCATGGCCTCCGCCTACACCGACAGCTACGACTCCTCCTATCGCAAGTATTACGTCGACGAACCGCGCGACCCGTCCGCCTCCGGTTCGGCGAAGCCCTGATCTCCCCCATGCGCCCGCTCCTCCTGCTCCTGTCCGCTCTCGCCTTCGTCGGTTGCCAGAACGTGCCGATCACGGGCCGCTCGCAGTTCATCCTCGTCGACGAGTCCGAGGTGGCCTCGATGTCCGCCGCGGAGTTCTCGAAGATGAAGAAGCTCCCGAACGACCCGCGTCTCGCCAAGATCCGGGAGATCGGTCTCCGGATCGTCGCCGCCGCCCGCCGCGACGACAAGGCCGGCGTGCTGCCGCCTTCCTCGAAATGGGAGTTCGCCGTCATCGACGACAAGACGCCCAACGCTTTCGCGATGCCCGGCGGCAAGATCGGCTTCAACTCCGGCATGTTCGCCTACGCCCCGACCGACGCGGACATCGCCGTGATCCTCGGCCACGAGGTCGCCCACGTCATCTGCCGCCATGGTTCGGAGCGCGTCTCCCAGGTCATGGGCGTGGCGATCGCCGCCGCCGTCGCCGACGAAGCCACCAAGAATTCCTCCGCGAAGACCCGCTCCTCCTGGATGGCCGCCGTGGGCATCGGCGCCCAGTACGGCATCTTGCTGCCGTTCAGCCGCGGCCACGAATCCGAAGCCGACCACCTGGGCCTCCTCTTCATGGCCCGGGCAGGCTACGATCCGGCCGCGGCGCCGGCGTTCTGGACCCGTTTCGGCAAGGCCGGCAGCAAGACGCCGGAATTCCTCTCGACGCACCCGTCCGACTCCACCCGCGTGAAGCAGCTGCAGGGTTGGCTGCCGGAAGCGCGGGCCCAGATGCCGAAGCAGCCGTAAGGCGGCTCAACGCCGCTGCGGCGCGACCGGGCAGGTGAGGTACACGCCCTTGGGGTCGTTCAGCGCGCGCAGCGAACGCAGCCACTTCGCGTTGGCTTGGAGGAATTCCCTGGCGGGGTCCGCCGAAGCCTTGGCGAAGAGCGGCGAATCCTCGTCTTCCGAGAGCAGCTGCTGGAAGAAGTTCTCGCGCCCGGAGTGCAGGGCGGGGATCTGAACCAGCTCGGCTTCCTCGGTCTGGGCGAGTTCCTTGGCCGCCTTGATGGCGTCGCGCAGGCCGCCGAGCTTGTCGACCAGCCGCAGGCCGCGCGCATCCTCGCCCAGCCAGACGCGGCCTTGGGCGATCTCGTGCACGCCGTCCCGCTTCAGGCTGCGCCCTTCGGCGACGACGCGCAGGAAGTCTTCGTAGACCCCGTCCACGGAGGCTTGGACGATCGCGAGCTCCGCGGGCGTCGCGGCGCGATGCTCGGCGAGCAGGTCGGCGAAGCGGCCGGTCTTCACGCCGTCGGTGCCGAGCTGCACCTTCTTCGCCAGCTCGTCGTAGTTGAAGTGGAGGCCGAAGACGCCGATGGACCCGGTGATGGTCGAGGGGTCCGCCATGATGACGTTCGCCTTGGCGGCGATGTAATAGCCGCCGCTGGCCGCGACGTCGCCCATCGAGACGACCACCGGGATGCCTTGCGCCTTGAGCAGGCCGACTTCGCGCGCGACCACGTCGCTCGCGAAGGCCGAGCCGCCGGGGCTGTTGACGCGCAGGACGACGGCCTTGACGCTCTTGTCCCCGCGCAACACGCGCAGGTCGCGGGCCAGCCGGTCGCCGCCGACGAGCCCGGGGCCGCCCCAGCCGTCGACGATCTCGCCTTCCGCGTAGACGATCGCGATGCGGGGCCCGTTCTTCGGCAAGGTCACCTTGCCGGCGTAGCGGTGCAGGTTGACCTGCAGGAAAGAGGTGCCGGTGTCGTCCGGCGCGGCCCCGGCGGCGCGGACCTGCTTCACGAGCTCGTCCCGGTGCATGGCCTTGTCCGCCAGCTTGAGGACCACGGCCTTCCGGGCGTCGTAGATGCCGGCCGCATCGACGGTCTTCGTGAGCTCGGGGACGGAGACGTTGCGCGACTTGGAGACGTCGCCGAGGATCCGCCTCCAGATGCCGCCCATGAGCGCCTCGGACTGCTCGCGGGCCGGCTCGCTCATGACGCCCCCGAGGTAAGGTTCGACGGCGGACTTGTACTTGCCGACCTTGGTCACCTGCACGCCGATGCCGAGCAGCTTCAAGGAGTCGCCGAAGTACGTGTTGTAGGACGCCAGTCCCTTCAGCTCGAGCTCGCCGGCGGCGTGCACGTAGACCTTGTCCGCGACGCTGGAGAGGTAGTACTCGCCCTGGGTGCCGTTCTCGATCCACGCGAGCACGGGTTTCCCGCTGCCCTTGAAGGCGGCGATCGCCTTGCGGATCTCGGCCTTCTGCGTCAAGCCGGCGCCGAGCGGGCCGCTCAGCAGGATACCGGCGATGTTCCGGTCCTTCGCCGCGAGGTCGATCGCCTCGAGGGCGCGGTAGAGGTCGAGTTCGGGGCCGCTTTCGCCGAGGAGGATCGCCTCGAGCCCCGGCGCGCCGTGCTCCGGAGTGTCGTTGATCGTCAGGCCGCCGCCGATCACGAGCATGGTCTTCGGCTTGACGGAGACCGCGGTGCCGGGCTGGTGGTTGCCGGCCGAGCTCGCAAGCGCGACGATCAGCATCACCATGGCGAAACCGCCCAAGGCGAGGGCGAGGAACGTGCCGAGCGCGGAGGCGAAGACGGATTTGAAGAAATCTTTCATGGGCGAGAAGTGGGCCGGGGTGGGGTGGTTGCCGAAATGATGCTTTCGTGTCTCCTTTTCGCCAATCAAAAGCTCATTTTTGATTCCCTCTTTCCTCTCGATGCCGCCCCTGACGGCGGCTATTTTCGATTTATGTCAGAGCCTACGTCCTCGGCCGGCGCCGCCACTTCCCGCAAGGCCTTGGCCATCAACCTCGACCGGTCCGCCTACGGCGCCTTCGCCGAGATCGGGGCCGGCCAGGAGGTCGTCCGCCACTTCTTCAAGGCCGGCGGCGCCTCGGGTACGGTGGCGAAGAGCATCTCGGCCTATGACATGCGCGTCAGCGACGCGATCTACGGCCACCCGCAGCGTTACGTCTCCCGCCAGCGCCTCGAGCAGATGCTGGACCACGAGTACGGACTCTTGGTCGACCGGCTCAAGGCCGAGCGCGGTCCGGTGACCCGCTTCTTCGCCTTCGCGGACACGGTCGCGACGACCCCGCATGACGGGAAAGGGCAGGGGCATTCCTGGATCGGCATCCGCTTCCAGGACCAGCCGCAGGCCGAGCCCAGCGAAGTCATCCTGCATCTTCGTCTCTGGGACAAGGACGCGGGCCGCCAGCAGGACGCCCTCGGCGCGGTCGGCGTCAACCTCATCCACGCCGCGCTGAACACGCGCGACAGCGTCGACAGCTTCCTGAACGCGCTCGTCGACGAAGTCGGCGCTGGCCGCGTCGAGGTCGAGTTCGCGCATTTCAGCGGACCGGCCTTCGGGGCCTTCGACAACCGGGCCGCCGCCTTGCGCCTCGTCCGCCTCGGCCTCACGGACGCCGTGCTGTTCGGCCCCGAAGGCGACCCGCAGGTCCCCAGCGAATATTTCTACAAGCGTTCCGTGCTGGTCGCCCGCGGCACCTTCCGGCCCGTCTCGATCGTCAACGAAGACATGCTGGCCTGCGCCCTCCGCGCGCTGCCCGAAGGCGGCCAGGACGTGATCTCGCTCTTCGAGATGTGCATCGGTTCCGACCCGCATCCGGAGTCCGAGCTCATCGACCGCATCCGCCTCGTCGGCGCGATGCAGCACCCGCTCCTGGTCACGCGTCATCGCGGCTGGTATCGTCTGCCGGCCTATTTCCGCCTGCACACCACGGGCAGCATCACCTTGGTTGCCGGCATGAACAACCTCGTCGACCTGTTCAATCCCGAGCACTACACGCATCTCGAAGGCGGCGTCCTCGAGTCCTGCGGCCGCCTCTTCAAGGACGGCGTGCGCGTCATGGTCTACCCGATGCGCGGCGACCAGCTCCGCCGCCTGATCCTCGATCCGGTGGCCTGCAAGGTCTGCTTCCCCGAGAGCTACAGCATCGCGGAGGACTCCGTGATCACCGCGTCCGACATCCAGATGCGCCCTTCGGTGGCCGGCCTTTTCCAGCACCTGCTGAACAACGGCTTCCTGGTGCCGATCACCGGCGCCGACCCGTCGGCCATGGCCTGCCAGCCCCGCACCTTGGCCGAGCGTATCCGCAAGAACGAGGGCGGCTGGGAGAAAGAAGTGCCTCCTTCGGTTGCGGTCGCGATCCGAAGCCTCAAGTTGTGGGCGAGGTAGCCCATGCCCGTCACTTCGCTCCCCCCCGCCCAAGACACGGAACTCGCCCTTTCCGTCGAACGCGCCTTCCGTGAATCGCTGGTGACGGACCGGCTCGGCGCCCTCTGGTCCCTGATCATGGCGAAGTGCTTCCTCGCGCAATGGGCCATCCATCGCTTCGCCATCCCGGTCAGCGGGCCGCTCTACATCTGGACGCTCACGCTGGTGATGGCGACGGTCGCTTCGGTTTATTACCTCCATGCCCATCGCGTGAGGCTTTACCTGCTGCCTACGCACTTCCGCGTCAACGCCGCCGTGCTGGCCGGTCTGGTGGTGGCGCTGGGTTTCGTCACCTACGCTTATTTCGCGCTGGGCCTGCTGTCGGCGCCGCTGGCCGCCGCCTTGGCGGCCGTCCTCCTCGGCTCCTGGTCCCTCGCCCGCGCGGCTCTGCGCCGCGCCTGGCCGCCCTTGTTCGGCGCCTTCCTCTGGTGGGGGCTGGCCGCCACGGCGCTGCGCGCCCCGGCCGACCAGGCGTTGCTCTGGCTCGGCGTGGGCCTCCTGGCCGCGCAGGCGCTGCCGGGCTTCGCCGTCGCGTCCCAGGCTGCCCGTCGCCGCGTCTGATCAGGCCGAGGCCTTGCCGCCCGCGCTGTTCATGAGGTGCGTCATGAAGCGCTTCATGGCCGGCGTCAGGACGCGGCCCTTGCGGTGCAGGATGGCCAGCGGACGCGCCACGCGGCGGTCGCGCAGGCGGAGCATGACGAGCGTGCCTTGCTCGACTTCCTGACGGATGGTGCCTTCGGGGACGAGCGCCACGCCGGCGTCGACTTCCACCGCGCGCTTGAGCGTCTCGATGTTGTCGAACTCCATCGAAGGTTCGAGCTCGATGCGCTGCTCGCGGAAGAACTGGTCGAGCGCCTTGCGCGTCGGGATGTCCTGGTCGAAGCCGATGAACTTG
>Ga0222712_10007576_pt1 | contig 10456 bp, 24 predicted proteins | sample C33_657DmetaG_FD_165043 | JGI IMG/M metagenome (GOLD analysis project Ga0222712, IMG submission 165043) | Estuarine water microbial communities from San Francisco Bay, California, United States - C33_657D | ecosystem: Environmental > Aquatic > Marine > Unclassified | place: USA: California...
TAGCACCCTGTTATCAGGATGCTCACAGTTCCACAGTATCAGGCTCGACCAGTTCTTTCTCGGATAGTTCTCGTTCTTGGTCTCCATCGCAGTACCGATGTATTTCCTTTTGTGCTTGGTAAAGTAATTGTGCTTAACTACTTGTACCGCTTTTGTTGGGTCAAATAACTTGTCCAGTTCGGCAATGTCGGCAAGCATCAGCATATCGCTTGCGTCCATAAATATCGCCCTACCTCTAAACCCCGTGAAGTAAGGCACTAGGAATCTTTGGTAGATAAAGGTGTTCGACCCATCTCTTTGTTTACCAAAAAAGGGAGTGATCGCCACCGCCTCAGAAGTGCGCTCAATCAAGGATTGGGTAAAAACATGATACCCAATAGCCTCCCGAGGGTCGTAGCCTGCAAAGATTCTGATCATTGCAACCCTAAGCGATAGATCGTTCTGTCAATCAATTCCGCTATTTCGTCAACAATGTTTTGCAATTGGCTCTCATCTGGCATTGCTTTTCTGTTCTTAATTACATAGTTTTGTATGCTAACCATGTATTTCATTGGGTCTTTAGCATTATGGAAATTCTCTGGGAAATCTTTGATGCGCTCGTAACACCCTGAGTATGCTTCTGCAAATCTATCGGTTAATTCAATGATCTGGGGATAATATTTGCCCAAGGCTTTATGCACACCTAAATCGGTGGTGGACAAGTGCATGAAGTGGGTAACAGTTCCCGAGTGGAGCAATGTGCTTATGAAGTCTGCAACATCTTTTTGGTTTTCGTAAGCCATATATATCCTAAAAAGGTGGGGGAGAGCACCCCCCAAAGGCAACTGCTCATCTTTATTTTAGCAAGGTTCTTATCGTTTCGTTCAATACTGTCATCTCATTTGTTTTATAAACCTTCCATATTCTTTGTTGTCCGTGTATCCCGTTAAACGCCCCTTGGTGGCAGTCTTTACATAAGGGAATACAAAGGTATTGTTCGTGTTGGACGATGTGGTGCGCGTCACTCGGGCCACTCGCGTCACAGACCCCACAGTTCATTTCCTTGATCTGGGCTAAGTGTTTGCGCTCTGCTAGGGTAGGTTTATTGTTCAAAGGTCACACCGTGTTCTGCACCCCATGCGTGTAGCCACTCCACAAACTCCGAGGCTTGCTCTTTGGTGAATTTACGGGTTTGCTGACCGAGCTGCACAATGCCCGTCCCGTCTAGGCTTGGCACGATCTTGCCCTCGTTTAGTTTTTGGTCTTTACAAAATTGCCAAACTAGCATCCGCTTCCAATCCTCTGCATCCCACTTTGCGCCCAGATGCGAGGCTTGATGGGCTATTTCCTCAATCATGGCGTGATACTTGGAGTTCTGTGGGCATGACCGACTTGCGTTCTTGATCTCTAAGGTCAATTGCTTGCCAGATGCTAGGGCTTCTTTGACTTTAGGCCACAGCGTTCCCATCACCGCAGTCGCGTTGTCCTTGTTTAAATCAACTTTCATTTGTATTCCTGTTCAGCCATGTGGCAAAAAATAGAACACTCAATGTTTTGTTCTTTAGGATAATCGCCTACGTCTTTAGGCAGTTCGTCTAAATAAACCCTTTCACCCTTGGACTTGGTAATGCTTGCGCCAATAAAACGCTCTAGTTTTGCCATGCGGTCAAAATGGTCGGGGAAATCTACTCTGATTTTGTTCCAATACCCCGCCCCCCCCTTGACGCAACCAATGCAATTGTTGTTGTGATAACCCAATTTATACATTACTGGAAGTTCAACATTGGCGTTTTTTAGCATAGCCAGACAATCTTCTTTAGACAATCCCTTGTCAATCAGAGGTGTCCAAATGTCCACATCGTTGTTGGCATCTATAAATCGGTCTAATCGGTGTTGCTCTTCTGCCGTATAGCCAAACACTTGGCGGTCTGTTATCTGCTCAAACTTTTGTCTGACTTCCTTTTTAAGAAACTTGGTACATGGTGCGCCAGCAATGCCCACTATATACTTTTGTTTCATAAACACATTAAAAATACTACCTTTGTATTTTTCATTACGCAGTATTTGGATTTCTTGACCAAACCACTTTTCACACTCTTTTAGGAATCGCTTGTTGTCTGGGTGCTCTTCTGCCACTTCGGTGTAAGCAATTATTAAAGGCAATTTGCCTGCATTCTCGGCAATAGCCAATTTGGTAGCCACCGCAGATGCCGCGCCACAGGAAAACCAACAGACTATTCGCATTCTTGCACCATGATGTTTGCGCCAGCAGTCTCGGCATAGACCTTAGTGATGTGCGCCTCTACGATCTGGCTGTCATCCGTGTAAACAATCCCGTTCATTGCGTCTGTAATGCTTTTGTAAACATTATCTATATCCACCTTCTTGGGATATTCCACGCCCCTTAAACAGGCTTCCTTGCGCTTTTTGGAGTAGGAAGTAGGTACACCATAGCGGAGGTATAAAAACACAGTTAAAGCCCCTTGTAGTGGCTCTGATGCGCCTATTGCTTGTCGGGCTTTCATGGCTACATGAGTTTCGTAGTCAATTGTCTTGGCATCGGTGTATGTTTGGACAAACTGACCTCTACGGGCAAACCTTGGTCTGCCTTTGGGTACTGGGTCACCTTCGACCTCAAAAGTTACGATTAGGGTCACGCAGTTCTTTCAGTCGTTGGACAATCAAGGTATTGAGAGTAGGAAAATCCGACTTCAGCAGCTTGGTCATGTGCCTGGCATGGTCTATCGTGCCTTTGTTCATTGCCATCAAAGCGTAGTGATTCGCCAAATAGTCCAGAAATGTCTCCTGTTGCGTATAAGGCTTGATTTGTGACAAATATGGACATGGGTTCTCGGTGGGTTTTGATGCGGTCAAGGATTGCATGGGCTTCAGTCTTGGTCATACAAATAAAAGTTCCTGTTTATTAACAATACCGCCAGAGTCATAGTGTTTTGAATTTCCCTTGGGATATGGCATAACGGGGTATTTAAGTTTTAAATTAAGTTCTTTTTTATCTCGTTTATTGCCTACAAAGTAAATATATCTATGTTTCCTTGAGCGCTCAACATAATAAAAGTCATCACCATGTTCTGCTTTAATTTCTTCTAAAGTTAATCCATCGCTTATTGTTTTTGAGTGTTTATGCTCTTGGCCTTTAATAGTCCAATCAACCCTATTGGCTGATAAACCCGTATACAAAAAGTTTGTCGATTGATATACATAACCCACATGGCCTTGGGCTGTATCAGCATAGGAAACCACAATTGATGGCTTGGGTAATAGCTTCATACTGTTAGCCACCAAGAATGATGCCCAGTTTTTTTCATTGGTTTCCAAGCAAACCCTATTTAGCTCTAATACTTTACTGGAATATTCTTTCCCACAGATACCCATGCACAAGGCGGGCGAGGCAGGTATTCCATAGGTTATGACACCAACAAGGCTTGATTCCTCATATAAGCCAAAGGCAAACATAATCTGTGGCATACGCTTGGCATAGTGCTTTTGAAGCAACCAAGGTTCAGTTTCTTCGTTTTTGATAGGTAAAACCTTCATTTTTTAGTCAACCTCGCAATGTAATCCCTTACAAAACTAGGCATCGGGGCAACATTCTTGGTATCTTCTTCAATCTTCAGCAAAGCAGGGTCTTTAAAGTTCACATTTACGTTAACAGTCATTTCAGGCACTTCAGCACCATCCCACCGCATTTGATTGATGTAGACCAAGGGCGCAGGAATAAATGCCCCATCGCCTTTTTTCCATTGTTCGGTGGTTTTCATCCAAATGACGTGTTTTATTATTTGGTCTGCTTGTAGGTCAAGTTTTAACTTGTCCCACTTTGCTTTGCATTGGGCTTTACCGCCCTTTCTAACATTGCTAGGCCAAGCCTTCCAGAACTCTTCAAACATCTGCTATCCCCTTAATTGCCTTTTGGTGATTGTTTGAGCAAAGCAAAGCCTTACCGCATAAAAATGAAGTTTCGCTCTGCTTCGATAACTTGCCTTTCGGAGCCATGTCATCGCATCGCATCGGACAGACTTAAAGGGTTTTGAGGCGCATACGCGAGGCTCTTATCCCTACCACCGAGTTCTATCCCTAGCCCACTCTCCCCGCTTTGGTTTGCTCGTGTAACGGGGTATCTCAGACCTAACCATCGACGTACCGCATTAGGTAGTCCAAAAACAAAAACCCCGCAAGATGCTCTGTGGTCTTGGCTCTTGGCGAGAGCAACAGCAAGACGATTGACGCGAATCAAAAATCTCGCCTGCTGTCGTACAAGACCACACAGTACCTTACGGGGTTCAAGATTCGCGTTCTCGTCTAAATGCCACTCTAGACGCTTTGCATTATACACACTATTTCCTTTATTTAAACCACTTAGGCTTTAAAACCAACAATTGCCATATTCGAGCCTTGGGGACTGTCTTCCATTGCGAGACCGCAGCTTGGCTGATGCCCAATATGTCGGCAAGATCACGCTGTGAGCCTGCCAGACGGATAAGATGTTCTTTTGTCATGCCCGATATTTTACATAAGTAAACTTATTTTGTATTAGGGAAAGTCCCTAGACAATCATAGTTAAGTTGGCTTATAGTTATGCCATGCCGTAGCAAATAGCAAGCGGTCTTTTAGGAGTTAGTATGAATCAAGCAACTCGTGACATTATGGCTCTGCTCAAAATTGACGCAGATACAGCCATTCAAGTTCAAAACCAAATGGGGGCATCAGGATTCGATTTTTCTGCATCCTCCAGAAAAGCCTTCAACCGCGAAGCAAAAATTTGTTTTGCAGTTATTAAGGGGTTGTCAGCATGATTAAAAACTACGCAGACGAACACACCGACTTAGAACGCATGACTTGTATGTGCGACCACACAGAAGTTGATTGCTTCTTTGACCCCTACTCGCAGAGTCTTCACTTTGCTTATATTGGTGGTCAGTTAGTCACCGAGATGCTACGCGACTCAGTTATAAAAGATTTAGAACGCCAGTACGAAAAGGCTTGTCTGATTGAACTTGAGGAAAACAAACTCACAGTCGCTCTAGATCGTTACTACGCTAAACAGGACTACGCATGAAACACTCTAAATACATCCAACATGGGCTAGATGGCCCGTACACCCCCGCCCCCACACTTGTTGACAAAGTATTGTTTTGGCTCTCTGGCTTTGTCTGCGGTCTTATCTTTGCCCTTTTAATTACAGGAAATTAAATGAAAAACATTGCTACTGCTTTAGTCAAGGCACAAAAGGCTTTTGAACCCGCTTTTAAGAAGGCTAACAACCCTCAATTTCGTTCCAAGTACGCAGACCTTGGTGCGTGTATTGATGCCGTTAAAGAGGCTTTAAACGATAATGGCATATACCTTTTACAAAAGAATTACGACTGTGATGATGGCGTAAAGTTGGAGACTATATTTGTCCATGAGTCTGGCGAAATGCTAGAAACTGGCATTGTCCACTTCCCTGCCAACAAACACGACCCCCAAGGGTTTGCCTCATGTTTGACTTATGCGCGTCGCTATTCGCTTATGAGTGCTTGCGGTATTGCGCCAGAACCAGAAAAACAAAATGTTTCGTTTGCAGATGACGATGGCAACGCTGCCTCTAAAAAACCCAATGTTAACGAAAAAGTTTTGTTAGATCACTTAGCTGCAATTGATGCCACCAGTAATAGCGAAGAGTTAAATTTGGCATTTACAGATGCATTTAAGGCTTGTAATGGCGATCAAGTGTGGCAAGCCAAAGTTATGGCAGCTAAAAAAACCCGTGTAGTAAGAGCAAAAAAGGAAAAAGATAATGTCTGATATTGAACAACGCACAGAAGAATGGTTTAAAGCCCGTTTGGGTAAGGTGACAGCCTCAAAAGTCGCAGATGTAATAGCCAAGACCAAAACTGGTTACGCAGCTACCCGCGAAACTTACATGACCCAGTTAGTGCTAGAACGCATTACCAACAAAAAAGCAGATAGTTTTATAAATCTTGCTATGCAATGGGGAATTGACCAAGAGCCTTACGCAAGAGGGTTTTTTGAGGCTACCACGGGGCAAATGGTGCAAGAAGTAGGGTTCATGCCTCATCCAACAATTGAGATGGCTGGCGCGTCCCCTGATGGCCTTCTGGACGATGGCGAAGGCATGATCGAAATCAAATGCCCAGAAAGTAAGGGAATGATCGAAACTCTGCTAACCCAAACTGTGCCAGGCAAGTATTACACCCAGATGCAATTTCAAATGGCGTGTGCGGAACGCAGCTATTGCCAATATGTCGTATTTGACCCAAGAATGCCACTTAAGGCGCAATTGTTTATCAAACGAGTAGATCGTGACGATAAATATATCGCAGAAATTGAGGCGGAAATTGTCAAATTTCTTGCTTTGGTTGATGCTCAAGTTCAAAAACTTAACAAAATTATTAACTCCAATTGAAAGAACCTATGAAATACGATATTAAATTCCCTGCCCGTAAGTACCAAGACAAAGGCGTTGAAAAAACCTTTTGGACAACACATGGCAATTTGTGGGTAGATGATGAAACCAAGAAAATGACCATCCAACTTGATTCAATCCCAACCAAAGAATTTACAGGCAAATTGTGGGTGTTTGAGCAAAATAAATTTGCACCTAAGAATCAATTTGGTGACGGGTCAACACATGATGATGACATCCAGTTTTGATCATCCAAGAGTAAGAAATAGCGACCCAATGACAAGTTGGGTGGCTGCGGGGTCTGCCAAAGACCTCGCTAAAGCCCACGCCACCAAGATCATCCAATGCCTAAAAGACCACGGGAGTCTAGGTAAAGATGGTATTGCTCACTTCACGGGTCTGGAGTCCATGCAAGTCGCTAGGCGGTTGCATGAGTTGGAAAGAGAGGGGGAAATCTGCTTGACGGGGAATGTGGTTAAGTCAAAATCTAATCGCTTAGAACGCGAATGGAAGATAACCCCAATTCAAAGGGAATTGCTATGACACAAGATGAAATCATTGAGATGGCTAAACAGGCTGGTTTTTTAACGAATGAACTGAAAAGTTACGTTATCTCGCCATATACATTTGAAGACCAAGATTTGTATGAGGAACTTGAAGCTTTTGCAAACTTAGTAAAAGAAAAAGAGCGTGAACTTTTAAATACTGTTTTTTGGGCTTTCCAAGAATGGAAAGAAGACCACCTGTCGCAGAATAATTACATTGACGCAGTTGAGCAGATTAAAGCCGCCCACGGCATTAAAGGGGAAGCATGAGCATAGAAGCAATGAAACTAGCGCTTGATGCGTTGACATATATCCATACGGAGACAAGCGTAGATGAGGATGAACTTATAAGCAAAGCCATCAAAGCACTAGAAGAAGTACTAACGCAAGAGCAGGATAAGCCTGTGGCGTTCAAAATTTACAAACCGACACCACCACGACACGCCACCCCTAATGTTCGAGATGCTGAATTACCTTGGGTATATGACCAAGACCCATCATCGGGAAATGTTGCATCCATGTGGGTCACCCCTGTTCAAACATTAAGGAGTAAGACATGGAAGACCAAGGAACAGTAACAGTTAAATTCCCAAGAAAGACGGATACAAAATCAGGTTGGACTATTGACTCGTCATTTATTGCGAGAGTGCGTCACTCAATACCGCCAGATGAGGATGAGTGGATTCCAGGCCATGAAGAAGTCCAAGCGGTCTTGCTTGCTCTTGAGTGCATACCCGCTGGAATTTTTACTCAACCAAAGCAAGATCAGGGTGAGCCTGTGGCGTGGGAATCTGTTTTAGGTGCTGTTGCCCGTGGTTGGTGCTATGAGGAAAACGCCAACAAGACAATGGATTCAGAGCTGGCGCTTGCAATAGCCAAGGAGGTCAGCGCGCTTTACACCACACCACAACAACGCAAGCCGCTTTCGGATGAGCAGATCGAAGCAATCGCAGATGAATATCTTGTCGATTACAGAATACCTGCTGGCTGCGCTTGGTATTTTGCCCGTGACATAGAAGCCGCCCACGGCATTAAGGAGTAACACATGACACAAGATGAAATTATTGAGATGGCTATACAAGGTCATGCAAGCACCCGTGATGCTATTCGTTGGGCTATGAATCAAGAGCGTGAGGAGTGTGCGCTTATTGGCGATGACTATCACGATGAAGAAGCAAACTGTGGTGATTTAATCAGAGCAAGGGGACAAGCATGAGCATTGCCAAAGAAATCTTTGATTTGCCCGAGCACCACCAGATCAGGGAAGATGTAAGAAAGTTTATTGTTAAACAAGAAATCTTACAAACCATTCAAAACTGTCCCATGTGCGCCCAACACCGAGAGGCTAAGAACCTTTGGAGAAAAGTAGCACTTGATCTTTTTACGAGGCAAAAATGACCCCAGAAGATGAAGAATTTGAGCGTATTGCTAGAGAAATCAAACGCAATGCTGAAGATGACGATATTCAAGATTATGTAAAACCTTGGATGGGGTTGACCAAGGAAGAACAAAAGGAATTCTTATACAGCCCCATGCCCTTGGCAGCTTTGATTGAGACCATAGAAACCAGACTCAGGCAAAAGAACACATGAGTTATCTAGTAGGCTCTTTACCACCTTTAAAATGCTTTATACGCAAAGAATTTCTGTATGACCACCATAAGGGTCACGGAGAGTTAGAACCCTGTATCTGGGTGTCTCTCAAAGCCATTAGAGGGCAAGTCTTTAGGATTGAGTCTCTCTTACCTAGATATGGGGCTTTGTATGACAAGCTGCCCATCCACGCTTACTGTTGGAAAGATGGCGGTGATCTACCTTTAGACGCTCTCCAGTTGTGGGATTGCCTTGGGTATCGGTTTACCATCATTGAAAAGGTTTTACTCAGGAATCTAAGTGTTAAGGTCTTCGGCAAAGACCGCCAATGGCACTTTGGAACTTATATGTTTACTGTTGACTTTTGTGCTGACCAGACCGACATTGATACGGGTTTTTCTGAGACCGCAGAGGAACACAAATCCTTTAATTTCATTAAACTTGACAACGGACAGTTTGCTTGTCAACCTAACAATCGGTGCATCTGGTATGACCAAAGTCTAGTGTCAGGAACACTAACACCTGATTTTAATGTTGCCACCCAGACCTACTCGGTGGACGGGTCACGCAAGTGGGTTGCCTCAGATGATTGGTTTTACGATATAAGGAGTCGAGATGCTGACTAGTATTCTTACCATTATTGTTGTGCTACTTATTGGCGCGTTTATCGGTGCAGGCATCCTGATCGCAGTCTTGTGGGTTAGCGCAGAGGATTAGCCGTAGACCCTAGTTCCTTGTTTGTCAATAATGAGGGCTTGTTTACGGGGAGAGTCAAACAACTTGTTGGGAATTGATATATGCGTCCAACGATCAAACTCCCTGATCACTTGGTCATACCCTATCCCAGACGCAATAATAGCCTTCACTACCTCATCGGGGGTCATGCCAGGCACTCTCAGATCGGCAGCGCACCCTACTCGGTGCTGAGAGGTATCTTTTGAGCCTACCGCGTCATTAACCGCTTTACTGCGGAACGCAGAGTTAACCATGATTGGTTTACCGCCAAGCACAGTTTTGACTCTTTCAAGGAATTCAGCCAATCTTTTAAGGTTTGCAAGTTCTTGTTCATTTGGTATGTTCTCCAGTTCCCGATGGTCGGTATGTGTTAGTTCTTCAAGTGTGAAATGCTCTGTAAGGTTCATTTTTTAGCCTTCATGTCCATGATTTTCTCTAGCGTTCTACCCCCAAAGTAAAACGACATAATCAACATTCCCCATTGACCTAGTAACTCTACATAGTTGTTATTTACCTCAATATCCCACGCGCTCATCATGGCAAAGGTTGTGTAGGTAATCAAAATAAACACCAAGGTCATAGGACGGATGTTCTTGGACAACCAAGAGTCAGAACCCATATCTGCTTTGAGTCGTTCAGTCAATTCATGTTGTTCAGCCACATCAGCATTAAGTTTTGCTAACTCGCCATTTTGTTGCATCTCAAGCAGCTTCAATTTGGCTTGCTCTGCTTGTGCTGGGTCTGGAAATACCTTGTCTAGTATCTTTCCACCAATGTCTAAAAGTGCGCCTATAGGTATCATTTTGATTCCTTCAATTCTTTTTTAAGTTTGCGTAATTCCCTGATTTCTTGCTTGAGTTGGGCTTTCATATACAGCGTTTCAATGTAGGCAATGGAGGTTGTAGCAACGATCAGGCATAACGCCACCGCGCTTAAAACCCACCCGATAAGACGCGCAGTTGCCACATTAGCCACCCAAAAAGTAATGATACAAATACCACAGCAATTACTCCACTTGTTAACTCAATAGCCCTGATCTCTTCCTGTTCCTTTTGCCACCGCAATAGTCGCATTTTCTTGACTTCTTCTGCCCTTGCCCATTCCTGTTCTTGTTGAATTCTTGCATACATCTTCAAAAATCTGGTGTATATCGCTTTGAGTTCTGCTGGTGCATATAC
>Ga0222712_10007582_pt1 | contig 10451 bp, 13 predicted proteins | sample C33_657DmetaG_FD_165043 | JGI IMG/M metagenome (GOLD analysis project Ga0222712, IMG submission 165043) | Estuarine water microbial communities from San Francisco Bay, California, United States - C33_657D | ecosystem: Environmental > Aquatic > Marine > Unclassified | place: USA: California...
CCCGTAACCCACCACCCATTCATCCTTAATTGAGAAGGCATGGTAGCAGGTCTGTTGAGGGACTGGGGAAGTTTCTCTCGCAAGGAGAGTTACAATCGAGATAGAGGCAGGCTTTTTTACCTCCAGATACTCAATTAATGCCTTCATAGTAGACCCCGTATCGTAGATATCGTCTACCAGGTATACGTGCTTGCCTTTGATAGGAGTTTCAAGATCTTTAAGGATCTTGATGTCACCTTGCTTGAACTGGGCTGTGTAGCTTTTGACTCTTATAAAGTCACATTCTACATCAATGGTCATATTCCGGACTAGGTCTGAGTAGAACATAAAAGCTCCGTTCAGCAGCCCTACCATCACTACCGGGGTTTTATCTCCCTGGTGTTCGGCTGAGATCTTTTTAGATATTATCTTAGTTTTAAGATCTATTTCTTGGGGTTTAAAAAGATTACGCATTATTTAATAACGTTTCTGCATGGGCACTTATAGGTCTGAAGATCTGATGTGTTCGGTTGCACGTTCTTAAAATAGTAACATTCTCTGTTATTTCCAACTTTTATTTCTTTGTAGTATCCTAAAGGTACAGCAGCACCGGTAGTAACCCTAATAGGTTCAGTCGGGTACTCTATTCTAATGAAGACCCTTAAACTCCCTTTTGTAGCTAATTCTCTCTCCCGGACCTCGAGCTTCTTCCAAACCCCTCTATTGAGGCTTTGGTGCTGTAAGCTAGAGTTTACATAAGTAAAAGTAGAGAATAACATATCTCGATTGCAGTTAAATGATGCAGCAGGAACCATATGACCTTTATCCCATACATTTGCTTCGTAGTCTCTATTATCTGAGGTATGAATCTTTTTCTCTTTGTAAAACTCCATCCCCGATCTTGAGGCTGTCCCGGTCGGGCACAGCACTGTATATCGAATGGATCTCGGCCCTTCCAAAGTCTCGGAGTAATTTATAGTAAAGTGGGTGTTATTGAAGTAGACGCTATCCCGGAGCTGTGCAAGAAGAGAGACGGGAAGTAAAAGTAAGAGTACTAAGTTTTTCATTGCTAGTGGTATTGGATAAATTTAAAAAATGCTTCTACAAGCTTTTTAAAGAAACGTTTCATTTTATTAAAGTGTTTTTGAGTCTGGAGTATAAATATAGTTTAGTACCTGCTCCTGTGCTCCGAACTTGGTAGAGTCCATCCAATTCTGAAGTCTGTAAGAGCTTTGTGATTCTTCATTCCAGTTCCAATCCTCAAAACCTAATTCAAGTATCCGGGCATGGATCTGTTTATCGTAGTAATCTTTAATTAGTCTAGCTCGTCGGTTTATATCTGTTGAATTTAAGTCAACGGTACTAGATCGATTGTTATACTGAATATACAGCATTTTTTGTACGTGAACAAACTTTGTCTCTAGAAAAGTTTTTACTATAAGCTCAAAGTCATCAGCTACTGAGATAAACCGGTTATGTCCCCCTACCTTATTATAAATGTCTTTTCTCCATACCCTGATGTGGTTTGGCATTCCGATATTAAACCTGATTGTTTTAGGGTTAATGCTAGGGTAATGATGCACCAGGTAGTCCTTACCGTCTATTTTCTGCCAGGTATGACCTGCATACCCCCAGTCAAATTTATTTTCCGGATGACCGTACCAGTCTTCGCCGATCCGCCCGTACTGCTTCATTTCTCCATCTTCGTACATCTCACAGCAATCCGAGTACAGGAACCCTGCATCAGGATAAGCTTGGCTTGCTTTGATCAGAGTCTCTAAAGCCTCCGGCATCAGGTAGTCGTCGTGGTCTAGCTCTACCAACCAGTTTCCGTTACACAGAGAGGCAGCCCGGTGCTTGGCTTCTCCAACATTACCGCCCGTGGTTGGGAAGATCCTAACAGGCTTTACTCTGTGGTCTTTCTCGGCTAGGGACTTAAGTAGGGAGTAGGTCCTGGTATGTTCGGCGGGTGAGTCATCGACAACCACCCATTCCCAGTTCTGATAAGTCTGTTCGGCAAGACTTTTATAAGTCCTCTCGATCCTGCTAACGGTCATATAGGTAGGAGTGAATACCGAGAAGAAGTATCCGTTGTAAATCCTTTTATTGGCTGAACAGCTCCAGAACGTGCTCTGGCATACTATGTCGTTTGCCAGGACGTTATCCCCGGGTATAGAATCGTAGTGCAGCCATTTAGAGAGGAAATGTATATCGCTAGTCTCTAAGATGGTCTGCCTATAAGCTGCTTGGTCCCCAAAAGTAATGATGAGGTCGGGGGAGTACTTAGCAAAATCAGCCTTTAGATTTTCAATAGAACTATCGCAGTATATTACAACGTTTTCATGCAAGTTCTCTTCCCAGTAGATGTCAGATCGGATTTCTTGTCTGCCGGTCTTATTCCATCCTAGGGCTAGGGCGGTAGGTAGTTTTGTCTTTATCATATAAGAGTTACTGCTGTTTGAGTAGTTCCACGGTATGTTTAGCTTCTATAATGTTGTCTTCAATAGAGCAGTAGGTCCATGAACCATATCGACCTATTGAATATATGCCTTTAGGGTTATATTTTTGACACCATTCGCTGTAGATTTCTTTTGATTCTTTGGTTATATGAACATACGCAGGGTTCATAGTAAGGAACTGGTATTCAACTAATTGATGATTATCAATAATTTTACAAGATTGTAAATCAGCTAATACTCTATCTAAAAGAATTTCTTCATGTATTTGATCAGTCTCTTTAAGACCTATCTCAACATATAAACTTAATTTCTCTTGACCTAAAATATTGTTATAAAACCCTACTCTATAAAATACTTCACTACCTGGGAAGTATCTCCAATGGGTTTTGATAGGTGAGCCTTTATCAAATCCTAAATTAAACACAGCTACTTTATTGGCTGAGAGTTTAGAGCTGGGATTAATTTTATTAAAAGGCAGTGTGCTAATTAGTTGCTGAAATTTAATATCTCCTTTGCTAGTTTTAGCTATTTTGTTTTCTAAGTCTAATTCTAAGAGCCGGGTATTAAGTAGTATTTTACTGTTATCTACTCTCTTAAGGACTGATTTAATATATTCGTAGCTGCCTCCTTTAGGGTATATAAAAGTATCGTTGTAGGACTTAGACTTACTTTTGGGGAAAAATCTACCCATTGAATCGTACTCTAACTCATCTAAATCACAGGCGTATAACTTCTCATTATAAGGAATGATAAACTTATCGCAGATACCTTCACCCAGAGTAGATCTTACAAACGACTTAAAAGTTGTTAAATCAGCTTCTCCTAAATTCTCTAAATCTGCTAAACATTCTCTATACTCCTGTTCCGGTAACTGGTCGATATTAAACTGAAAAGGGAAGTCAACTATACTCTTGTTATAATTTATGTCTGTTATCTTAGTAACCTGAAGCATTTCAGATTCCATATTCTCTAAGACATAGTCTTTAATTTCAGGACTATTAAAATGAAAAAAATGCCCGGAATAGTCCCACGTATATTCTCCTCTAACAGTAGTTTTACAATATCCTCCTGGCGTAGAGTCTTTCTCTAAAACTAAATAATCTGAATGTGGTAGAAAGGAAGCGGCGGAAAGTCCGGTTATGCCTCCTCCTACGATCAAAGTTTTAGTTTCCATTCATTTTATTATTGAAATGCTGGAGGTTACTAGCGAACCTTTCACGTTGAGATTCAAATTCAGGATCGTTAATAATTTGATTTAGGTACCCGATTCCCTCTTCAAGTCTATTGGTCCAATAACAGGCTACTGATAGTTCATCGTTAATATACTTCCCGTAGCAGGTCATATTTACAAACAAAATATACTTCTTTTTAACTTCTGCAAGACTGTTAAGTGTGGCAGTCTTGAGGTAAGTGTAAGCAAGTTCGTGCTGACCTTTTTGGTTTAAGTAAGCTCCTAGGTGAACGTAAGGTTCAGATCTATCGGGGAACATTTCTATCGCCTTATTCATCTCAATTATAATTTCTTCGATATTCCCTCCTAGCGCCATGAGACATTGCGAGACTCTCATCTGAGCTTCGAATGCTTCCTCAATCCAGGTATCTTTTACTTTTAGGTAGAGTCTATTCCACTGTAAACCTTCTTTGTGCATTCCGTAGTCCATGTAGCTTTGAGCTGTATAGAATATAGAGCGATTGTTGAGCCCGTCGGGATCTAGGATTAGAGTATCCCAGAATTGCTTCTGCAGCCGTTCTGCGTCATAAAGGTACTTCTTAGGATCAAATGCTCTAGATCCGATGCCTTCTCCGGAGATGTAATACCCGTAGTGGGAAAGATCACCGGTGCTGTAAGAGGGGATCTCTAAAGCTTTGATAGTTGTATGAGCTACACCGCAGAACTTCCAGGTATAGTTACCTTTAAACATAATCAGAGCTTTCCACTCTGCGGTTCCTCTTTTGACTGGAATGAAGTAGGCATCTCTACCTGCTTCAGTATTGCTAAATTTAAGTTCCCCCACCAGCTGATCATCGGCATCGAGGTGCATAATGTAGTCGGCTTTGTCTTTAGCCCGGCCCATCATAAGGGTCTTGTTAAAATCGAAGCCTACCCAATCGTCCACAAATAGTTCTCCTGGGATTCCTCTTTCAGCGAAAAATTCCTTTACAAGCTCAACAGTCTTATCGGTAGAGCCAGTATCGCAAACCACCCAGTAGTCGATATACGGAGCAACCGACTTGAGGGTTTCTAGAATACAGTGCTCTTCGTTCTTACACATCGTGGCGAAAACGATACTAGGAGAATTTTTAACTTTAGGTAGTTCTTTCCAAACTGCCGAGGTTACTTCTGATTTTTGTTCTAGAGGCATCTCTTCCGTATAGTAGTAAAGTGCTATAGAGTCTCGGAAGACTCCTTCAGGAGTATTAAGTTCGTAAGGGTGACCGTGGTAACTATCTTTAGTAGTGCTGAAGATTACAGCTCTGTTAAAGATTGGCTGTATCTCAGTCTGTAGAGCTAGCTCCTTATCGTAGAGCTGCAGGGTGCCTCCCCATTCAGGGTTCCAGTTTTTGTTTAGGTAAAGTAGAAAATTTACTCTCCGGTAAAGCCCGCTGTTGGCATGCTTGCTTGAATCAGCGTGTATTGAAAGCTTACCTCCGGACAAGATACGGTGCATACCTCCGCCCAGTAGTTCTAAATCAGGTTTAAGGCCAGCTATACCTGTTACTTTTTCAAGATAGTCAATGAAAGGCTGTGAGTTAAAGTACTCAATTAACTTTGCAGTTTTAGAAGGGATTCTTTCTAAATTCTCGGAGCTGTAAGGGCTAAAAAATTTCTTACTTTGAAACCTAGTAGAATTAGGATCATGTCCAAAAAATTCATACTCGTTAAATTCTTCAACTATTGACTCCAGTACTTCACTATCAGCAAAATTATCGATAACGATATGAGGAAAAGGGTTACCGGCTAGGTATGCTTTATTAAGCTCTGTAAGTTCTTTAGTAGTCATTTAACTTGTCCTATTTTTTAAAAATTCTTTAATATCCTTTCAGTTTAACTTATTCAAGTACTATGCTACTTCTTCAAATTCAACTTTTTCAATCGCTCTACAAAAGTAGAGCACACCATCCTTACGGAAGGTATGTGTACAAAACCAGTACTGTTTAAGAAGTTCAGCATCCCATTGGCGATCTTCTCTAACTGTTCTAAAAATTTTGTACCAATCATCTCCTACACTTATTGTCTCACCAAGTTTCATTGCCGGACCCCGTGCTTGAATTCAAACTTTTCGTTTTCGCGTTCTACTCCTAACCCGTCTAAGGAGATGTAGCTTAGCTTGCATCCATAAGGATGTATAGCGGCTATAATGCCGGCAGGTTCTAGGACCTTAAGAGCCCATAGTTGATGAAGTACCTGGAGGTAGTTGTGTGGCATTATTTCAATTCTTTTATTTCGTAAATGTTTCCGGAAGTAGAGTTGGCTTGGAAAAGCTCTGCTAGCTTAGAAGCACTTTCAAAAGTCGTAAACTCCATAGGAATTCCTTCGTTATCATTTACAAGGATAGTTCTAGCGATGCCGCTGATGGTGGTGTGTTTAAGAATTAGGAAAGGCATTAAACTTCTCTTTTAGTATCAAAGGCAATGATATGCTCCCGGCCTGTGAAGTTGTACATATTTTCTGTACACCAATTAATCACCATCGGGTAAACACGGATTAGTTCTTCACGATTATCACCCGGGGGCATGATCCAGATCTTATCTTTAGGTACCTCTAACTCATCCATAAATGCCCTAATCTCAGTCCAAACATCAGGACGCTCAACAGGATTGACAACTACCTTCATATGGTAGTTAGAATGGTAAGCCATCGATTGCTTGATAGATTCTTTATTTAAACGTAAACGATTATGGGTGTCAATAAACTTTTGATCTACAGTACTTCCTAGGGGTGTAGTAGCCCCCAAAACAGGTACGCTATTGCTAAATTTAGGACTGAAGCTGATAAGACCAAGAGGGTAATCAGTTTCGAGGAAATGACTTCCTTCAGTTTCAATAGTAATGATGATTTGTCTCTCATTTGCAAAGTGGGTTAGCTCGTTAACGATGCTAGGGTGCATAGTCGGCGAACCTCCCGTAAGCATCATCTCCTTAATTTCAGGATTAGCATCGTAAATATTGATAATGTCCTGGAAGCTATACTTACCTTTCTCAGGATGTATACTAGTATACCAAGAATCACACCAGCCCCCTTCACCGAAGTAACAGCGGTGGGTACAGCCGGTAGTCCTAACGGCGACAGTCGGTCTACCTGCTCTTGAACCTTCCGACTGTATACAGGTATAAAGTTCTACAATAGGTAGAATCTTACTATAATCTTCAACTCTTTTTAATGCCATGGTTATGATTTGTAAATTGCTGTATTCTTTTCATGCTCCCGGAACTCTACCTGGGTTACTCTGACTCGGTGCTGGGTTTCGGCTTGGACGAAATCGTTTAACTTGCCGTGAAAGTACTCGGCAAAGCGTTCTGCTCCCGTGGCAGGAATGATCCTTAGCTGGATAAGTCCTCTCTCGTTCATCGCTTTAAAGTTCTCTAGTTCAGGATCGTCTTCAGCTACGATGGTGGTATGATCCAGCATGTAATCCATCCAGGTCTTAGGATTCATTCCGTCTATATTACCTACAGCACGTTTCATACCTCCGAAATCCCATACCCAGTTCCTTTCGTCTAATTCGCCTTCGAACCATACCTTGAGACTTACTCCGTACCCGTGAAGGAACCGGCAGTGAGTCCCTTCTGCTCTCCATTGACGGAACACCGTCGAGTAGCCGTCAAATACTTTAGTTGCTTGATAACTCATTTTAATAATTTTAAACTAGCTCTTCAATAATACCGATCACTTCACTAAATATAAGAACGATCGCAGCTGCTACCAAATCAAAAGGAATGATTCCGTAACCTACAATCCTTACTCCGGACTTAATGAAAGAAATGATCTGGTGCCATTTTTGGTTAGGCATCTTATTAAGGTGCTTAAGCTTGGTATCGATCTTGTGATTGGTACCTTTCACCATGTAGTAAAGGTCAGGATTAATAATACTGTCCTTAGGGAGGACCGGTTCGGTCAGTAGCTGTTTTTTGCTCATTCTATTATAACTTTAAGTGTGTCTCCTACTATTTTTTGTTTACCGGTATCGTAGTTGTACCGTGTGCGGATAAAGACTGAGATCGTATCACCGATCATCTCTTCAAATACTAGGACTTCACACCGGGGCTGGTACGTATGCATAGCATTTACGAAATTCGTACTCCCGAACGAGTACCCTACCGCATTTACGATGTAGTTGGGGTTGGTGATATAGATCGTAGTATCCCCAACGGAGATAGGGTAGTTGAAGTTCGGGGAAGTATATTGAGAAGTGAAAGGAGAGTACAGAGGTATTTGCATAGCAATGGTATCAAACACATACCAGGTATCGCTATCATACGTTACTTCTAATAGGGGTACTCCATTTATAACATATCTAGGATGTATGGAATCTAGCTGACCTACCACCTGGAAGTAGATAAGGCCGGAATACTTTAAATGCCAGTATCCGTCTTGAAAATAAGTTCCCGGATGTTGAATGGTGTCTACTCTATGCACGGTGGTGCATTCCTGGCATGGCTCAGGAGCAGAAGGCTCGATTGTCTCACAAGCCCAGAGTAGTGGCAATAATAACAGCAGTTTACGCATTTAGTGTTTTTTTAAGGTGGTTCTACGACACCTGTACAATATAGGAATAAATAGTTGAATCTACAACTATTCGGCTGTTTTTTCTATAAAAGTACCTATAGTATAAATTGCAGTTGGAGCATCAGCCTGTTCAGAGAGCCAATCGTAAGCTTCCTGTACACTGGTAAATCTTTTAATATTTGCAGGGTTAGATGTAAACCCGTTTTCTCCAACAGGTTTACCTCCTTTGCTAATAACGTAATATAAAGTGAGTGCCATATTGTTAGATCAAATTAAATTGGTTCCCAGTTTGTTCCGTGTACTACGATGTAGTTTGTAGAAAAAGAGCAGAATACGTGAAATATGCTTGAGTTTTCCATCCTTCTACCTTGTCCAGATCCCCACTTGGATGTATCATCAAACTGAATAATATCTCCTTTACTGTAGCTGGCGTACTGATCCATTTCGTAGTTACCGGCACTATCTGAACCGTTCATTACAACCCCGTAGGTAGATCCTGAGGGAATAGAAGCTACGTTGGGTAGGTAAATTTCAAGTTTTAAATCGGCGTTACTAAACCATCCATCTGTAGTAACTCCTCCTTTATGTATAATAGTACAAGAAAAGTCTCCATATACTGCAGGATCGTAGTCTAGTAGGCTTAGCCTAAAGTAGTTGTCCTGGTTAGCTACGTTAGTTGTAATAACGTTAGCTCCGTTAAGATCGTAGATAGAAGGAGTGGTAGTTGTGTTAACAGTAAGACGGTTAGTACCGGTACTGCCTGTTACATTAAAACGATACACTGCGTTACTACCGCTGTAGAAGACTTGTCGGTTTACATACGAAACAGCATCTGTAGCTGTATCATACACCAGTACGTTCTCTTTTAAGGTATTTGGGATACCCGGTAGAAAGAGGTCACTTACAATAGTGGCATCGTTTCCTACTCGCAGGTTATTACTTGCAGTAACGTTAGTGCTAACCTCAAGTGATCCTGTGACTCTGGAAGTTACCTTTGAGTCAAATCCTTCTATTATTTGAAATATTCCCATTTTCTTTTACTTTATTTTATGAGGCAACAAACCTGCTAAATAGTTTGTACCTTCCTCTAAGTCTTGCTGCCGGACCGCCGGTCATACTGTTGAACATTCTTATAAGGATATTGGAGCTAGATGCAGTAGCGGTAAGCTTGTCATTAGTACCACCGGCAGCAATAGTCCCGATATCAATTGTACCGTGGTTGGTAAAAGTTATATTACTGGAATTCCAATGACTTACAAAATTACTTGTTCTCATCGGTGTGAAGTTTGACTGATGATAGTAGGTGTAGTCTACAAAGATTGCATTGTAGCTACTTGAAGGGATAGTCAATGCGGTGATCTGAGTTAGGTAAGTACATTCTACATCGAAGTACCCTTCGTAAATTAGACCTCCATCGAAGCTTAAACCTCCATTACTGATATCCAACCAGTTTTGGGTTCCGAAGCCTGAGGATGGAGTGAATGTAAGGTCTGCTTCTGCTAGAGCAGATGAACCGGCATTATCGATACAGGATAGTACCCGGTTGTTAAGGGGGCTAGTGATTACTATACCGCTACCGCTACCAGGAGCACCTTGTGCACCTGTAGGTCCGCCGGCACCTTGAGCACCTTGAGGACCTGCTGATGGTACTGTTCTTTGGGAAAGAAGTCCGGTAGAAGGGTCATAACCTACTATTCTTGAAGGCGTTTCTCCTGGGGTTGGTAGGAACTTAATATATACGTTTGCATCGACATTTCCTTCATAAGGTATTGTTCCTATAATGAAAGCTTCAGAGCTTGGAGTGTCGAATTGTAAAGAGTATCCATTTTGACCAACAATTCTAGTACCTGTTAAATAATCATCAGCCGTATAGATGTTAACTCCTAGCGTACCATCGAGACCCTGTGCACCTGTTGCTCCCTGCGCACCTTGTGCTCCGTTATTACCATTGTTACCAGCAGCACCTTGAGCACCTTGAGGACCTGCTACGTTACTGTCATTCCCGGCAGCACCTTGTGCACCTTGCGGACCTGCTACGTTACTAGCAGCTCCTTGAGCACCTTGTGCTCCTTGAGCTCCTTCAGCACCCTGTGCTCCGTTGTTGCCATTATTACCAGCAGCACCTTGAGCACCTTGAGGACCTGCTACGTTACTAGCAGCACCTTGAGCACCTTGAGGACCTGCCACATTACTAGCAGCACCTTGTGCTCCTTGAGCACCTTGAGGACCTGCTACGTTACTTGCAGCACCTTGAGCACCTTGAGGACCTGCCACATTACTAGCAG
>Ga0222712_10007583_pt1 | contig 10449 bp, 11 predicted proteins | sample C33_657DmetaG_FD_165043 | JGI IMG/M metagenome (GOLD analysis project Ga0222712, IMG submission 165043) | Estuarine water microbial communities from San Francisco Bay, California, United States - C33_657D | ecosystem: Environmental > Aquatic > Marine > Unclassified | place: USA: California...
TACCTTCATTCGTGTATATACTACCAGTGGCGTCTTTAAGAAAAATTGGAGTTTAGAGTTTTTCCCTAAAGATCCTAAAAATGTTAAACCTGGCTCAGGCGTTGGTGTGTTAGATAGAAGTTATGATCCTAAAATTGTGTTTGACCCTGTGGCTAAGCGCTATATTTTAGTGTATTTAGAAGGTAGTGCTAGCGCTGACACTAGGATCATCATCAGTTTCAGTAAAACCAATAATCCACTCGATGGCTGGAATGTTTATCAAATTAATGGTAATCCATTCGGAGGCAAATATTGGACCGACTATCCTATGATTGCCATCAATGGGGAAGATCTTTTCTTAACCGCTAATATTCTCAAAGACAGCACCGATTGGCGCGATGGCTTCACCCAATCTTTAATTTGGCAATTTCCTAAGCAGAGCGGTTTCAACGCCGATTCTTTGCCTTATAACCTTTGGAGCAATATTCAATACAAAAGCAAATCAATTTGGAATATTTGCCCAGTTCAGGATGCATTTCAACCCGGTAAAGAAGGCTTATATTTTTTATCTGTAAGACCTGGTGATGCTTCTAATGACACGCTCTTTTTGCATAGCATCAACCACAATTACAGTCATGGCAATCCTCAATATTCTTATAAAATTTTAAAGAGTAATTTGGCCTATGGCTTACCACCAGCAGCGCCTCAACCTAGAGCTGGGTTTAGATTGCAAACCAATGATGCCCGTGTTTTAGGGGCTTTCTACGTGAATGATAAAATTCAATATGTTCAAACCTCAATGAACCATAACAATGGTCGTTCTTCAATCTATCATGGAACAGTTCAATATCCTGATCAAACTCAGCCTGGCCTAACCGCTCAACTCATTTCCTATGACAGTTTGGATATTGCCTATCCAACCATTGCAAGTGCTGGTAACACCGTTTTTGGCCGTCAAAGTATGATCACTTTTTCACATGTTGGGGCAACGACTAATCCGGGGACTTCAGTTGTGTATTATGATAACTCAGGTCAATATTCTAATTTGTTAATGGTTAAGCCTGGTCAAGGCTATATAAATAGCTTTATTGTAGATTCAGCTGAAAGATGGGGCGATTACACCAGCATTCAGAGATCGCCTATTCAACCCAATCATTTTTGGTTATGTGGTTCTTATGGGAAATCTACTAACGCTGTTGGGACTTGGTTGGCAGAGGTGGCGATTAACGATCCAAGTGTTAGCATTAGTCAAATTAACCAAACACCTATTCAATCTGCCTACCCCAATCCTGTAGCGGATTTGATTACCATTCCATACCGTAGCCAAGAGGCCGCCACTTTAGAATTACAAATCAGCAATGCTTTAGGGCAAGTGGTTTATACTACAAGTGCTCAAGTGGAAGCAGGTCAACACAAGGCCATTGTGCACTTGAACGATTGGGCCCCAGGTATGTATTATTATGTTTTAAAATCAAATCAAGTGCTAGTATTAGATGGAAGCTTTAGCAAACAATGAACAGCCTATTGATTGGCGTTCTTTTGTAATGACAGCAGCCAATTTTAATTTAGAACAATTGCGTTTAGGCGCTGTTTTAATTTTTGATAAACCCTTTTCATGGTCCTCTTTTAAATTGGTTAAAAAGGTGAAATACCTTTGTAAAGCCAATAGGGTAGGCCACGCTGGTACCCTTGATCCTTTAGCAACTGGACTAATGATTATCTGTACAGGCAAATGCACGAAAATGATTGAGACGCTTCAAGGGATTGATAAAACATACACGGGGCAATTTAATTTTGGGCATTCAACGCCTTCACATGATCTAGAAACTGAATTTGACAAAACCTATGCCTATGATCATATCAATGAAGAACAGATTCAAAGTTTGGTTCAATCCACCATTGGAGTAGTGTATCAAACACCACCAGTATACTCAGCTATTAAGGTGAATGGTACCAGAGCCTATAAAATGGCCAGACAAGGCAAAACGGTTGAAATAAAATCTAGACCTATTACGATTTATGATTTTAAAGTCAATGGGGAATTGCCAACCTTGCAATTTGAAGTAAGATGTAGTAAGGGTACCTATATTCGCACATTAACAGATGATTTTGCTAAACAACTAAACAGTGGTGCTTATTTGTCTGAACTCAGAAGAACCGCCATCGGGGATTTAAAAGTAGAAGATGCTTGGCATCTCGAAAAATTTGAAGAGCTTTGTCGCGGCGAAATATGAAGGTATACCATGACATAGAGGCTTTGCCTGAATTGAATCAAACAGTCTTTACTCAAGGCACATTTGATGGGGTTCATTTGGGGCATGTGAGTCTTTTAAATGAAGTGGTCACGCAGGCCAAACGCATAGGTGGCGAGAGTGTATTGTTAACCTTTTGGCCTCATCCAAAATTCATGTTGTTCCCCGAAGACAATGAATTGAAACTACTTCAATCATTGGAGGAAAAACTAGAGGCTTTTGAAGCCATCGGGATAGACCATGTTTTGGTTTTGCCTTTTACCCAGGCCTTTAGTGCTCAATTGCCTTTGGATTACATCAGTGGTTTTTTAGTCAACGCACTTAATATGCATACCATTATAGTGGGGTATGATCACCGTTTTGGTAAAAATCGAGAAGGCGATATCCATTTGCTTAAACAGTACGCCAGCACTTACAATTATAAAGTCATAGAAGTATCTGCAAAAGATGTAGATCAAATTGCAGTGAGTTCAACAAAAATCAGACATGCACTGAATGCTGGGCAAATTGAGTTAGCAAATGATTATTTGGGCCGTCCGTATCAGTTATCTGGCACAGTTGTATCTGGTAAGCAACTAGGCCGCACCCTTGGTTTTCCAACAGCCAATATAGAATTGCCTTTTAAACACAAGCTGATTCCTGCTAAAGGGGTTTATGTGGTAAAAGTTTGGGTGCAAGGGCAAGCCCATTATGGGATGATGAATATTGGGGACAACCCAACTATTGCTGATAAAAGCTTCAGTATAGAAGTCAATATTTTAGATTTTAATGCCGATATATATGGGCAAACACTGCGCGTAGACATGCTTTCTTGGTTGCGTTCTGAAAAAAAATTCAAAGACATAAATGAATTGGCACAGAATTTGAAACTTGATGAAACGCATGCGCGTGAAAAAATCAATAGTCTATAAAATACTATGTGTTTTATTGGTGTTCTTCTTAGGGACATCGCATGCTTCTGCCCTGCATTTACAAGGGTTTTTAGATTTTGCGGAGTCGGATCCAGATAAATTAAATACCCAATTCGATTCAACTTTTAGCACTGCTTGGGATCTGTATTTGAACACTTGGAATACAGAGGTTTTAAACCCTTATATGTACGATTTTTACAGCTTTAATCACCCCGTAAATATTTGTTTATCACCAGACTCTTTGGGCTTTGTTATGCCGGTTACTAATATCGTTACATCAGATTTTGGTCCAAGACACGGCAGACCTCACCAAGGCGTTGATTTAGATTTAGAAACAGGCGATACAGTAGTGTCTGCATTTGATGGCGTTGTTAGAATGTCTAAAACCTATTATGGCTATGGCAATATGGTAGTGGTAAGACACTTCAATGGATTGGAAACCTTATACGGGCATCTATCAAAGGTATTGGTTGAACCTGGCCAAACCGTTAAGGCAGGCGAAGTTGTTGGTTTAGGGGGCAATACTGGTCACAGTTTTGGTTCTCATTTGCATTTTGAAATTCGTTTTATGGGCCAGCCCATTGATCCTTCTAAATTCATATCATTCGATCAATTCTCATTGCTTAACAATGAGGTTTTGATTGATAGCTCTACCTTTAACAATGGCAAGTTGATCCACAAATCTCGAAAAGAGGTTACATTGGAACACGAGTCCCATCAGGCAGTTGTTAAACCGGCTGCTAAAAAAGTACATGTGGTTAAATCTGGCGATACGTTAAGCGCCATTGCCCGTCGCAATAAAACAACAGTGGCCAAGTTGTGTAAATTGAATCACATCAAGGCTGAAGGCGTTTTAGCCTTGGGCCAAAAAATCAAACTCAAATAATTATTTTTTGATTTTATCAGGATTGTCTGATACAAATTTCTCCCAAGAACTGGCTTTCTTTTTCAATTTACCTGCCCCTGTTTTAGCCCCAAAACCTCTAGGAGTAGCTTGAAATATGTGGCACATGGCAGCGGCTAAACCATCGGTAGCATCTAAATGTGTAGGCATGTCTTCAAACTTTAATAATTGTTGTAACATACTCGCAACGGCTTCTTTGCTGGCATTCCCAGTACCGGTTATACTCAGTTTTATTTTGCGGGGTTGGTATTCGTAAATGGGAATATTTCTGGTTAAGGCGGCCGCTATGGCAACGCCTTGAGCGCGACCTAATTTGAGCATAGACTGTACATTCTTGCCAAAAAAAGGTGCTTCAATGGCCATCTCATCAGGCTTATAACTTTCAATTAAACCGCTCACCCGCTCAAAAATGTGTTTTAATTTGAGGGCATGGTCTTCGAGTTTATCGAGCCTAATTATACCAATACTGATCAAATTAAATGTTTTGCCGTTGAGGCCAACAACGCCATAACCCATTATATTTGTACCAGGATCTATGCCTAATACAATTCGGTCGAAATCTTCAATATTCACGCGTTGCAAAACAAAACAAAGATACTAAAAAATGTGAATTGGCAATTGCTATTCAAGGTCCTTAAATGGTCTGTTCCAGGCTTGTTATTGCTGATTGTTTACAATCGATTTTACAAACACGAGCATTTATCTGTTGAAGCCATTGCGGTTGCCGTTCGGAGTCTACCCATCAAGGTGCTTAGCTTTTTGTCGTTAATGACCTTGTTGAACTGGATAATTGAAGCTAAAAAATGGCAATTGGCCATTCAGTCTACTCAAAAATTGAGTTTTTTGAAGGCCTTAAAAGCAGTATTAGCAGGCTTGAGTGTGTCTCAATTGTTGCCATTCAGGACGGGTGAATTTCTTGGTCGTTTGGCTTATATACAACATCCTTTAAAACCACAAGCAGCCTTGGTGTCAGCTATGGTGAGTTGGACCCAATTGGCTTGCACTTTGTTGTTTGGAACGGTCGCTTTTTTATTCTTGCGTCCGGTGCCTATTCCTCATGTATTACTTTGGTCTATTTTGGCCATTCTATTAGTATTTGTTTTGGGTTTGAAATACGCTTCTAACATTAGAGCCTTATTGGATTGGCCGATTATGAAGGCCTTTAAGGAAGCATTCCAAGCTTTAAGTAAACCGGTTTTGATGAAGGTGTTTGCCTTGTCTGTTCTGAGGTATATGACTTTTGTTATTCCATATGCCCTTTTAGTGCAATGGTTTGGTGTTGGGCATTACCATTCCATTTTATGGGCCATCATTGGTGTTTCAACGGTTTACTTAATACAAACCCTTGGGCCTAGTTTTATTTTAACTGATATTGCCATCAGAGTCAGTGTGCCTGCATTGGTGTTTTCTGGCGGAATGGTAGCCAATCAAAGTTTAGATTTTTTGCCTGGGATCATCATTTATTTGTTTAATGTGGTGTTGCCAATGTTTATTGGCGCAATGGTCTTATTGACTCTAAAATTAAAAGCCTAATCAAACCATGTTGCTCTTATCTATTTTAATTGGGTTGTTTGTTTTAGCCTATGTCGTCTTAACCCTTTTTATTGGCTTTGGGTTTAACAGACGCATAGCTTTATCATCACCCATGCCTCGTCACGCTCATTCAGGAGTAAGCATTGTTGTGCCCTATAGAAATGAAGCAGTCAACTTGCCTCTTTTTTTAGAGCATTTATTGAATTCTAAGTTACCTGAACAGTATGAATTAATTTTAGTCAATGACGATTCAACAGACAACAGTTTAGCGATTTGCGAGTCATACAGTCATAAGGGCAATATACGTTGTATTAACAGCCAAGGAGTAGGGAAGAAGCAAGCCCTTCATTCTGGTATTTTGAGTGCTCAATACAATTGTATTTTAACCCTTGATGCGGATGTTTTGGTATCCGCTCAATGTGTGCAATTGATGTATGATAAGTTTCATGCCGAAGCCCTTAACATGTTATGTGGTTTAGTTAGATTCAAGCCTTCAAAACCTTTATTTGAACAGCTTCAAGCCATTGAATCATCTGTAATGGTGGCCTATAGCGCTATGAGCCTTGATTATGGTTTGCCTAGCACCTGTAATGGGGCTTGTTTGATGTTCAGTCGCGATGTGTTTTTGCCATTGGGTGGCTATGATGCCCACAAGACATTGGCTTCAGGCGATGACGATTTGCTCTTGCAATCCTTTTTTAAAGCCTATCCTGAGCAAGTAAAGTATATGAACCATTCAGAAGCTTATGTAGTGGCAGCCACTTGTACTTCCAGCAAGGCTTTTATTCAGCAACGTTTGAGGTGGACGTCTAAACATAAAGCTTATTTTTATCCTTACAACGCTGTATTATCTCGAATTTTAGCTTTGAGATTCTTGCTGTTTTGGGTGTTGGTATTTACAGCTATTGTTTATGCCTCTGTATGGAGCCTTATTGGTATTACCGCTATTTTACTGTCTGAATGGATCAGTTTGAAGGCCATGAATGGCTTCTTCGTTTGCAAAACCAGAGGGGTATTTTTGCTGTCTTTGTATTTTTGGTATTTGCCATTGTTACTCTTGAATATTCGCTCTCAGAATATACAATGGAAGGGTAGGCCCATTTAGGCTTAGGGCTTTTTTGAAAGCTGAGTCAGACGTTGTTTTTTTTTGATGAAATACATGCTGGCAGAGAATAAAAACACAAAGCTTAACACATAGAATTTCCAGTTGCTCCAAGCGCCAAGTTGGAACTGCACAGTGGCTTCAATGCATGAAACAGCCGCAGCTAATAAGTATAAGATAATGACTATCTGTTGGTTGATGAGGGTTTTCTTTTCCATGTTATTTGATGCTGTCTTTTTGTAAGCTGATTATGCCTCTTGGTTTTTTAATGACCCAATTGCTGAAGTCTTGTTTGCTCTCCATGCCTTCGCCTGTGAGGACTTCATTTTTAGTGGTGATCTTAACAAATTTATCGGTATAGATGATTTGTTTGCGTTGGTCCCAAATGAGTTTTTCGGTGTTTAGTTTTTCACCTTTGTTATTCATGACCACTACGTTTTGAGTGACTTCAGTGATTTTTTGAGCTTGGTAGGAAACCCCTTTTTCAGCGGTTAAATAGCTTTCTATCTTGCCTGAATCGTTATAAAATTCGCCTTTAACGCCCATTGGCATTTTAAGGATTTCATTGCCTTCTTTTTTGTAGCCTAAGAGTTTCTTAACCTTGATTTTAGCTTTGAGCTTACCTGAGTCGGTATAATTAATGACTACTTGGTCGCCTTCTTGCTGACAAATCAAAGTATCTGCTTGCATCATTTTGGCTACATTTTTTTGCGCATAATCGCCGTTGCATGCCATTATGCAGGTCATAAAAATGAGGCCAATTGATTTATATCCCATGGGTATTGATCAATAGAATTTTCTTTGTTTAAACCAATTGTCAGCAATGGTAAAACCAATGGTTAATCGAAAGGCTTTTTCAGCAATGAGGCCATGGGTATTGTTGCCTCTTACAATGTATTCTGCAGATACATTGAACAAAGATTTTAATAAGATTTTATTGCGACCATCAATATCTGTTCTGGTTTTTGGAATACCTAATCCCAAACTCAAGCCATATTCGTGAATAGGGGTTAGCTCACCCAAATCATTTTTGAACAAATAGCCCCAATTTTTACTTCTAAAGCCAAAACGGTATTCTAATTTAGCTTGTTTTTTGCCTTTGGCTTTTAACGCATCGCCAAATTGAACATCTGGGTCAGGTCTGAAGGCAAAGCCCAAAGAGAATTGCGAGCCATTTTGAAAAGAATCTGAAAATAAATTATGATTCATTTTGGCCCAATATTCTTTGCGGTAATCTGCGGCCAATAACCATTTATTATTAAAGCTTACACTAAAGCCTGCAGAAAAAGCACTTGGGATATAAGTGCTGCCTTTGATATTGTTTTCATTGGCCACTGTGTCTTTAGCGGCACTGCTGTAATAATTGCTGAGCGTGATGATCTGACGGTATTCAGAGAAATGCATTAAGGCATTGGGCTGGTAGCTAGCGCCAAATACCCATCTGATCGGATAACGAAATGTTTTGTATACCATTTTACCGCCTTCAAATACAGAGTCGTGTCTGACTATGGTATCTCTGTTGCGCTCCAATTGTATGCCTAAATCAAATTTGAATCCACTTAAATGGGTGTTGTTATCGTAATAAGTTCTTCTGGTTTTACCGGTGTCAAACACATAGAAGTTTTGAGTATTGCGGTGTTGGCCGAACACATAAGCACTGGTGATGCCTAAAGACAAATTGGGTCTTAAATTGACGCCATTCATCCAATACAATTGACTTAGACCACCTGTTTTAGAATAATAATTACCCTGGTCTATTATGCTGTCATTGTTGAACTTTTGAATGATATAATAAGAAGAATTGATGCTAGAATAAGGACTTACTCCAAATCCACTGGCCCAAATGGTTTTGTATTCTTTGTAGAGTTTGTTTTGATTTTTATTGGTGCTGGAGTCTTTTAATAATTGTTTTTTGTAAACAGGAAAGGCCAAATTGAAGTAATTAAAATTACCAGAGTATTGGGTGCGTATTTTTTGATCTAGACTGAGTTGACTATACTGTGATCTGAAACCAAAATCGAATACAACATGTTTTAAAGCGCCAATAGAGGCAGGGTTAGAGAAGGCAATAGACCTTTGGGTTCTTATGCCGTTCTGAACACCACCCAATGATCGTGTAAAGGCAGAATTGAATTGCTCGATTTCACCAAAACCTCTGGTGGAATAGGGTGAACTGGTGTTGTTTTGGCCCATAAGTGGAGAGGCCATCAACAAGCTAAAACATAATAATTTAAAGGTTCTCATTTAATTTCAACAAAGCGTACAACCCTTGTAACACCAAGTATTCATGCACAAATATCTTGTATTTAGCTGGGAATACAAAATGTGTTGCATCGCCACCACAGACAACGATTTTTAATGCTTTGTATTGTGTGGCGTATTGTTCAATATAGCCCAATAGTTCTTGTTGTAGCCCTAGTAAAGCGCCATTGGCTATGGCAGATGGGGTGTTTTGTCCGAGGCTGAGTTGGGCTGTTTTGAGTTTTACCAATGGCAGTTTTTTGGTCATGCTGTGCATGGCTTTTAATCGCATCAATAAGCCAGGACTGATATTGCCCCCTAAATAGTCTCTTTGGGCATTTACAAAATCAATGGTTACGCAAGTGCCAATATCAATAATTAGAATCGGGCATTTGGGATAGGTTTCAACGGCCGCTGCAATGCCACATAATCTATCAGCTCCTAGTGTTTTGGATTGATAATGATTGATAAAATTGAGCTTTAAATCGCTTGATACCTTTAGAATAGGGATGCCTTTGTGGTTTTTAGGGACTTTTAAACTGACACTAGAGGCGATGATACTATTGACTTTTTGCCTGATTAGCCAATCAAGGCCAGAGCTTAAAGTTTTGAATGTTTTTTGGGCAATGATTTGACCTTGCTGATTGAATACAGCTAGTTTACAACGGGTGTTGCCAATATCAATGACGCCTTTATTCATGAATGTTTTGGGTGATTTGTCCGTGCAAATATAGGGTTTGTTGGCCTTGCTTGTTCTCGAGTAAGAGCCTGCCATGTTCATCGCAACCTTTAATGGTAGCGCTGATGTTTTGTCCTGCAATGGTGAACGTATTAGCGGTTTGATACCCTAATAATAATTGTTCAAATTGCTTGTTGATTTCCCCAAATGCTGATTGCAGGATGGCATGGTATAATTGCTCAAATGCAGATAAAAAGGAAAGTATAATCTCTTCGTGGCTGAAGGGTTTTTGAGCAATGTTTTGCAAGGCTATAGCGTTAAATGGCGTGTTTTGAAAGTGCTGATAGGTATTAATGCCAAACCCCATAACAGATGATTTTATACCTTGTCCTTGAAAGGTGTTTTCGACTAGTAATCCGCCCAATTTGCTTTGCTGATAGTATATGTCATTAGGCCATTTGATCTTTAATTGATTGGCGTCAACATATTTTGATAGTGTGCTAATGATCGCAATAGCAAGCGCTTTGTTTAAGATAAATGGATCGCTGATACTTGTGTCTGGTAATAAAATGAGCGAACATAGTAAGTTTTTTTTAGCTTCACTTTGCCAAATATGGCTGCCTTGTCCGCGTCCTTTAGTTTGAAAGTCTGTAATGATCAAAGTGCCGTGAATGGCTTGCTGGCTTTGTATTAGCCTTTGTGCAAAATCGTTGCTGGAATCAATCTGATTAAAATAAATAAGATTTTGACCGATTATTTGTGTATTTGGGGTTAATTTCGCGAGCACAATTGAAGCTCAAAAATAATACCTAAATGGCCAAAAAGAAAATTGCAAATATTGAACTTAA
>Ga0222712_10007588_pt1 | contig 10446 bp, 17 predicted proteins | sample C33_657DmetaG_FD_165043 | JGI IMG/M metagenome (GOLD analysis project Ga0222712, IMG submission 165043) | Estuarine water microbial communities from San Francisco Bay, California, United States - C33_657D | ecosystem: Environmental > Aquatic > Marine > Unclassified | place: USA: California...
ATAGTCTATTCCCAACCAGATGGTACAAAAACAAAGATCAATTTATAATGAAACACGTAACAGATTTTAATGAATTTATAAATGAAGCTGAAGGTAGAGATACTTTAGCTGAATTAAACGAAATGACCTTAGGTCAACTTGAAAGAATTGCAGACTATGCAAACATGATCAAGGACAGAATGACTAAAGGTGAACAATTAGAATCTTGGATGTATTCTCAATTAACAGTTTCTTTAGAAAACTTAAATGCTGTGCATGATGCAATGGATGGTAATGACGGTGAAGTTGAAAAATAAATAAAAGCAATGCAACACGTAAAACTATACGAAGATTTCTTAAATGAAGCTAAACCTGGACCAGATCCATATATGACTGGTTTAAGTGATGAAACTGAAGAAGATAAAAAGGATCAAATGAAAAAACAAGCTGAAATGTCAGATGATGATGACGCAGCTTATAAAGAATTACCTGGCGATAAAGAAGCCAAAGAAAGGGGACAAGTAAAAACTTCTAAACACACTAAATCATATCATGAATTGTATGGCGATAAAGAAGAAAAGAACGAGTCTTTAGTTTTTGAAGAAGAACAATCAACTGATAGATCTGCAATTGACGATGACGCTATAGAAACAGGTTTAAAAACTAAATCTGAAGAAACAGGAGTTCCAATTGGAATTCTTAGAGCAGTAATGAGAAGAGGCTTAGCAGCTTGGAAAACAGGTCATAGACCTGGTGCAAATCAACAACAATGGGGTTATGCTCGTGTAAATTCATTTTTAACTAAGCAAGAAGGAACTTGGGGTGGAGCTGATAAAGATTTAGCTAAAGAAGTTAGAGACGGTGGCCACGATAAAAATTTAAAGTAAGATGCAATACGTAAAGTTATATGAAGAATTTGTAGATGGCAATAAAATCAAGTGTGATAATTGCGGATGGACTTGGAAGTTAGAAGACGGCGGCCATGATTTATATACATGTCATAAATGTTTTCACGATAATACAACTATTTTAGGAGAAGCTTTTGTTTTAAGAGATTTAGAAGACAAATACGGTATTGACTTAGATCTATATGACAATGGTAAATTTTTAGAGTTGTCAAGAATTATTATTCCAAAAGATAAAAGAGGTGAAGGTATTGGTTCAGAAATCATGAAACAAATTAATGCTTATGCTGATTCTAAAGGTTTAAAAATATACTTAACGCCTTCTAAAGATTTTGGAGCGTCTTCAACATCTAGATTAGAAAAGTTTTACAAAGACCATGGTTTTGTAAAGAACACCGATAAAAGCGAAACACGAAATACAATGGTAAGATTACCACAATAATATGAAACTAGTTAAATTATTCGAAGAGTTTATTAATGAAGGCGTGCATGATAAAAATATCTTAAAAGCATTTTTCATGGCTGGAGGACCAGGTTCTGGTAAATCAAGAGCAGCTGAAGAATTGTTTGGTGTACCTGAGAATGGTATTCAAAGCATTTCATATAGAAACGGTCTTAAAGTTATTAATTCAGATCAAGCCTTTGAATTGCAATTAAAGAATATGGGAGTTGATCCAAAGGATTTAGCTACTATGGACCCTAAGAAATTTGCAGAATTGACTTCTGGCGAAGAATCACCAAGAGGTAAAGCTAAAAGAGTTACAGATTTAAAACAGAAATTATACTTACAAGGTAGACTAGGTATGATTATCGATGGTACAGGAGATGATTATAAGAAAATTGCAGCTAAAAAAGGAGCAATTGAAGCTTATGGTTATGATTGTTATATGATTTTTGTTAATACTTCATTAGAAGTTGCATTACAAAGAAATGCAGCTAGATCGAGATCTTTACCTGAAGAAATGGTTAAAGAAATTTGGCAGAATGTACAAAACAATATAGGTCACTTTCAAACTATTTTTGGTGGAGATAACTTAATCATTGTTGACAATTCAGTCTCTGGGACTGAACACTTTGATAAAATGGCAGGCGCTATTAACAAATTACTTAATAAACCGTTACAAAACCGTATTGGTAAAGAATGGATTAAGGCCAATTCATAAAAATCATTAAATTTTTAAAATAAACGCTCAAATATTTTTTTATTTGGGCTTTTTTTTGTATATTTACATTATAATTAAAAACAAGAAGATGAACAAGAAAATAGTTTATATCGATTTAGACGGAGTAATGGTTGATTTAGAAGCTCACGCAATCGAAAGACACGGACCAGATGCAGTTAGACACTTAGGAAGATTAACGTCAGTAGATAAAGAGTTGTTTGAGAATCCAGAGCCTATCAAAGGAGCTCTAGATGCTGTTAAAATACTTATGGAACAGTATGAAGTTTACTTTTTAAGCACAGCACCATGGTCAAATGCAGAGTCTTGGAGTTCTAAAAGACGTTGGGTTCAAAAGTACATGGGTAAATTAGCACACAAAAGACTTATACTTTCTCACAGAAAGGATCTTTTAATGGGTGATTACCTTATTGATGATAGACCTAATAATGGTGCAGCAGAATTTAAAGGTCAATGGATTCAGTTTGGTCAACCTAATTTTGAAAACTGGGAGCAAGTTTTAAATTACTTAATAATAAAATAATATATAGACTATAAAATAAACTTAAATCATGCAAAAAGTAAAATTATTTGAACAATACGTAAATGAAGCCCTAATCTTTGATGATGGAACTACAGATATTGTACAAGCGTCTGCGATATTAAAAGATGCTTTAGAAAAAGAAAATCCAGGTTATATCTCTTTAAGTAAAGGTGTTTTTGGTAATGATACAATCATGCTTTTGGTTTCATTTGAACCAAAGACTGAGTGGTCTCATGGTTACGTAGAAAATTCTAACTATTTTAGAATGGCAATTTACAAAGATGGTAAAATGGAAGTTTTCACGCAGTCTTTATATGAGCCAGGAAAACAAGTATCTTATGAAACTCGTTTAAAAATCAAATTTAGAAAAGCTACAGCAAAATCTATGAAAGATGCGGCTGATAGAGCAGTTAAATTTGTTAAAGAAGTTAAAAAAGCATTAGGTAAATAATATGAAACATACTTTATTATTCGAACAATTTGTAACTGAAAAGAAATCAAGTTACCAAGTTTACCACAGAAGTTATACATCAGCTGTTGAGACTGCATTAGAATATGCTGAATCGCAAGGATATGAATATGACAAAGAAGAAACTGCCACTAAAATTGGTATGGGTCCTAAAAAACCAGGTGATGGTTTTACAAACAGATTTACTATCACTCTTTTTAAAGATGGTAAAGAACAAAAGAAAGCCCTTGCAATTTCAATATATGGAATGGGTGATAAATACGAACTAAATGCATACATATCATAATGAAAACAGTAAAAGGATTTGAAGACTTTATCAATGAGTCAGTAAACGTTAAATATTGGGCAGATTACCATGAAAAATCTACAAAAATAACATCTACGTCTAAAGTTGCAAGAACTGTTGAAGACGAGGTTGAAGAATGGAATCTTAATAACGAAGATGGTAAAGAAAATGAAGTTACCAACAAAGATGAAAAGAAAGTAATGAATTTAGCTCATGATTTCTTTAAAGCAGCCGGATGGATTTCAGCAGATGTTATTCAAGCAATGATTGCACAAGAAGCTATTGGTGAATCAATTGTTAATGAGGCTGATGAAAAACCATCATTAGATTCTTCAACAGGATTAATCTACTATTTTGATATTCCTTTTACATCTGAAGATATGGAAGAATTATTAAGCGCTAGTAAAGCTATCTTAAATGCAAAATTTACACCAAACAAACAATTTGAAATTCAGCCAATGATCTTTATTAAAGATAAAGTTAATGGCGGAGAACATACTTTTAGCGTTGCACAAATTGGTATCTTAGGTGCATTCTTTGATAAAAACAAAAAAAGTGTAGCTTCACGTAAAGATTTTTAATTATGAAAAAGGTAAAACTATTTGAACAGTATTTGAATGAAGTAACGCAACGTTCTGTTTCGGGTAATTCTGGTAGAACTTATACAACATTAGATAACTCGAAATATGAGTTAAAAAAAGATATTAAAGATGCTAAGATTGGTGATTACATAAACGTAATATTACCAAAAGGCACTATTATCACAAATCTTCCGGGTGGAGTATTTGCAAATCACAAAGATCTTAAAGACAAATACTGCACTGGCTATAAGGCTGCCAAATGGCATGATAAATTTGGAGTTGCTATTAGAACAATACCAGATACCTTAGAAGCTATTGAAAATAATTCTAAAATTTTAGAAGCTATTGTAAACGAAGAAGTAAACTTTCCAGCACAATTTGAAATTGGAGAACCTGTATCGTTTATAACTGCGCCCGGTGATGATGAAAGATGGGGATCTGTAGTTAAAGTATCATTCACGAAAGCAAAGGTGTTTTATGATATTCTTGATGATTATACGTCAAATGTAATTGGAAATATTGATTCGTGTTTTGTAAAAACATTAAAAAGCAATATAACATTAGGAGAATCTCTTAATGAAGCTAAAGATGCTAGTAGAGAAGAAATCATGGATATGATGGAAACTAAATACAAAATCAAACATGTTAGAACTTCTGAAGAATTTTTACGCGGAGATATTGACGGGATTTGGATTGCTGGAGATAATGGAGAAGAATTAAGCGGTAACAAAATATTTGATTATTACAACAAAAGTGCTAAATATAAAAATGGCGTACTTAAGAATGTAGTTGATGCCGTAGAGAAAAAAGGTTGGTGGTTTTCTTGGAATGATCCAGGAACAATGATGATTTGGCCAAAAAATTAATAAGATATAATGAAACACATAAAACTATACGAAGAATTTGTTAATGAAGCTCGAATTGGAGATAAATTAACCAAAAAATTTACAGAAGAAACTGGAATCTCAACACAGGACAAAGTAACTTTAAAATCAGAATCTGGAACTTGGACAGTTGCAAGATTATGGGCGCCAAAGGATCTTGGAGGTATGAATCCTGGATTACACATTGAATTAACTAAAGGTAATTCTAGAGAACACTTTTGTGCTATGGATGATAATGGCGCTTTAACAGAATTTGGAAAAGAACTTAAAAAGAAATAATGAAACACATGACAGATTTTAATTCATTTATTAATGAGTCTGCTAAATCAGATAAATTAGTGCCTTTAATGTTAAAAGCCATTGATAAAGTAGATGATTCACTTCCATACACGGAATTTGCAATTGCAGTTGCAACTATTATCAAAGATGAATACGGTGACCATAACATTAAACCATTTATGGCTGAATTGCAAAAACAATTAAGTCTTAAAGAATCTAAATACAATGGAAACATTGCAGGAGATGCGGCTGAGTATATTGCAAAAGAGCTATCACAATATGTTAAAGGCGTACTTGATCAACCTAATGACAGCGTTACTTACTTTCATTTAAAAGACAAGTCTTATAAATCTAAAGTTATTAAAACTTTAAAAGATGTTTATGGTTTAGAAGCTCAAGACGGTGGAACTCAATTCTCACCTTCTCCAACTATTAAATTTGATAATGATATAATTTTAGAAGCAAAAGACTCAGATACCTTCGTTGGAAATCCAAGTGAAGATCAACGAATGGTAGATATTAGAGCCTTTAGAGGTTCTGTAAAAGATTTAACTGATTTTATTGAAGATAAAATCAAAGAAACGCAACAATAATTTGAAACTTTTTAAAAAAGATTAATATATAAACAGTAGAACCTCTAATCCTCTACAAAAAATATCTAAATCTTTTATGGAAAAGTTCATCCCAGAAGTCGACATCACTTCTGAGATCGAGCCCAAAGAGACAAAAGGTCCAATTGTTGAAACCGTAGAAGCTATTATCGAGCAATTCGATTTTATTTCTATTTTAAACGAAGACGACGAAGAGTCTGATTGGATTTGGTTCGGAGTTGGTGGCCCGGCCTAAAAAGAAATCAAAAAGGAATCTAACTGGTTCCTTTTTTTATGCAATAAACTTTTCACAAGATTCACGTATAAATTAGACTTAAATACGTGAACGTGCTAGAAGAAATCAACGAGAAATTAGATCAGATTATAAAAGAAGAAAAGCTTGGCAAAGGCTTTGAATTTCGTACAGGCCAAAGAGAAACTATCACGGCTATTTGTAAAACATACTTTGAAGATCCAAAAGCAACCATTGTTATCGATGCACCAACAGGGACTGGTAAATCTATTATTGCCATGGCTTCTAGTTTGGTTTTATCAAGCTTTGATAAACAAGGTTATTTGATTACGAGTGATTTATCATTACAAGACCAATATGAATCAGATTTCTATAAACTGGGTTTACATTGGCCTTCAGTTAAAGGTGCAGATAATTATGAATGTTCTGTTAATAATTTACCATTTTCATTAGGTGATTGTCGTTTAAAAGGTATGGGTTATGAGCAAGCTTCTAAACTTGATTGTTATGGTAGCTGTGATTATCTACAAAATAGACAACGCGCAATTAACCACAGAGTTTGTTTACTTAACTATGCGTTTTGGTTGCTACAAAGAAATTATGTAGAAGATAAAAAGGCTGATGATGGCGGTTCACCATTTGCACAAAGAGACTTTGTCTTTTTTGATGAAGCTCACAAAGTAGATGAGATTGTTCAAAATCATTTTAGCCCACGCATCGACTCAGATGTTTCTTCAAGAATTCAAACAGTTAATTCTTTCTTAGTTAAATGGGGTTTCTCAGAGCCTAAAGTTACCAAGAATAGAATAGATAGCGTTGTTTTAATGTTGTTGAATGAACGTGACAAGAAAAAGATCTTTGAAGCCATGGGTTACTTAAAGCAATATCTAGGTCAATATATGTCTATGAATCAAGAGATTAAAACTGCAGCCAAAAAAAGATTTAATAGTAATGCAGTGCCTAAAGATTGGCAAAATGCAATGACGGCTCTTGATAGAATCAAAGATGTTTACTGTAAATTTGATGATTACATAGACATTATAGCTGAAGTTGGTTTAGACAAAATGGTTATAGATCAAAACAGAGAAGAGGCTAAATTTACATGTATTGAAGAACAATGGATGATTAGAAAGCACTTACATGCAAAGGCAGAATTTAAAGTCTTTATGAGTGCTACTATTGGTGATCCGGCTTCTTATATGAGAATTATGGGCATTGAAAATGCAAGGTTTATTAGATTGACTAATGATTTTACTTATGAAAAGTCACCAATTGTTTTTGTTAACCGTCATAAAATGTCTATGAAAGAAAAGGATCAAAACTTTGACAAGGTTTTAGCTATTATGGACAAAATAGCTTCTAAACATGTCGGACAAAGAGGCGTTATCCACTCAGGTTCTTATGAATTCACACAAAAAATATTAGAAAACAGCGCAATTAGCTCAAGATTAATAGCTTATGATGACTCCAAATCAAAAGCAAGCGCATTAGAGACGTTTAAAAAATCAACTGATGGAATACTTATTGGACCATCTATCTTAGAAGGGTTAGACTTAAAAGATGATACAAGTAGGTTCCAGGTCTTCTTTAAGGTACCATATCCATCTTTGAATAGTCCTCATATCAAAGCTAAGATGCAATACATGCCAGATTGGTATGATTGGAAAACTAGCGTAAGTTTTTTACAGGGTGTTGGGCGTTCTGTCAGAAGTAAAGAAGATTGGGCTGTAACTTATGTGCTAGATGCTTGTTTTAGAAGCTTAATTAGCAAACCTGGATGTATTCCTAAAGATATTAAGAGTCGAATTAAAGCAGTTTAGTCTTGGTTATCAACCAATTGAAAAATAATTAAAAAATAAACGCTAAATAATTTTTTTATTTGAATAATTAGTGGTATATTTACTATGTAATTAAAAGATAAACAAAATGAATACAATCATCCAAGTTCAACAATTCAGATTTAACGATGGCCAATATCGTAACGTAGAAGTTCCTACTTCAGAAAATAAAGGAGATGTGTTTAGCGTATTAGACTTAGTATTTCACTACGGTCAGAATATGTTTCAACCGCAGAATGCACCTTCAGTTTCTGTTGGTGATGTAATTAACTATGATCGCAGATATTTTATGGTTGCTGGTTTTGGTTTTACTGAAATTAAAAGCGAAACTTACGAAGTACTTAAAAGAGCTTGTAGCGCAGCTTGCAAGAAAAATAGTCGTTATGATTTAGAATTGTGGAACATGATTGGTGAAGAATCTTTAGAATACTGTTAATATGAAACAAATTTACATGGAGCAAACCTTAATGGCAATGGCTCAAAAATCAGAAGAAAATCCAACTGCACATAAACAACACTTGGATATAATAAATTCAAAAGATGCTACTTTAAAAGTAACCGAGTCTGGAATCAGATATGTATTAATTGAATCTAAAACAGAAGAAAATGGAAAAGAGTCTAATTAAAAAAGCAAAGCAACCACAAGAATCCAAAGAGTTTAATAAGTGGGCTAAAAAATTCAAAGTATCTTCTTTATGGACTGAAGATACACCTGAGAAAAAAGAATTTATCAAAAGGCTACAAGAAGCCAGATTTGCACAGCAAATGATAAAATAAGTTTAACGAAATCTTAAATTATGTTATATAAGTACGATAAAAATCAATTAGTTTTCAAGTCTTTAAAATTAAAATCATATATTAAAGCAGCATCGCTAGGCGTTTTAGCCATAAGTTTAACCTCATTTTACAGTTACCGATTAGGTATTGATAAAGCTATTAATGGCTTGACAGAATATGAAAAAGTAGTCTTGATTAAAAAATCAGATAGCTTTAGTAGTCAAAAATTAGTGACTATGATGAAAGGATTGAACATTAAATTTGCTTGGATTCCAATGGCTCAATCGATTGTTGAGACAGGTCACTGGAAATCAAACATCTTTGTTGAGAATAATAATTTGTTTGGTATGAAAGAAGCTAAGCAAAGAGTTACGACTGCGGATGGAACTCAAAATAATCATGCATTTTATGAATCATGGAAAGAATCTGTGTATGATTATGCATTTTATCAGTCAAGATATTTAAGTTCTATCAAGTCTGAACAAGAATATTTTGAGTATTTATCAGCTAGTTACGCTGAAGATCCTAATTATATTCGAGTTTTGAAAGCAACTATCGAAAAGTACAAATTAAAAGAACAATTCAAATAAGAGATATATAGTTTATATTTATTTAAATAAAAGAAAAAGATTTACTAAAACATGAAGAAAATTAAACTATTCGAAGAATTCAATGGTGAAGAATCTATACAAGAATCATTTTACAGATTACCTAAAGATATAATTAGAAATGAATTATATGTCGTAAACCAATCGATACAATCTTTATATAGTGGAGCGGCTGCAGGTGATGATGTTTCACCAAAAGAAATTGATCGTATCATTAAAAATTTACAACGTATTAGCTCATCTGTTAAGAAATTTGACAAAGCTGGAGATGTTGAAGGTACTGCTTATGAATCTGTAGTTAATGAAGCTGCTGTAAAACAATTTGAAACTGATTACAAAGAAATGGTTAAAAACATTAAATCAGGATTTGGTTGGATTGATCCAGACTACGTAGAAGAAACTTGGGAGAATTCATCAGATACTATCAATTTTGAAATTATTAAAGCTGAACTTTATAAAAGATTAATCAAAGACGGTTTATTATGGTTTGCTTCAGGTAATGGTGAACAAAAAGGTAAACAAGTTAAATCTTTAAAAGAAGTAGGTGTTAAAGAATCATTAGTTAATGAGGCTTTTGATGTTACAGTAAGTGCTAGACACGCTAAAGATGCTATTGCACTTTTCAATGACATGTTTATTAAATATGGTAAAAGACCATCAACTGATGTATTCTCATTTAAAGAAAAAGATGCAGCTGTTGATTTCGTACAAATGTTGGTTAAAAATTTACAAATACCAATGGGTGAAATTAAAGCAGACGATGCTGTTATTAAAAATTTAAAATAAACTAAAATATCATGATTAGATCAATTAATGAAAATGCAGCTGCGCCAAATTTAAACAATGGTTTAAGACAGCCTGTAGTTTTATTTGGAGAATCAGTTAAATTGTTAACACAAAGAATTGGTGATGAGTATACTGCTCATTATTTTTATAATTCTGCAGCCAATTGGTGTGCAGGCGCTGGTTATTTAAAAGCTGCTGTTTTTTTCACAACTGAAACTGCTAATGAATTAGCACACGCTCAAAAATTACAAAAATATCTAGTAGACTGGAATGTTTTACCAGTTATTCCCAAAGTTGAAACACACGTTGACTTTGGTAATTTACCAGAAATCATAGAAAGAGCTTATGAATTAGAATTGGATTTATATAAAAAATACATAGCTGATTCTCAAGTTTTATTTACAAGTGACTTAGCTACGTTTGATTTCTTACAAGAATTCAGAGGCATTCAAACAGAATCTGTAGCAGAATACTCAGATTTATTAAATGCTTTACAATTAATCGACA
>Ga0222712_10007592_pt1 | contig 10443 bp, 4 predicted proteins | sample C33_657DmetaG_FD_165043 | JGI IMG/M metagenome (GOLD analysis project Ga0222712, IMG submission 165043) | Estuarine water microbial communities from San Francisco Bay, California, United States - C33_657D | ecosystem: Environmental > Aquatic > Marine > Unclassified | place: USA: California...
ACCATCAATAGAAGAAGTTAGAAATCTTGTAACATATAATTTTAGTACACAAAACAGAGCGGTAACTATTGGTGACTATTATGCACTTATTAATAGAATGCCTGGTGTATACGGTGTTCCTGCTAAAGTTGGAGTTTTAGAATTAAACAACCAAATATACATTGCAATATTAAGTCAGGACACAAGCGGTAAAATGACACAACAAGTTCCACAAGTATTGAAAGACAATATTAGAACTTATCTTAATGATTTTAGAATGACAAACGATAGTTTGACTGTACAAGTTGGTAAAGTAATTGACTTGAGATTTGAAGTAAGTGTAACACTTGAAAAGGCGACAAACCAAAGTGCATTAATTGCAGATATTATTGATACTGTTTCTTCATATATGACACCATTGAATAGAGAGATGGGACAAAATGTTATTATATCTGAATTAAGAAAATTAGTACAAGAATTAAGAGGTATTGTTTCAGTATCCGACATTAAAGTATTCAACATGGTTGGAGGACAATACTCAAGTTCACAAACGGCTCAACAATATTTAGATGCAACAACAAAACAAATTAAATTAGTTGATGATACTATTTTTGCTCAACCAACAGAATTTTATCAAATTAGATTTGATACTAAGGATATTGCCGTTAGAGTAAAACAATAATATTCACATGGTCTTTTATTAACCTACTATTGAAAATATAGTTTAAACTATTTATCAAAAAGTAGACATGGCAAAATCTTATAGATTAAGAACATCAGTAAATTCACAACCAGAAGCGGACCAAACAATTAGGGTTAACATTGACCAAGATTTTGATTTCTTGGAAATCCTATCGCTTAAGCTCACGCAATCTGATGTATATAAAAGATTTTGTTCAGATTATGGTGTCATAGTTGGTAGAGTAGTTGCTAACGGAGGATTTGGAATTCCAAATGCGAGAGTGTCTGTTTTTGTACCTATTGAAGATGTTGACGCAATTAACCCCGTAATTTCAACATTATATCCGTATACTTCACCAGCTGATATTAATGAAGACGGATATCGATATAATTTATTACCATACGAACCATCATATGAAGGACACGTTGCCACAGGAACATTTCCAACCAAAGAAGATATTTTAAATAGAACTGAGGTTTTAGAAATATACGAAAAATATTATAAGTATACCGTTAAGACAAACGAGGCGGGTGATTACATGATTGTTGGTGTCCCAACAGGAGACCAAAAAATTGTTGTAGATGTTGACCTTTCAGATATGGGTTGTTTTTCTTTGAGGCCCACAGACCTTTTAAAAATGGGTAGAGGAACTCGAGAACAATTTGATGGTAATAATTTTAGAAGTTCTTCAGATTTAAGTACCCTACCACAACTTGTTAATATAGTTAAAGAAGCTAATATAGGTTCTTTTTGGGGTGAGAATGATTTTTGTAATGTCGGTATTACAAGAATTGATTTCGATTTAAGAGACCAAAATGTTGACATAAAACCAACCGCATTATTTATGGGTTCAATATTTTCATCACCCGATGAAGATTATTTGAAAACTAATTGTAAACCAAAATCAGAACAAGGTGACTTATGTGGATTAGTTACAGGACCTGGTACTATTTTGGCAATACGACAAACAATTAACTTAGACCAATTTGGTCGACCAATACTTGAGCAATTTGCTTTAGAGTCGGGTGGAAAAGTTATTGATGAGAATGGTGTATTCTTAGTAGATATACCAATGAATTTGGACTATCTAATAACAGATGAGTATGGAAATTTGGTTGTATCACAAGACCCAAAAGTTGGTATACCATCTAAAGGTAAATACAGATTTAAAATAAAGTATAATGGCACTGAAAGAGATATTGCCTCAATTCCTAACCCAACACAATTTATAGACGCCAATATATTAAATTTACAAGCTTTTGCACCCAAAGGTACGGTGCTAAGAGGTAACTATTTGGTACCAAATTTAAAAGAATATGGGTGGCTTGGAGATTTTGACCCTTCGGAAAAAGAATCAGATACAATAACTAAGGTTTTAGATTTCACTGCAAATATTATAGAAGAATCAAAAACAATTATAATACCTGCGGGTAAATCAGTAAGATTTGAAAAAGTCAGTGAACTTAATTCAATACAAGTATTAATCGATGGTGTAGTTGATAACTCAAAATGGATTGATGTACCTGGTTCGTCAAAACCAGTAAAAATTACAGTAATCAAGAAGACTGATGTAGTTAACGTTGCAGGGGTAGACACAGAAGTTGCAAAGCCAGTTCAAATAATATATAAAGAATTTGATTACAGATACTCACTATTTCAGAGGTCATATTCATTTAGTTTAGATTGGGACGATTATCCAAACTACCAAGATGCGATTGATTGTGAAGATACATTTTATGAATTTGTTTATAACAAAGTATATACAACATCACAATTAATTGATGAATATAGACGAGGTACAAATAGAGCTAGATTTTTGTCCATCAAAGAAGTATTAGAACGAAGTTGTTTAAGCGAGGTTAATAGGTTTCCGATTAATGATGGTGTAAGAAATTTTGATTTATTATATTTTATAATTTCAGTATTTTTCTTCTTATTCACAATCATACTACCTGTCGTTGCCTTTGCATATGATTTAATACAAATTTTGTGGGAATATATTGTAAAATATCTTCTTTATTTTGTTGTACAAATATTTGTTGTTATTTTAGAAATTGTAAGAGCAATTGTTAAATTTTTCTCAAAAAAATTGGCAGACAAATTAGGTGGATTTATCGATGATTTACAGAATTTTGCAAATGGAATTTTAAATTTTACGTTTCCACCTATTAGATTACCTTTGATAATATATCCTGATTGTTCTGCTTGTGATTGTAATCCTGAAGGTGATAACGATAGTATAAAAGAAGGTGGTAAATACTCCGAAACCAATTTATCCCTATTAGCAGATGTTAATATACCTACTTCTTATGTAAGAAATCCTGACATATCTCCAACATTAAGTGAGTATGAACAATACCAACAGGAGGTGTATAATGAAATTTATGGTGAATTAGCAGCTGGTAGAGACAATGCAGACGGTAAAGAATGGGGTAGAACACCAAAATATGCGAATGATGACAATACTAAAATTGGATGGTTGGACACACAAATACCAATACCTGAAAGAATTAATATGTTTAATGGTAAAGGTAAATATTTCCTACAAACACCTGGTGGTGGATACAATAGAATTAAAATTTATCCAAACTATACAGGTAATACTATATCTAGCGGTGTTTATAAATTTTATGAAGACCAACCATATGTAATTTTAGCAGACCAAGGTTCTAACACAACTTTAGTTGCGGGACAAATGATATCCTTTATTTCAACTAATACAAGTAAAGATGTAAACTACAAATCAGAAATTAAAGTTACTGGTACAACACCGACAACCAAATCAATAACAACAAACATAATTTATGCTGACCCAAATAATCCAAATCAAAATATTGAAAACAAAACTTTTGATTTAGTGAATGATTATACAGGGACCACAGAGTATGTATTCCCTGCGGACATTGAATATTCACAAGTTGTTACTGCGGTCACAATTGGTGACTTAGAAAAGATAGTTGGTACAAATAGTATTAGTGATTATGGTTTTTACAGAAGAGTTTTGAAAGGTCGAATTTATGCTAAACTAAAATATGTTGATAATGACGGAAACACACAAAATAGAGAATTAACAGATAACGTTGTACCAATTGAAACAATTCCTGATTATAAAAATTTATTGGTTGTTATTTTGATGAAAGGTGTTGACCCATATTCAACCAGACAAAAAACAAAGGTTGATATTTCTTTACCAATTGGATTACCTGAAGGTAGTGTTATTGTGGAAGGTGAATATAAAATTAATCAACCAATATTAAAAGGTTTGGGACTACCTAAGTATAATCAAATACCAAGTAATGCTCTTTCAGACCCATATTACCAATCAAAATTCTTTACACCGTCAACAAATTTAAATAGAGGATTTACCGCATTTACAACCAATACTATTACATTCTATAGTAGTTATGATGCTAGCACTGATGGTGGTGGTGTGAATAGTGAAAAAATTGGTATTAGTTTTGGTGGTTATTATGCTGCCACTACATTAACACCTGCCCGTTGGAAGGTAAACCAATTGGTTGGAACAAGTAATACCGATGGTTATTATCCATATGAATATGTGGAAGGTGTTTCATTAATGAGTAGATTGGACCGATTGTTTCCACTTGATGTAAATCAATTTACTGGAGGATATTATAAACTAGAATCAAGGGTGTACGACACAGGTCATACACTTAATTTTAATAATAATCAAAATATCGTAATGAGAACTGACAGACTCCCAAGGTCTGACTCGTTTGACGACCAATATATTTTTGCACAGAACAAATCTTTCGCAATTTATACAATAGGTGAAACAGGAAGCGCTACTGCAACACAATCAATTTCATCAAGTTTAGATTTTAGTAATTCGGCTTCTGGTGATTTTGAAGATTCATATGGTACAGGAACAACATCATTAATGGGTAGTTTCTCTTGTAGTGGTATTGTACCTTTAGGGGCTTATAAACCGCAAGCTGATGGAGAACCACTAACGATTAGTACACCTGAAGAAGCTCCCGATGTTTATTATGTACAAGAAAGAAAAGATTATCCTAAAGTCAAAGATGGATGTTATGTCATTTCAGATAGAATACCAAAAACATTTGCCATTATTTCAGATATAAAACAAATTGTAGAATGGAAATCAAGATTTTTAGTTAACCTTGCGATTTGTAGAAACGTATTTGGTATGACCTTTACCAATCAATGGATTAATGGGGCTTTGTATTTACCATCATTCCAAAATGATAAAATATATAAAGGTGGTTTAAATGTTAATGACCCAACATACAATTATTGTAAAGATAAACTCGTATTTCGTATAGAAAATAATAGTTTCTTTTATCGCTCATCACCATATCAAAATGGTTTTGTCGGTATGAAAGCTGAAAAAATAAGGTCTCAAAAAGGTAATGATTATTTTTTAGGTAATCCAGTTACAATAATGGATTTAGGACCTAAAGATAATATAATAAAAAATATCTGTCCAAATCCTCAATTTGATGGTTATTATGTGAATAAATTAAGTCCAACATCTTTTAATCAACCCGCAGACCTATTTCAGTTATTCATAATTAGTAGGATGACAAACTCAAATTTTTGGGGTCAATTATTAAGTAGTGGAAGTGCGGGTATTTCTCAATTCTTTAGTAGACAAGATGGACAAAAAATTGATGGTGATTTCGCACAACTTGTTAGTATAAACTCAGAACTTGGTGTTGTACCGTTCACACCTGAAGGATATAACTCAGATAACTTATTTTTTGGTAAATCTACAAACCCTGTAGTTGGTGTGTTCTTTAGTTCTGACACCGCAACGAGAGATTTTGTATCTCCAGGTCGAAACACATATATTGACACAGCAAAGAAATTTGCATTTAATAGTTTTGGACATAAATCACAAACAGTACCAATGTATAAATGGACGAGAGACACGTCATATTCTATTGGGGGTAAAGGGGTTTTATTTGGTTCAGAAAAGAATGATTGGAATACAAAACCAACAGTTAGTTTGGGTGGACAACAATTTTTCTACAGTACAGATTATCAAACAATAGACAGATTAAATGATAGTACCTATTACCCAAGTGCAGTTAAATTACCAACAACACAAAGACCTGGTTATATATACTCATCTAAAATAGCTTATGATAATAACAACAACCCAACAGGTTATACATATGACGGATTTATAAGTGCAAGTACATTTGATAATTCTGTTTTCTTGGTTGGTGCACCATTTCACTTTTATTTTGGATTAAAAGTTGGAAAAACGGCTTTAGATAAATTTATTACTAACTACGCAGTTGAAGCATAATGAGTAAGGCATATAACGATAAATTAATAGTTTTACCTAGATTACAATATAAGTTATCTACGGATAAGATATTGTCTATTCCCGTAAACTTAGATGGTGATAGAAAAGAGTTTGTTGATTCAGATAGAAGTCGTGATGTTAACTCATACCAACAATCAGTAGTTGAAAGAAACGAATCTAATGTTTATAGACTTGGTGGTAAAATTAAACAACTTTTTTACAACACATTATCTGGGGTAACAAATTATGACAATTACAAAAATTTTATGTATTTGACAAATCCTGTTTCTGTATTAACCAATAATGACATTTTATTTGACAACAGTGGTCGTAGAGTGGTTGATACATTTGGTATCAAATGGAACGGTTTTCCGCAGTATCATGAATTTTCTTTTTTAAGAAATGATGTTGAAAACCCACAATTTGATTATCAACCACAAAGTGCTGCTAGTTACAATTGGAGTTGTTATGTAAGTTACGTTTACTCATCAAGTACAACTCAAAGAATGAGTTATGTGAATACACAATTGAGTGGTAACCCCGTTAATTTTGTTGCTTCAGACGGTATTCCATTTACAATTGTTAATACAGTTGCAAATGGTGCAAACTATATTACATTTAGGTGTGGTGGTAAACACCATCTAACACCATCCCAATTTGTTGAATTATCTATAAGTTATAATGGAAATAATCTTTTCCAAGTAGATAGTATCGGTGAAGCGGGATACGATAACGGAGAAACAAGCTTTTCAATTGTTAACTATGGATACACAGGAAATACTTTTGTTAATGGTGTTTCAGGAACTTTTAAAAGAATTGGTGACATAAATAACTCAGGCGAAACTAAATCAAAATATTACGTTAGATTACATAAATTATTAACAGATGAAAAAGGGGTTATTATTAATAAAATGGGTTTTGAACAATTACCCTTTGCCAAGAAAGATAAAATAGAATATTCTGCATTAACACCTAACTTACAAGAAAGAGTATCAGTTTTAGATGGTACACAAACTTACAATTTTGTAGTTGTTAATGATTTAGACGTATCTCAACTCACAACAAATTTTAATAAGCCAGTTACTAATTTATATTTAACTATTGTAAACAAAGGGTATTCAGGTTGGTTTAACAAACCAAGTCCCGCAACAAACACTGCAATACAATACGGTTGGGAATTTAATTTCCAAAGAGACACAATTGACAATTGGTGGACACAGAGTAATCTTGATGGTTTTGAAAATATACCAGTAATTGAATATTCCAAAAATGTTGGTAGCGACACTTATCTGTTTTACTATAACAGTTCATTACAGACAGGACATACATTGATTGGTGATTTTTGTGAATATAATGAAGCCGAACAATTAGAATATGTGATATCAAATTGCAATCATAAATTAACATTTAACGATTCGTTGTATCAAATTAACTCACAGAGTACATCAATCCCTGAAGGTTATTTTTATATACCACACCATGAAATACCATTAAAAAAATATTCAAACAATATTAGTACTGAATTAAGTGTGGAACCTTTAAACAGACCAAATTGGGCTTATTACTCACAACAAGACGGATTGTGGAAATGGAGAAACATATTATTACCTGGTGAGTTAGAAGAAGACCCTGGTGGGGTATCAATAAATGGATTGGACTATCCATTTTTAAATGGTGCTCATTATCCTTTTAGTCAGATATTATTTAATTTAACAACACCATTTAAGAACATAAACACAACAGACCCTGTTGTACAAGACCCAATTACAGACGATTGTGAATAATTATAGATTTAGATTTAACAATACCGAACCTCAAAAAGCGCTCGAAGTACCAATTAATCTAAGTTGGGATTTGGGGGGTGTTAATGACAGTATTGATTTGTTTGAAAGTGAAGTGATAAGACAAGTTATCAATCCAATTGATAATTTTGAAACTACAAGATATTCACACAAAACATATAACGATACGATAACCAACAAAACACAAACAAGTATAAATTACGAGTTTTATTTTTATAGTGCAACTACTGACTCAAATATTACGGGAGAAACAACAAGTACAAATTGGGTTACCGATTATAGAGCCAACAATATGACCACTACGGACATTGTTTTTAAAGTTGGAAAATTTACAAGTTCATTCTTTAAGTTGGATTTTTATGATACACCAAGTACTACAAATCAACAGATTTATTTAACGGTAATTTTACCAACTCGACAAGGGGAAATAATGACAGTACCATACGGTATAACAACTGTTGATATTAAAAAACCTGTATACAAATTAGATTATGTTGGAGATAAAGAAGGGTTCTTTATTTATTGGTTAAAAAATACTGAGTTTGTTGACCTTCAGACATTATATATGAGTGCTAAATTTTTTGACGCAAGTATCGGACAATTCAAAAGAATGATGACCGTACCGCAAGGACTTATGGGTGAAAAATTTAATTTTAATAATGAAGAGTATTTCTATTATCAAGTTAATATGGATTATACAGGATACACATATGATGTAGTGCTTTCGAACTCAACAGTACAAGACCTAAGAGTTGGTACAACATTAAACCCAATTAAATGGTATGAATATGTAAATCCACCAATACCCCCAATACCTACAGGAGTTCCAACTCCAACCCCAACACCAACTCCCGTTTACAAGACATTCCAACTTGAAAGATGTACCGATTCTAAAATAATGTATGGTACAGACAATTCAAACTTAGGAGTTGTGGTAGGTGATTTTGTAAAAATAAGTGGAGCAGCAAATGCGGGTTGTTGGGAAGTAATTTCTGAAGTTGGTGTAGGTGCTAGCTCGTCAATAATATCTAAACATACTGATTGTAGTTGTAGTTAAATATGAAAGAAGAAATATTCAAAATATCGATATCACAAGAATTCTTAAAAGCCGCCAAGGTTGATGTTGTGGTTAGTGGTGAGACTGTTCCTATGTGGACGGGTATGACTTATCTATTAACAGGAGGGACAAATGGAAATTCAGTATTAACAGGTCTTACCGTTCCAATAATGTTTGAACAGTCATATAAAGACATTGGATATTATTCGGGATTTGATGGCGCTATTCTACAGAAGGATTTGAATAATAATTTTATTTATAGTGGTACAACAGGTTCTCCACAGAATTATAATTTATACCTATATAATACATCACAAGAACAAGCCCAAGAAATAAATTACACAGTTGATTGGGGTGATAATTCACCAAAACAAAAAATAGAAAACAAGTATCCCAACTATACGGTACACACATATCCATTTAATCCAAATTCAGAACCAAAATCGTATACAGTCTCAATGAGTGGAGCAGGACCTTGGGGCGTTACAGTAACAACAAAAAATATAAAAATGCCTTATCAGGCATTGGGAATACCAAATGAAGAAGGTGAATCTTTTTTCATACCTATGGGAACTTATTGGTCGGGAACACCAATATCATATAAATGGATTTTTACGGGTGATAGTTACAACAATTATCCCGCACAAGTTACATCATCATATCCACAGTATAAAAAAGTACCATATTTTGTAACAGGATTTACAAATTCACAATTATCTAAATTAAGATTGTATGGTCCACAACCATATGTGGAAGGTGTGCCAATAATTGTGAAAGGTAAGATAATTGGTTTGGTAAATAGGTTGGCTGACAATTACACCGCCTATACATATAATGACCAACTTTATTATGATTATCCTGAAGGGTATACATTATTTATAACGGGATACTCCGACCCAACAGAACCTGAAAAAATAATTCCGATTGTTTCAGGATTAACACAAGAGATGATAACATTAATTCCAATTGTAAAAGAAGAAGTATTAATTGGTATGGTTAACGGAGCAGAAATACAATCAAATGTATTTATAGACAGAGGAAGATTATCAGCAACCGAAAGTCTTTTTAGATTTGGAGAAATAGATGGTATGAATGACCTCTTAAATTACGGATACGGATATTTTAAAATAACAACAATATAATGGCACTAGGAACCTACGGTATTACAAGACCAGCAGATATGAGTCCCGAAGATGTGGAAATCATTATGATTTATACCCCATCAAGGGATTACACATCAACTCCTGTAATCAAGAAATTAAACGCCGCACAAATACTCACACCCTATTTTAACAATTCAAGTACTGGCGGTGGTACAGATGAAATATTGGGTGGAATGTATAATTTAAGATTACCATCTGACGAATTCAATCAACTTGGAATTTATTCTTTGATGATTAGACCTGTACAAATCAGAACAACATTAACTGATTGTGGTGTTCTTTCATCATTACCATCTGTTAAAGGATTGGTTGTTGATGTTAATAACGTACCCGCAACTTATAGGTCAAGATTTAATTCACAAGGGTTAGTTGGTTATAGAGTTGAATATCTTAATAGTGATGGTACAAAAATACCAAACTTTTATAGAATGGTAACATCTTCATTTTATGTTGATACCGTA
>Ga0222712_10007593_pt1 | contig 10440 bp, 11 predicted proteins | sample C33_657DmetaG_FD_165043 | JGI IMG/M metagenome (GOLD analysis project Ga0222712, IMG submission 165043) | Estuarine water microbial communities from San Francisco Bay, California, United States - C33_657D | ecosystem: Environmental > Aquatic > Marine > Unclassified | place: USA: California...
AAAGTATTGGAACTTGTTGCAACACCCATATCCTTGAAATCAACTGAGTTTTGCAGGGCAATAACAATTGTCTGCATCGAAAGACCAAGACCTGCTCCGACAAAGACTGCATAAATTGCGATCTGCCAGAAAGGTGTATCAATCTGTAAGCGGGTCATTAACAAGATACCGATTGTCATCAGCGCGGTTCCAGCGATAGGGAAGCGCTTGTAATGGCCATGCTTTGAAATCAGTTTTCCAGAAATAATCGATGCCGTAACAATTCCCAGCATCAAAGGAATCAATTTCAATCCAGCAGATGTTGCGGTATCTCCCTTTACAACTTGAAGATACAAAGGAAGCATCACGATGGCGCCAAACATTCCGGCACCAATGACTGCTCCTAATAAAGATGTAAGAGAGAAGGTGTGGTTCTTAAACAAGTGCAGCGGAAGGATTGGCTCTGTGGCACGTTTTTCCCACATTAGGAAGAAAACGGTCAAAATGATTCCGATTATCAAGAATGAAATTGTTCGTGAATCGCCCCAACCATTTTGTGGGCCATAAACAGCTAGAGAAAGAAGAACCAAGGTAACTGCTGAGACCATCAAAAGCGCACCTAGATAATCAATGGAGTGCTCGCGCTTGCTTTTTGGAAGGTGAAGAACTGCAGAGGTAATAACCAACGCGGCAATTCCAATGGGAATATTGATGTAGAAAATCCAGCGCCATCCGCTGACTCCCAGAATCTCGCCGCGGTCTGAGAAAAAACCACCAAGTAGCGGACCTGCAACTGAGGACAAGCCCCAGACAGCTCCGAAATATCCTTGATAACGCCCGCGTTCACGTGGCGAAACAATGTCGCCAATAATCACAAATGTCAGCGCCATCAAGCCGCCAGCACCTAAGCCTTGAAGTGCACGAGTAGCAATGAGTTGCTCCATGTTTTGTGATGCACCTGCAAGGAATGATCCGATTAAGAAAACAATAATTGCGAATTGAAAAACAATACGTCGCCCATAAATATCTGAGATTTTTCCGTACAACAGCGTAGATGCGGTTGAAGTCAGCAAGTATGCGGTTACAACCCAGGTGTAGTGATTCAATCCATCGAATTCCTCGACGATGCTCTTGAGGGCAGTAGAGACGATGGTTTGATCAAGGGCGGCAAGAAACATTCCCATCATCAGGCCGCCCAAAATCACCATAATTTCTTTGTGAGATAATTGGCTTGTACCTTGATTTGTAGGATTCTCATTAGACATGAAGGTAAGGTTACTCCGTGAAGTCAGTAATAGCCGAACACTTAGTGAAGACCTATCGCAATGGCGAGGTCAAAGCACTCAATGATTTGTCATTAGATGTCGAAGAAGGCACTGTTTTAGGCGTACTTGGACCAAATGGTGCAGGTAAAACTACAACTGTGAGAATTCTCGCAACGTTGCTCAAGCCAGATTCTGGATCAGCAACAGTTGCAGGTATTGATGTTATTAAGCATCCAGACAAGGTGCGTGAACAAATCGGTTTATCAGGTCAATATGCGGCTGTCGACGAGACATTAACCGGCTGGGATAACTTGGTGATGTTTGGTCGTTTGTATCATTTAGGTCGACAAAGTTCGATTGATCGCGCAAATGAATTACTAGAACGTTTTGATTTAATTGAAGCTGCACGCCGCCCTATCAAGACTTATTCAGGTGGAATGCGTCGTCGCCTTGATTTAGCAGCATCATTGATTGTTAAGCCAAAGATTCTCTTTTTAGATGAGCCAACAACTGGACTAGATCCACGTGGTCGCCAGGATATGTGGCAGGTAATTCAAGAGCTAGTAAAAGGCGGAGTAACACTTCTGCTGACTACGCAGTATTTAGAAGAAGCTGATCAATTAGCTGATGAAATTGCGGTTATCGATCGTGGAACAGTTATTGCTCGCGGAACTTCAGATGCTTTAAAAAAGCAGGTCGGCGGAGAGCGCCTTGAAATTACTGTTGAACCCGCAGATTTGGATAAGACCAATCAGATTGTGGCAAAGATCAGCGGACATGCAACACATGTGGATTTAAGAACTGTTAGTGCCCCAGTACTTCATGGATCGAAGGATCTAATGGAAGCTTTGAGAGCAATGGATGATTCCAATATTCACCCATTAGATATTGGCTTAAAGCGCCCATCTCTAGATGATGTGTTCTTGTCATTAACGGGCCATGTCGCAGAAGATACTGTCGAAGAACCAATAGCCAAGAAAAAGAGAGGCGGCAAGAAATGAGAAATGCAATCTTTGATGCGATGATCATTACGAAGCGGCAAATTCTTCAACTTGCTCGAGTTCCAGAACTTCTCGTTTTCTCAACAATTCAGCCCGTGATGTTTGTGCTTTTGTTCCGTTATGTATTTGGTGGATCAATTGATTCAGGCCAGCCTGGCGGTTATGTGCAGCTGTTAATGCCTGGAATCTTTGTTCAAACAGTAGCTTTCACCTTGGCATCAACCGCTGTTGGTTTAGCTGAAGATATGAAAAAGGGTTTGATTGATCGCTTTAGATCACTTCCAATTTCACGCGGTGCGGTGATTATTGGTCGAACCTTCGGTGATGCCCTACTTAATATTTTGGTTCTAGCAGTGATGGCGGCGGCCGGTTATGCCGTTGGCTGGCGTCCGACTTCAGGAATTCTGCAAACTACTTTGGCATTCATATTCCTGTTTATGTTCGGATATGCACTGTCTTGGATTGGAATTTTGGTTGGTCTGTCAGTCAAAGAGGCCCGTACCGTTCAAAGCGTTGGTTTCTTGGTTACCTTCCCGCTGACCTTCTTATCAAATGCTTTTGCCCCGACTACAGGAATGCCTAGAGCGCTGCAGTACTTTGCTGAATGGAACCCAGTCTCAACTATGGTTGCCGCATGTCGTCAATTGTTTGGCCTGACTAATGAATTTGGTGCTACCGCTAATTCTTGGCCAAGCCAACACCCATTAGAGACTTCATTGCTCTACATGGTTGTTTTGATGGCGATCTTTATTCCACTGAGTATTCGTAAGTACAAAAACTACTCTAGTTAACTTTTCCGATGTAGTGATTGTGAAATGTTGCATCCCAGTTTTTCTCTATCTCTTGAAGAGCTTCCCCTTCTTGTCCCATAGGAAAGACCCCACCCTCAATCTTTCCACCTAAGCTAGATAGTTGTTCAAGTAATTCTGCATTCTTCTTTATATGCTCGAAGACAGCCTCTGGGAATGCGTACTCCTCCAAAATCGTGCAGCGGGTTTTGTTGTGGCTAAAAAACATGTCATATCGAAGAATTGATTCTTGTTTTTGAATCTCAACCATCATTTGTTCGGCCAGTAAACAAAATTCTTCAAGATTAGTTGGCTCAATGTGGGGAAAGACAGCCACTGCTCGGAAGGTATTCATAACTCTCCTTGATTATTCAGAATCAGTTAATTACTCTTGAGAAGTGTCAGTTTCCTACCCAAAAGCTAGCAAGACAATAGTAGGCCACAAGGCTGTACGCGAAGCTTTACGGGATACCGAGACTTATTCATCAGATCTTCAAGGTGATTCTGATGTTCGTGACTACAGGCAGTTACCTCTCGAGGTTGATCCGCCGCGACATCACCTTTATAGAGTTGCTTTGGCTCCATACTTTGTGAAGCCTTCAATTGAGTTGTTAATCCCTGAATTTAAGAAACACACCGAAGCGTTGGTTGCAGATTTTTTTGCAGATAGTTCCCTTGAAGTTGGGCGAGACCTTGCTCTTCCATTAGTGATGAAGAATTTAGGAGTTATCTATAGCCGTCCACAAGATGTTGCTGAGTGGATTTCTTGGGGACCGGATGTATGGACCGCTGAATCAGAAAAGCGAGATGGAAAGGTTTTGCATCGCTATCTAGATGCTATTTACGAAGAGGCGTTGCAGCAAAACAATGATGACATTTGGAACAAGATCGCTCACTTAAAGATCAATGGTGTGCAAGTTTCGGCAGATGAGTTTCGCGGAATCGCGGGAGTAATGCTTGCAGGTGGCCGAGACACAGTTGTAAAGCTCTTTACGGGAATAATGTGGCATTTTGGTAACCATCCTCAAGATCTCAAGTTATTGCGCACAAGGCCTGAGCTCATTGGTTCAGCGATTCAAGAGTTTTTAAGATTCTTGACGCCGCTTCCTGTAATGAATCGAACCATAGTTCCAGAGAGTTCTGGCTTGGAGCTTCCCGACAATAGATATGTTGGAATCAGCTTTATTTCAGGCAACTTTGATGAAACCGTTTTTGCTGATCCATTTCAGATCGACTTCAATCGTGGACGAAATCCACACCTTAGTTTTGGCTTCGGACCCCATACCTGCCTGGGAAATCACATCGCAGAAATTGAGGCAAAGGTTTTCCTCGAGGCGCTTTTAAGTTCAAACATAGATTGGGAAATTGTTACCGAAGAGATTCGTTTCCACTCCACACCGTATGAAAAGGTTCCAGATCATTTTGGAACTGTGAAGATTGGAAAAATCTAGCTATAGAACTCGGCAGCCACAATCTCAACTGAGATTTCGCGGCCGTTAGGTGCAGTATAAGAAACCTTTGCTCCAATTTCTTGGCCAAGAACCGCTGCACCTAGTGGAGATTTTTCGCTATAAACATCTAGATCACCTGAAGAAATTTCACGTGAACCAATTAAAAACTTCATCTCATCGCCAGCAATAATCGCGGTGACAACCATTCCTGCGCCAACTTTTCCGTCTGCGCTAGCTGGTGGGGTTCCGATGTGAGCGTTGTCTAACATTTGCTTTAGTTGGCGAATGCGCGCTTCCATCTTTCCTTGCTCATCACGCGCTGCGTGGTAACCACCGTTTTCTTTTAAATCACCTTCGGCACGGGCAGCTTCGATTTTTGCTGTGACCTCTTTGCGACCTGGACCTTCAAGCTGGGTCAGCTCAGCACGCAGGCGATCTGCGGCTTCTTGGGTTAACCATGTCTGTGTCATAAGGGGTAACGGTACTGGCTACTTACTTGGCGCGACAACTGGATACATCGGCGTTGACCGCTTCGCTACGCGTAGGAACATCGGTGACCAGTTCAACCTTGGATTTTCCTGCAGGAATCTCTTGATCAATCTGCCCAACAACATTCTTGTCATAATCACGAGCAATCAGGGTGCACACCACCACTTGATTGCTGTCCTGCCTTTCGATGAAGTAACGCACCGATGCAGAGCGATCATCAGTAATTGTGAAGGAAATAAGCTGAGATCGAAGCGATGGATTGGAGTGATACAGCGCAGACCACATTAGCCAACCAATTCCCAGAAGCGCAATAACAAGGGCTACCGCAGGCCACCGTATGGCTTTGGTCGCGCCGTATCGCTCTTCATAGTTGAACGGCTTTTCGCTTTGCATGACATGATTATGGCATGGAACAAGAAGAAATCTTCATGGGATCTGCTGGCTCTCTTACTGTGGGTATTTTGCTGATAGCCGTGGTCTTTTTGATGCGCAGTTTTTACAAGCGCTTCATGGGCATAGATCGAAGCGATGACTCAACCGACTAATTTATTTACCAAGATTTTCCAAGGTGTTGCCGTACTAGCTATTGCCGCACTTTTTGTTGGATTAGGTTTTTGGCAACTTCAGCGCGCTAGCGATTTAAAGGAAAGTTTAAAGGTCGCCCGAACAATTGATACAAATGTTGTTTCATTGCAATCTGTGGCACAACCTCGACAAGCCTTAGGAGAACAAGCATTTAATCGAACAGTTTCGTTAACTGGAAAATACATTGCAAATTTTCGAGCGCCTAATCAAGATGACGGAAATGGAGTTGTCGCCGATTGGGAGGTTGCACTAGCCCAAGTTGATGAGCGATCAGCAATTCTGGTTGTACGAGGTTTGTGGTCAGAACGATTGCTCAACCCAGAGATCCAACAATCAATGGATATTGATATTGAAGGTTTGTTAGTTGCGAGCCAATCAGATGATCGAGCAGAGAATGTTCCGGGGGTTATTTCACGACTTGATAGCGCAGTTGTTGTCGGGTTAACAGATTTAGATTTATATGATGGCTATGTTCTGGCCCGATCCGAAGCTAGCGATGGCCAAGATTTGCAGCGGACTCGGGTGACTGAAGAAAAGGTCAACCCCAAGATCCCGGGCTACTACTGGCAGCACATTTCATATGTGGTCATTTGGTGGCTCATGGCCGCAGTAGTGCTGTACCTACCCTTCTATCGCCGTAGAGTTACCCCATGAACAGCTCAGTAAAGAGATATAGATTTATGGCCATAGTCGCCGGCGTAATGTCCTTACTGTTGTGGTTCGTAGATATCCCCGTGATGTATGTGTTTGATAATCCCGATTGGAAGTCGGCGGTTGCCTGGATTCCTTTTGTACATGGTTGGGTTTACGCAGCCTATGTACTGGTCGCTATTCAATTTTCAGTCAAAGCCCACTGGCCATTAAAGAAGGTCATCTGGCTCATTTTGGCCGGAACACTTCCATTTGCATCAATTGCTGCGGAGCGCAGAGTTGTTCGACAGTATTCGTAAGCTCGTTAAATCCCTGATCTACCCACTGTACGAGTGGCGTCTGGTCAGGTCTTTAGATTTTTCAAAGACCCCTCAACATGTTGGTGTCATCCTTGATGGGAATCGTCGATGGGCGAAATCCAATCCGACTGACAATGATCCCCATGGCCACAAAGCGGGAGCGAACAAGATCATTGATTTCTTGGGCTGGTGTGATGACGCCCAAGTCAAGGTCGTAACGTTGTGGTTGCTATCAACTGATAACTTCAAGCGCTCGCAAGAAGAAATTGATGAGCTGCTAATCATCATCGGAAAGACCGTTGATGAACTTGCTGCTACAGGTCGCTGGAATATCAAGGCGGTCGGTGCGCTCGACTTGCTTCCACCATGGCTTGAAGAAAAGCTCAGTTCGCTCAAGCCAATTCGAAATGATGGGGTCGAAGTCAATGTGGCTATCAGTTATGGCGGCCGCCGTGAAATTGTTGATGCTGTTAAGAATTTCTTAACCGAAGAAGAAGCCGCAGGTCATTCGATCAAGGATGCACAAGAGAAGTTAACCGCTGAAGATATCTCCAAATTTTTATACACCGCAGGTCAGCCCGATCCCGAGCTCTTAATTCGAACCTCTGGCGAACAACGCTTGGGTGGCTTCTTGTTATGGCAAAGCGCTTTATCCGAATTTTACTTCTGCGAGGCTTACTGGCCAGATTTTCGTCACCTAGATTTTCTTCGTGCACTACGTTCTTACTCTGTGAGACAACGCCGCTTCGGTTCGTAAATCGATACCAAGATTTAACTTTTCGATCTCGCGTGTCTGCACAAAATAATCCGCTTTCGGTTCTACCTTTTCACTTATCCGAAGCACTTTCCGGCGACAACAATTAAATCTAGGAGCAAGCATTGGCTGCTAAGGGTCAAAAAGCTAAGAAAACCTTTGTTTTAGATACCAGCGTTTTGCTCGCAGACCCCGGGGCGCTCTACAGATTTGCCGAACATGAAGTCATCATCCCGATCGCAGTTATCGGAGAGCTTGAAACCAAACGTGATCACCCAGAATTGGGCTATTTTGCCCGCGCCGCCCTTCGCGCCTTAGATGATCTGCGTCTGTCTCATGGTCGCCTTGATAAAGCACTGACGATTACCCCTGAAGGTGGAACCCTTTCGGTAGAGCTCAACCACACCGATCTTTCAACCCTTCCCCATGGATTCCTGCGCGATGGCACCAATGATTCAAGAATCCTGGCAATCGCCAAGAACTTAATGTCTGATGGAAAAGATGTCGTCCTTGTAACTAAGGATCTGCCACTTCGAGTCAAAGCATCATCGGTCGGTGTTGAGGCCCAAGAGTATTTGGCCGAACTTGTCTCTAACAGCGGTTGGACCGGAATTGAAGAGTTGGATGTCAGCCACAGCACCATCGATGATTTGTATTCCGGCGATTTTGCTGATCATGAAGCTGCCCATCAATTGCCGGTGCATACAGGTGTGGTCTTGCATTCTGAAAAAGGATCAGCTCTTGCCCGAGTCACCGAAAGCAAGCAGTTGAAATTAGTTCGCGGTGATCGCCAAGCATTTGGTCTTCATGGTCGCAGCGCCGAACAGCGAATTGCTCTGGATATCTTGCTTGATGAAAATATTGGAATCGTCTCTTTGGGAGGCCGAGCCGGAACTGGAAAGTCGGCACTTGCATTGTGTGCTGGACTTGAAGCGGTTATGGAAAAGCGTCTTCACAAAAAGGTGGTTATCTTCCGCCCGCTGTATCCAGTTGGCGGCCAAGAGCTCGGATACCTGCCAGGTTCAGAGGGCGAAAAGATGTCGCCGTGGGCCCAAGCGGTTTTTGATACTTTGGGCGCACTTGTGAGCCAACCCGTTATCGATGAAATCATCGATCGGGGGCTGATCGAAGTTCTGCCCCTGACCCATATCCGCGGTCGCTCTTTGCATGATTCATTTGTGATCGTCGATGAGGCCCAGTCTCTGGAGCGGGGAGTCCTGCTGACCGTCCTTTCCAGAATCGGAACCGCCTCTCGGGTCGTTCTGACCCACGATGTTGCCCAGCGAGACAACCTGCGGGTCGGTCGCCATGACGGAGTTGTCGCGGTGGTCGAAACTTTGAAGGGCCATCCACTCTTTGCCCATGTGACTCTGACCCGAAGCGAGCGCTCGCCGATCGCGGCCTTGGTAACTGAAATGCTGGAAGGTCCCGCTGGAAATTAGCTGGTAGCGACATGGCTTGAAAAGGGCCAGAATCTATCTCACAGTCACATTTCGGACATATCGGACATTACCCTATCTGACCTGCGGTTTTACCTATCCACAGCTTTTTAATTTCCTGAGAATTTCCGACTTCCGCACACTTTGATTTGCCGATGAGCCTTATCTACGGCACCTTAAAGGCATTCCCCTTAAGTCAATGAGCCTCATTTGAGGCTGATTGGCCATGGGCACACTAGTAGTAACCACCAGCGGGTGAGCACCGGCGGGTGAGTAAAAGCAGAAAGGAGTCACGGTATGAAGTCGAAGTCAGCTAGATCGGTTGCCATCCTTGGCATCACTTCCTCCCTGCTTTTGGTTGCCACCTTGTTGCCAGCGGCTAACGCCCTTGAACTCTCATTGACCTCTAGCGTCGAATTGGAAGTTCCAAAGAGCGCCCTTGTTGTCGAACCCGGAACCACCGAATTTCTCTTTTTGGAAGATGACCTGACCGCCACCGCATCTGGTGCGATCTTTTCAACCCAGTTGGCTTTGGTCTCGGCCGTTAGCCGACAGGTCGAATTAGCCCGAACACCACTAGGTGCCAAGAAGGTTGCCAAGGCGATCCTGATTGACGAGTACGGTTTTACGGAAAAAGAGTACAAATGCTTAAACAGTTTGTGGACCCAGGAAAGCAACTGGAACTACAAATCCCGCAACAAAAAATCTGGCGCGCATGGAATTCCGCAAGCACTGCCAGCTAGCAAGATGAATATTGTCTCAACTGATTGGCGCACCAACCCCGTAACTCAGATTCGATGGGGACTTCGCTACATCAGCATTCGCTATGAGACCCCATGCAAGGCGTGGGCAAAGCACAAGCGCAGCAACTGGTACTAAGCCTTCCTAAGGTTTTCAAACTCTCGCATCAAACACCGACTTAAACTTCCGGCTTAGTTCCGATCGTTACCAATTTCGAAGACTCCGCAAAGAAATCATTACCCTTGTCATCGACCACAATAAAAGCTGGGAAATCCACGACATCGATCTTCCAGACCGCTTCCATTCCTAGCTCTTCAAAATCTAAGACCTCAACTTTTTTGATGCAATCCAAGGCAAGGCGCGCTGCCGGCCCACCGATAGATCCACAATAAAAACCACCATGTGACTTACATGCATCGGTAACCGCCTTTGATCGGTTGCCCTTTGCCAGCATCACCTTAGATCCGCCCTGTGCTTGGAAGTATTCAACATATGAATCCATGCGACCTGCAGTCGTTGGACCAAAGGAACCTGATGCATATCCTTCAGGGGTCTTGGCAGGACCTGCGTAATAAACCGCGTAATTCTTCATGTATTCAGGCATCGGCTTGCCCTCATCCATCATCGCTTTAATCTTGGCATGGGCTAGATCGCGGGCGACAACAAGTGTGCCGGTCAAGGAAAGACGGGTCCTTACTGGGTGCTTTGAAAGCTCAGCTAAAACAGCTGACATTGGCTGATTCAAATCTATGGCCACAACATTGTCATTGAGATGTTCATCAGTTGTTTCTGGCAAGAAGTGTGCAGGGTCGCGCTCTAACTCTTCTAGAAAGATTCCATCTTTAGTGATCTTGGCCTTTGCCTGGCGATCTGCCGAACAGGAAACCGCAATTGCAATTGGCAGCGATGCACCGTGGCGAGGCAGGCGAACTACGCGTACATCGTGGCAGAAGTACTTGCCGCCAAATTGAGCGCCGATTCCTAAGGTGCGGGTGAGC
>Ga0222712_10007596_pt1 | contig 10436 bp, 4 predicted proteins | sample C33_657DmetaG_FD_165043 | JGI IMG/M metagenome (GOLD analysis project Ga0222712, IMG submission 165043) | Estuarine water microbial communities from San Francisco Bay, California, United States - C33_657D | ecosystem: Environmental > Aquatic > Marine > Unclassified | place: USA: California...
CCCGTGACCGAGACCGTGACCGTGGACGACGTCGCCCATCGTCGTCGAACGACGTCGCGCGCGCCGTCGGCGTGGACGCGCGAACGCGTGCGAAAGGAAACGAAAACGCGACGCGAAAGCGCGCGTCGTGTGCGTGCGCGTGTGTTTTCATCGATCGATCGATCGATCGCGTGCGAACGAACGTCCCTCGCACGCGCGAGGACGACGGGAGGGAGGACACGCGAGCGCGAACGAGAGAGAGATATTTAAACGCCAGCCAGACGATTGATTGATTTGATTGATTGATTGATTGGTGAGCGACGTCTTGGGAAGACGAAGACGATCGCACGACGGCGGACGCGAAAAGTCGTTGGGAGTTTGTGTGGAAAAGCGAGGCGCACGCGAAGGAGGTTGGGAAAAGATGTCGCGCGCGACGCGCGTCGTCGTCGCGCGTCCGAGCGAAGCGAAGCGAAACGAACGGATGATGAAACGCGAACTCAAGGGTGAACGGGGAGGAAGGAGGCGAGGCGACGTCTCGCTTCGCGCCGGGGCGAAGTTCACGAAAGGAGATTTCGCGATGGAGCGACAGATCGGCGAAGGGTCGTTCGGGGTGGTGTACGAAGGGCGAGTGGCGACGAACGGCGCGCGCGGGTTGGCGAAGGGCGACGCGGTGGTGATGAAGCGACCGAAGCTCACGGTGGAGGGCGCGGCGGAGTTGCAAGAGATTGAATCTTGGATGAATGATCGAGTGTCGCGCGACGCTAAAGGGGCGTGCGCGGAATTTGTGGGTTCGTTTAGAGTGTCGCGCGACGAGTGGATGACGTCGGGCGCGAACGACGCGTTGAGTAAAGAAGGGTTGTGGCTCGTGTGGAGATACCAAGGCGACAGGACGTTGGCGCAATATTTAGCGCAACCGGACTATCCCACGGGGCTGGCCAAGGCGTTGTTAGGGCGCGATAACGTCTTCAGAGGCGACGCGGCGGCAGAGTTGGAGATTACGCAAAAAGCCGTGTCGCAGCTGTTGCAAAGTCTCGCCGCGGTGCACAAGGCTGGTTTAGTGCACCGCGACGTGAAGCCGCACAACTTGGTGCTCGCGGAAAAGCCCGAGCCTTCGTTCAAAGTTATCGATCTCGGGGCGTGCGCGTGCTTCAGAACGGGCACGAACTTTACACCGGATGAGACGATTATGGATCCCAAGTACGCTCCGCCGGAGGAGTTTTTAATCCCCACGGAGGACGCGCCTGATTTGAAAAAGATGTTCGCACCCATCGCGCTCGCCGCGGGCACCACCGCGTGGTTAACCCACAAGCCTGATAGGTTCGACATGTACAGCGCCGGCATCGTGCTCATGCAGCTCGCCATGCCGAGCTTGCGAACGAATAGCGGTTTGCAAGGCTTCAACCGCGGGTTGAAAAAATTCAAGTACGATTTAAACAAATGGCGCGAGGCGAACAAAGGTCAACTGAGTCGGTCGAAGACCGCGGTTTTGGATGCCGGCGATGGCGCGGGATGGGAGCTTGCGGCTGATTTATTGCGACCTCGACCTTACGACGCTGAACCAGGCGCAGAGGCGACGGAGCGTCCAAGCGCGGAGGAAGCGTTGAAGCATCGATTCTTTGAAGTTGATCCCACGGAGCTCAAGGTCGAAATCAGAGCCGGCGGAGGGGAGAACTGGATGGCCGAAACGGCGGAGATGCTGACGGACATGTTCTCTCTCGAAAAGCGCATTCAGCGCCAGCAAGAAAACATAGCCAAACAGAGTACAACGATTCAACGGCTCAAGGATACGGGCGCGGACGCCAAGATGGTCGCCGAAGAAGAAAAGACTTTGGAAAAAATGCGTGTTGGGTTGCAAGGGCTACTTCGAACGATGAGCTTTAAAGAAGTAGAAGCGCGAACAAGCATGGTGACCGCGGCGACGGAGTTGAAGAAGGCTGCTAAGGACTCTGGCGTGGAGGCGTCTGAGGAGTACGACGGTTTGATTTCAAATCTCTCCGCGCAAACGACGTTGAGATTCGCTTCGATTCGCGAGCGCGCGAGTGAAGCTGTGGGGCAAACTCGCAAACGCGTGGGAGATAGTGTCAGCGCATTGTTCCGTATGTTAGGCGTGAAGACGAATACGGACGTCGCCAAAGAGGAACCCATCAAAGTGAGCACAGCGGCGACGTCAAAGGCGGACGTCGCAAACGTCGCCAAATCAGACAAGAGCGGTGAGGATCCCGAGGCGATTCGCAAGCGCATGGAATCCATTCAAAACGAAATGAATGCAGTTATTGAAGAAATGGCCGAGATGGAGAACCGATTGATGGCGCAACAACGACAGCTCGAGGCTCAGCAGCGCAACTTGGCGTCGTTCATGCCCACGAAGGAAACCTCCAGCAAAAAGATCAAATCAAACACCGAAGCGAAGAATAGCAGCGCACCCGCTAAGAACGGCAAGTCTAACCCTATGCCCAAGACTGTCGACGTCTCCGCCGCTGGCGATGATGCCGCGACCGACGTCAGAGACGCGAAGAGATAAATTCGCGACGCACTCATCACTCATCTTCTTTCGCACGCTCGCGCCGCTTAGCTGTACTGCAATTCATTGAAACATAGAACGATAAATAACGATACTCCCCTCGACGTCGAACCCATCGCCCGAGAAGAATGCACCACGGCATCTGTGCTCGCATGGAAACGTCTTCGTGGATTCACCCGATGCGAGGCGTTGAGCGTCCCTCGAGACTGAAAAATCTCAGCCTACGATTTCTGAATATCTCTAGGCGCCACTCACAGTCGCGCGAGACGTGCGAGACGTTGAGACGTTCGCGCCGAGTCACAGACCCAAAAGAGGCACACCTCACAACGATTGGCTTTCGGTTAGCGCCGATATCGTCGACGCATCCCGTTCATTTTGACTTTTAATTCTCAACTGCCATTCGCGAGCTTCACGGAAATTTAGAATGTTCACTAAATTGTTTCGACCGAAACTACACAAGCAAAATAAACATGAAAGGCATTTCGCTATACAAAAGTTGATCGATGTGAATGACGATCACGTGAAGGAACGCGTGAAACGTGCGCGAAGTATGCGGAGAAAGTCCCTGGAGGAAGCGTTCGGCGCGTCGACGCCGGCGGCGAGCGCTGGCGGCGGCGGCGGCAAGGCCGGTGAAGCGCTGGCGGGCGATGTCATCGGTCAATTGCTTTCAAGCGGGAGCACAGGGAAACGGGGGAGCTTAAGGCCGCTGCGATCTATGCGTCGCATGAGCACGCTATCGAGTACAGCACCGACGGCTTCTGTTACGCGCCTACTGACTCGGACGACGAGCAAGGGTAAAGCGATAAGGGCGAATGCGCAAAAGATTCTAGGAATGTCAGTTACGACACAATCATTGATGCCGAGCACCGTGGCGCGGTTGCTTCAGAGAGATAGAGGTCATGAAAAAGCCATAGTGGATACCTTGGATTCAATCGAAGTTACGGTGCATGGCGTTCGCGCGAACGGCGCGTACACCACGTCAAACAAGCTCACGTACGTGCAAGTGAATTGGGTCAATAAACGAAAGCGAAGATTTACGATTCGCCGAAATAAGAAGGTCAAGACCGCGCTTCGCGAAGGCACGGATAACCCAGTTTGGGGACCAGATAGTGGACGATTCATGTTTGAGAATTGCAAGCAAGGGGGAAAAGTTTTAATCAAAGTGAAAGAATTGCATTCTTTCGGGCGCAGAGTAAATGTAGGCACGGCAAAAATATCGGGAAAGATGATTCCAAGAGATGGTACTCAAGTCACATTCGACTTACAGCTCAAGTTGGAACGGTCCAAGAAAATTAAGGCTGAAATTCGTGTGACGGTTGGGAAAAACATCTTTTCGGAGCCCGCGATAGGGGAGAATGGGTACTGGCCACCGATAACGGTCTCGAGCGAAGCTGGATATCTATTTTCTTCCGATTTGGCACCCGAGCGAAGGAAGTCACTGGATGCGCCGACGTCAACGAGCAGCAGCGACGAAAATCGACCAAAGTTCATCATTTTGAGCGTTCTAAATGCCCGAGGAGTGTTTGATGCCGATAGCTCTGGCACGAGTGATCCGTACGTGAAAATCGGATTTGACACAACGCCGGTGATGGAACGCTATGTCACAAAGACTAAGAACATGACGAGGTTTCCGGTTTGGAATCAGCGATTTTTTCTACGCGTTCCCGAAGATTCCGGTTGTCGTGCGCTCGTGCTCACAGTTTGGGATCGCGACGTCTTTTCATCACCAGATTTTCTCGGCGCTGCAGCAATTCCTTTGAGCGCCATATCACGAGGTGGGGCGCTGAATGATTACGAAATCGAGCTGAAGCGTCGGATCACGCCGGATACCGCAGGTGAGTCGTGTCACATTCATCCGAGGGCTACAAACGATTTAGGAGTTATCAGAGTCCAAGTTTCAGAGCTTGTTGAACAACCAGAGCTCTTTAGTCAGCTCGTACCATTCGGTGAGATCAAAGTTGGCGTGGGTCTATCGCTCGCTCGTAACGTACACGTTGCTGTAGTTGCGGCGCGACACCTGTTTCGAATCGATGGTGGTGGGGGATCGTGCGACGCGTTTGCGTATGTCTCTGTCGACAATGCTCCATCGAACGAATTTTGCAGAACGTCGACCGTGAGTAACACGTTACATCCAGTTTGGAATGACGGCATAGGCGAGGTTTTCACGCTCATCGCTCGTCCAGGCGCTGGACGAGTCATGATTGATTTGTATGACAGAGATATAATCGGTACGACGCTAATGGGTCAAGCCCATGTATCTCTCGCCGGTTTACCCGCCGACGGATCTTGGGCTGAGATGGTCACGCCATTATATGGCAAAGACGTGAATAGAAATTTTCTAGTTGGTGGTACAGACGCCTCTTTGGCATGGAACTCGCCAGATCGTATCAAAGGTGAAATCATCGTTCGCGTGAGCAGCACGCTCGCGCCGTATCCAAACTTACAGCGCCCGCCCGCCATAGCAGAGAGGGATAGGTACAAGAATCAGCACATGACGAACAAGTATTTGTACGTTCAAGCTTTAAGCTACGCCGGAATGCCGATGCGTCACAATATGACGAGCACGAACGCGAGAATCGTTATGTCGCTGAACACGCACAAACAGCTCGTTTACGGCGAAGTGCAAAAGGATGTGATGTCGGATTTTGATTTCGAAACAGATGTGCACGCGTTCCCGAAAACGCACCTTAGTCGTACACTTACTATTCAACTCCTATCAGAGCTAGCTCCGGTGTATGGCTCCAAGCAAATGTTTGACTTTTCAAAGCACGTCATGCAAAAAATGGGATTCATGAAGGACGAGCCCGATGAAGCGAAGAAGAAGAAAGATGCCGCTGCGGCCGGCGATGATGGGGATGCCAAGCTTTCTGTCGAAGAGGGTGAACGTTTCATGTCTGGCGTTCCAATCGGATTTGTTCAGATACGAATCGATCACATGAAAGTGGGCGATTTGAAACGCCACAAAATTAAACTCAACACCATGCTTAACGAAAAGTCATGGTTGCAAGCAAAAGAGGGTGCGCTCGGTGAAATTGAACTCGTTCTCGGCTGCGGCTATTTGAAAAAGGCTCCGCTCGACTTGAGAGTGATCGACCGAGCTGCCAGGCCGACCCTTGGCACGTTTATGTTCAACATAGAGTCCGTCATAGGAGATCCCACACCGAACTGGAACATCGCTCCGTTTGTCGCGGCGCTACCAAGCCGCCAAGCGCCGACTGGGAGAAACAAGTTCGGGAAACACGTTGCAGCTACAGTTATGTGGGACGGTCGCGAAGAAAACATCGTATCGAGTCATGAATTGTTTCAATTTCACATCACTGAGGCCACCGGAGATGTTCGTGTTTTATTCACGAGCCCGGATGTACTAAATGGTGGCTCTCACCTCTTGGGCGCGGTGTCTATTCCTATACAGACAATCATGGAGTCTCCTGGGCGTTCGGTCGACGCTTGGTACAATATCGTTCCACCGAACAGTTCGTTCTTGACCGAAGAAGAGATGGCGAGCCCTTCGCACGCCATGTGTGTGTACCTGCGATCAAAACGTATCCTATCAGACTGGCAAGGATACGCTCGCTTACGAGTCTCATTTTCAGCCACTCGCGCGGAGTGGAAATGGTATCTCAGACAGTCACCTCCCGAACAAAAGTGTTCTCATGTTCCAGACACCGTGGAGGGCGTTGTTACGAGTTTTAACAGGCTAGTCGAGTCCGTCTTATCGCCCGTGAAGCTATACGCCAGAGCGGCTGTTTTTGTCGCGGCGCATCCTAGTCGTCATAAAATGAATGCCGCTTGGTTTACCTGGCACACTACATGTTGCTGGATTTTCAGATCAGAGATTGTCTCAAGTTTTTTCTTGCTGTGGCTCGTGAGTGGTATGTTCTTCTCCGGTTACTGCGCGCACATCATCGCAGAAGAAGTTTACGGAGCGATGTCAGCATTTGAGGGCGATGCGAACGGCGGTGAGGCTGTTCAGCTTCGATTACAAGTCAAGGATCTCAATCGGAAGAAAAATCGCAAGTTTCGCACGTTTAAAGATGCGTTGTTAGAACAGGAACGACTTCTTAAGCTCCGTGCCAAGGGTCGCGCCGTGGAAGTTTCTGCACAAGCTGTGAAAAAAGGCATGAAAGAGAGAAAAGCCAAACGAGCGCAGCAGGGCGTTGACGACGAGCTTCCGAACTTGCCCGTCATGCCTGCTAATTTTGCACACTATGTGCTTTCGGTGCTCATTTCTAATAATCCAGCAGAGCTCGTGCTGTCTTTCATACAGTCGGCGGTTTGGAAACTACTCAAGATCATTAAAGATGCGGGGGCGACGCTCGTTCGGTTTGATAAAGTTATCACCTCTGGAGGTCCCAGATTGATGCCTTCGACCTGTAAAAGTATCGGTAGCCAACTAGAGACCTTAGCGGATACTTTGGATCGTCCAGTGCATGCGATAACGTGGGATAACGTCGCTTTAAGTCAGTATTTCTCTATGTTGTCGATTGCACTGACATTTACTGCGTGTCTTGTGTTGCTCATTTTTCGCAAGTTTGTCGACGTGGTGGACTATTACTCCCCAATTAGGCTATGGCATCTAGTTTGGATCGTTGGTGTTGTACCGGTGCTTCCATTCACTGCGCCTTTTGTTATTCGTAAATGCATCGGCGTGGAGACGTTCTTACAAACGATCGGTATGTACGTCCCAGTCGTGCCGGTGTCGTTGAACACCATTCGAGCAGTGCGTGATAACATACTGGCGGAATTTAAGGACGACTACGCCGTACTTCGCGCTCGAGCGAAGCAAGAATTCGAACAGCAACGGAAAGTTGCGCACGCGGACAGCGCTAAGGCGCGTCGCGCGAAGATTCGGTCACGCTATGAATCGAACAGCGGGAATCCGATAGTTTGGATCCGTTCGGCTCTGTCGCGCGCGCCGACATCCATGGCGGTCATTCATGCCAGGCGCGTTCGCGCCTTCATGCGACCAGGGGAAGGACCCGCCCCTGATTTCACCATCTTTCGCGAAGACGCACAAGTTGGCCGATCCGTCGCGTTTGGTTTTGGCCAAATAGTCTCGTACTTGCTCGCCATTCCGCTGACCATTCTCACCGCCCCAGCGAGGATCTTGGCGGCGACGATGGAGCACAGACTCAACCTTCTCGATACTCTTGCGCGTATTCGCGCGGACGAATGTTTTGCTGGAAATCTACCCCTGCCGTTTGGCGAGCAAAAAATCGAGATAGTGAGCGAAAATCAGAAAGCCCTCGGCGGCGGCAAAAATGTCGTCAAAGTCGAAAATCATTAGCGTATGTGCCACTATTAGCGGCGAAAAGTTAGCTCGTCGAAAGATAGGAATAGTACTGACACGCCACGATCACGAAGTTTTGTAGATTGTGCGTATAGAATTACGAACTGTTTGCTAAAGCGAGCACTTCCTCCGAATGCCGCGACTGACGAAATTATCCCGCTCCCCACCAGAAAATTTTTACTTTTTCGGAATTTCGATATCGCCCTCGTTGATGCTGTCGATAACATCACTCGGGTCTTCACCCTCAACAGTGCACCCCACGGACTTGGCCGTCCCGAGAATTTCCTTAACGGTTCCCGAGAGTTCTCTCGCGCACGACTTGTGGCGCATGATGCGAGCGACTTCGATGATATCATCCAACGAGCAGTTACCGGTGTGCTTGATACCCTTAACCTTCTTGCGATCTTGGTACGGCTCCTTGAGCGCCTTGATGACTAAGGCGGAGGCGGTCGGGACGACAGAAACCTTCGCTTGGCGGTTTTGCACCGTGAGCTTGACGGTGACGCGCAAACCCTTCCAATCCTTGGCGGTTTCCTTCGCAATGTCTTCCCCTACCTTCTTCGGGGACAAACCGAGCGGACCGATCTTCGGCGCGAGCGAAGACGCAGCACCGATTTCCCCCCCGGTGGCGCGCATGAAGATCTCCAACACGGCGTCGGCATCGAATTTCGGCGGCATGGCGACTGCGCTCAAAGAAAACGACGCGCGCGGTCAGTACTCGCGCTCGCGCGACGCGAACGAATCTCATCTCCACCCTCCCACTTCACCCCTCCGCGATCGCGCGAGCGTTTTCACTGCGCCACATTCGCCAACGCGAGCGAGACACCGATCGCCATCACTGTACGGCGCGTCGTCGTCGCGTTCGCGCTCCGTCCCGCCCTCGTCCTCGGCTAGGGCTTTCTCCTACCCTCGCGTCGCCCATCGTCGTCGCCACCGATGCGACGCTCGGCGCTCGCCTCCGCGATTCATCGCGACAACGCGTCATCGAACATTCCCCTCCGAGCGTTTCCTCGCCCTCGTGTTCGCATCGAGCGCGTTCGAATCACCCCAAGCCCCCGATCGACGACGCGATCGCCCGCGACCGCAGCGCCGCGATCGATCGGTCGATCGTTCGCTCGCTCGCGCGCGTCGCCGCGCGCGCGAACGCCGACGCGCCGTGTGTTCAACACGAAACCCCGTTCCCGATGTCGTTCGTCCCTCGCTCGTTCGCGTCGCGTCGCGTCGCGTCGCGCGCACCTCGCTTCGCTTCACGTCGTCGCGCGCGTCCAAGAGGCGCGCTTCATGGGGCGACGACGCATCGCGAGGGCGACGACGAGGGCGACCGACCGAATAGTCCGACCGACCGCGATCGAGGGATTGTCCGACCGACCGCGTGCATGCATGCATGAACGAATGAACGACCGAACGACCGATCGAGGACGACGATCTCGACGAGCGACGATTCGACGGGTGCGCGCGCGGGAATTGTACGTTTTCGGTGATTTCAAGTCTACGCACATATGCTTTAGAACAACAAACGACAGTCTCGTTCGATGTTCTCTCAAATGAATCCTCCCATTCGCGATCGACGTCGGGGGTCTCCTACGAACGCTCGTACGTCGAGTCATTCACTCAACGAGTCCCTCGCCGACGTCCTCCGTCGTGCGATCGCCCGACGCTCGCCTTCGCCAATGACGCGATCGATCGCGTGACGTCCTCGACCGATGGATGAGTCGTGAACCGTCATTCGCCCCCGTCGTCGTCGTCGACGACCGACGTGTGACGGTTGGTATTCCGCGACGCCTCTGCGCGCGCGCGCGCGCGAATGCGACGGAATGCGAACGCACGCGAACGCGCGTTCGTTCGCGCGCGCGACGTTGATCAACGCTCGAGGCGAAGTGGTGTTCCCCATCGCGCGCGCGCGCGCGCGAGGGCGTTGGTGAGGCGAACGAATTCGAACGCGCGCGCTTCGACGCGCGTCGCGACGGAGGACGCGCGCGAGGACGGAGACGGAGACGAGTCCTTGGAGACGAAGGAGACGGAGGACGACGTCGTCGTCGTCGGCGTGTTTTGGGACGTCGATAACGCCCCGCCGCGCGCTGGGGAGGAAGAAGTGATGGCGCGGCGGATCGCGCGCGCGGCGCGCGCGTTCGGAACCGTGGACGGGGGCGTGCGCGCGTACGCCAACGCGTCGACGCTGAATCGCGCGCCAGAGTTGAGGAAGGTCGTCGTCGTAGAGGTCGTAGAGTGCGCGAATGAGAAGGATGCGGCGGACGAGGCGATGGGGAACGCCGCGATGGCGTGGGCGAGCGCCGGGGCGAGGGACGTTCCGAGGTTTACCACGGCGAGGGCGCGAAAGAGAGACGACGCATCGGTGGAGGAGAACGCTTACGCGCTGGTCGTGGAGAAAATGTGGCGAGCGCGCGCGAATGAAGCGAGAGCGGCGTTGCCGCGAGTGGAGGGCGAACGCGATGCGGTGAAGGCGATCGCGCGAGGGCGAAATCGAGTCCTCGTGCTCGTGACGTGCGATAACGATTTGAGGTTAGCCATGGATTACGCGTGCGCGCAAGGGGTGTGTGTGGTGATTTTGGCGAATATTTCACCAACCGCCGTGGGCGCGCGGGGAGGGGTGAAGACGAAACGTGGACGAAACGAGGCGAGGAGCGT
>Ga0222712_10007597_pt1 | contig 10436 bp, 6 predicted proteins | sample C33_657DmetaG_FD_165043 | JGI IMG/M metagenome (GOLD analysis project Ga0222712, IMG submission 165043) | Estuarine water microbial communities from San Francisco Bay, California, United States - C33_657D | ecosystem: Environmental > Aquatic > Marine > Unclassified | place: USA: California...
AACCACCTTTTCAAATCGGTATATTGTTGAAAATCAATTTTAAGTCTTTTGAGTCGGAAAGTTAAAATTATTTTCTCACCTAAAAATGCCACCACTGTACCATAAGCAATTCCAATAATTCCAAATTTTAACATTAAAATGACACTTGAAATGACATTTATAGCAATTTCCCAATAAGCCGTTTTTAAGATTATATCGCTGCGTTTTAATGCTAGAATGACAGATTGAGGAAAAATCATTCTGCTAATAATAAGCAACAGATAAATATTAAAAATACTGGCACTTTGTACAAAGGCAGCACTGAAAATTAGCGGATATAAAAATTTACTACACAACAAGAAGATCCATGTAATCGGAAATAATACATTCATTAATCTTGTACTCTGTTGCTTTAGTTCATCTAGTGCTAAATGCTGATTGTCTTTTTTTGCAATCTGGCTTACCATGGCAAGACTTAAGGAGTTGGCCAATAATAATGATAATGGAAATTCTTTTGCTCCGTATTTGAAAATAGCGAAGGATTCATGTCCGAAAAAATGTATCACTAAAAAGCTGTCAATATAGTCGGCAGATCCGCTAATTAGTAATCCGAATATTAACGGACTACATGCTTTTAAAAATGGCCAATCAGGAGTAAAACGAAGATTGATTTTTTCAAATCGTAAATTGTAAATTAACACAAGCGTTTTCCATAATGAAATAGCTACCATCGCCAACGCAAAGTTTCGTGCATTAGGTGCTGTTAATGCAACGATTGTTATCGCTAAAATCTGAATACAAAAATTACCAATCGCATAGAGCGTTAGCTTGTTAGTGTTTTCTTTTATCAGATAGTAATGCTCATTGAAAAATGTTAGTGTGTTAAGCAATAAGTAAGCACCAATTAAAGTAATTGTTAGGTAGCCGAAGTTTAGCGATTTATCAAAAATGAATAAATATAAAACTGCAATAACAGACGAAATTATTCCAAGAAAAAACTGACTACTAATTGTTTTACTTAATAGTCCTTTTTTGTCGGGCGCTTGATGGTAACTGGAAAGTAATGTTTGATAAATCCCCCCAATCCAAAAGAAACTTACTAGTCCACCCAAAAATAAAATGAATTCATATTGACCAATAATCGGTAATGCAACTCCAAATTTCGCTAATATAACTCCGGAAAGAAACAATCCTGCGTATCTCGCAATCTGAAAGAACTGGAGATAATTAGCAATCGTTAATTTGTTGAATAGTTGCTTCACTTATTTATTTTTAATTCTTAATGAATTACCGATTACAATTACATCTGAAAATCCCATCGATAAGGATGCTATCATTGGATGCAATAAACCTGTTGCAGCAAATGGAATAGCAATGATATTATAAATGAAAGCCCAAAATAAATTTTGTCTGATAATTTTATTGGTGAATTGAGATAGTGCTTTGATTTTTTTTAAACCTTCCAACGGTTTTTTTGTCATTAAAATAATTTCACCACTGTTGATAGCTATCGAACTTCCATCTCCAATTGCTAAACTCAAATTGGCTAAACTTAACGCAGCAGCATCGTTGATTCCATCTCCAATCATAGCAACTGCATGTGATTTCGATTTTCGCTCAATATATTCAGCTTTTTCCTGAGGTAATTGCTGAGCTAAATAATAATCTATTCCAAGTTCTTTTGCAATCGATTCACAACGTTCAGAAGTATCACCACTAAGTATAGTGGTTTTTATTTTTTCTGACTTTAACCATTCAATTACTTCTTTCGCCTCTTGCCTTATTTCATCTTTTAATTCGATAAAAGCTAACAGCTCTTTGTTTTTGAATAAATACACCTGGAATTTTGAGTCAGTAATTACAGGAGCAAATTTACCACTTCCTAAATAGTATTCATTGCCATCTTTATCCTTCGCAAATATTCCCTTGCCTTTGATTTCCTGAACTTCATGAAATGCGATAGATGCATTCGCTAAATCAGAATTCTCAAGATGTGCTATAATCGATTTGGCTATCGGGTGACTCGAATATTGTTCGAGCGAAAATAATATTCGTGGGGTTAAGGCATCATCGTTAGTATAGTTAACCGTTTCTATTTTAAACTTTCCTGTTGTTAGTGTACCCGTTTTGTCAAATATTATTTCCTCTATTTTTTGAATTTTATCGAATACATCACCACCTTTAATTAACATACCTTTTTTTGCAGCATTGCCAATACTTACAGCTACAGCGGTAGGGATGGCTAATCCCATTGCACAAGGACAAGAAATAACCAATACTGCAATCGCTCTTAACATCGAATTGGTTGCAGAAATATCAAATAAAAAATGATTAATAAAAAATGTGATTATTGAAATCCCAATCACTGATGGAACAAAAACTAAACTGATTTTATCACTTAACTTCTGAATCGCTGGTTTTTTGAAAGTGGATTTTTTTACGAGGTCAATCATACTTGAAAGGGAAGTATCATTCCCGCATTTTTCTACAATAAATTTGATAGATCCTTCCAACAAAATAGTTCCAGCTAAAACTTTATCATTAACTGATTTAGATTCTGGTATCGATTCGCCAGTTAACGCAGACGCATCTACTAATCCATATCCATCGTAGATCACACCATCTGCAGGTATTTTATCTCCCGAATTCACTAAAACTAGATCATTTGGATTTAGTAAATCAATTTCTATTTCAACTGATCCTTCATTATTGCTATACGCATTTGTTATTCGTCTTGCTTTTGAGGGCTGCATTTTAATTAATGCCGAAATAGAAGAGTTGGTTCGCTTCAAACTTTTTTCTTCAATCAGGTTTCCAATTAATACAAATGTGATGATGGATGCTGTAGTTTCAAAGAAATTATACTTCATCCATTCCTCGTGTGAAACAGCGATTAAATAGCCCGCTATACTATATATGTAGGATGTAATAGCACCCATCATAATCAGTACATCCATATTCGGACGTAATTGAAGCATCGATCCTAAAGCACTTTTTCCGAAGTGATTAAGTCCTATGATTAACACAATAGATGATAAAATTATCTGAAACAAAAAGCTATGCATCCACTCAATACTAAAAAACATGGTCGACCATAATGGAATCGTTCCTATAAACGAAATAATAGTCTTAATAACTAGGGGAGAATAATTATTTTCGATTTGAGTCTCTGGACTAAAGCCAGAAGCTTTATAGCCGAGCTTATTGATTTCTGCAATTACAAAATCGGTTTGTTGTTCTCCAATCGTCTCGAATTCTACCTCTCCACTATCGTAAAATACATGTACACCTCTGATTCCTTTACTTGTTAAGTGTCTGTCGATGCCCTGAGCACAACTTGCACAGGTCATTCCTTTAACAGATAAAGTAGTTTTATTCGACATGTAGCAAATGTAACACTTCAACCATTAATACGATGAAAATAGAGACATCAGAATTTATTTTTAGCAATTTGCTTTAATTAAAAATAAAATTTTAATTTTGCACCCACTTACGGTGATTGTAGCTCAGTTGGTTAGAGCGCCTGATTGTGGTTCAGGAGGTCGAGGGTTCGAGACCCTTCATTCACCCTTAAAGGTCCTGATTTTCAGGACCTTTTTTATTTTATTGTCGTTGTAAATTCGTGCATTTAAAGCTTTTTTTATGCCTTGATAATCCCTAAATTTGCACACCCAAAAAAATCTATTATGTCATCAACAAATTCAAATTCTGATCTAACGCAGAACTATGATCGTCAATTAGGCGATTGGATTGATTCAGAAAAATCCGCAATTGAATTAATCCATATTATTGGTAATTTATGGTTTAATAAGTCTATTGAACTGGTTATTTTTAGAAATCAATTAGTAGACAGAAGTGCAAGTCAAATCATGAACTTACATCAATATGCTCATGATTTTGTGAAGAAGCCGATTCATGTTAAAGATACTTTGGCTATTGCTCGTGCTATTCTTGAGATGGATATGGCTCCTTCTAAAATTGATGTTGGTAAATTGGCATTCGAGTGGGATCATGAAAAGGCAGGAACTGATTTACAATCTTTTTTAAATAAGAAGTTAGCCGATTTTATTGGATTAGATAAAAAGCAATTAGTTCCTCGTGATATCGTGCTTTATGGTTTCGGTCGTATCGGACGTATCCTAGCGCGTGAGTTAGTTGCGCAAGCTGGAAAAGGCGAACAGCTTCGTTTAAAGGCGATTGTTGTGCGTAGCCGTTCTGAAGATGATTTATCTAAACGTGCGGAGTTATTAAGAAATGATTCAGTTCACGGACCATTCCCAGGAACTGTTATCGAGGACAAAGAAAAGAATGCATTAATCGTTAATGGACACACCATTTTTGTAATCGATGCTAAGAATCCTGAAGAAATCGATTACACGAAATATGGAATCAATAACGCCTTATTAATTGATAATACAGGTGCGTCAAGAGATCGTGCTGGATTATCAAAGCATCTTTCTGCTAAAGGCGTTGATAAAGTATTATTAACAGCTCCTGGTAAAGGTGATATTCCAAATGTAGTGTATGGTGTTAATCAAAAGAACCATGCAGCAGATGAGAAAATATTCTCTGCCGCTTCTTGTACAACCAACGCAATTGTTCCAGTGTTAGAGGTAATTGAAAAAACGTTAGGGATTGAAAGAGGTCATATTGAAACCATTCACTCTTATACAAATGACCAGAACTTATTAGATAATTATCATAGCAAATATCGCCGTGGACGTTCTGCTGCGATGAACATGGTAATTACTGAAACTGGAGCTGACAAAGCAGTTACTAAGGTTATTCCACAGTTGGATGGTAAACTTACTGGTAATTCAGTGCGTGTACCGACACCTGATGTATCATTAGCGATCTTAAACCTTACAGTTAAAAAGGAAGTTACCAAAGAAATGGTAAACGATATTTTAAAGGATGCAGCATTAAATGGTGCATTAGTAGAGCAGATTCAATTTATGCAGAGCAATGAGCTTGTATCTAGTGATCTTATCGGTAATCCTTGTGCATCCATTGTAGATAGTCCAGCAACAATTATATCGAAAGATAAGAAAGCAATGGTGCTTTATATTTGGTATGATAACGAATATGGCTATAGCCGTCAGGTGTTACGTTTTGCTAAATACTTAGCAGATGTTATTCGTTTAACTTACTATTAAAATTTATTAGCATAAAAAGGAAAGGCTCATCATTCGATGAGCCTTTTTTTATTCTTCTCCTAAAAAGGATTTTAAATGTTGTGAAGTGCTTCTCAGTCGTAATTTTTTAAGCGCTTTTTCTTTTATCTGTCGAACGCGCTCACGAGACAAATCATATTTTTCACCAATCTCTTCTAAGGTGTATGGCTCTTCTGATTCTAAACCAAAAAACAAGGAAATAACATCTCTTTCTTTTTCATCTAAGATATTTAGTGATCTCTCAATCTCTTTCTTCAGAGAATGATTCATCATAATCGTATCAGCTTGTTCTACTTCTTTATTTTGAATTACATCGAGTAGGGAATTGTCTTCGCCGTTTAACAATGGTGCATCAACACTTACCTGACGTGTAGAAATCCTAAATGCATCAGAAATTTTATCTACTGTCAAATCGGTAATTTCAGCTAGTTCCTCCAATGAAGGCTCGCGTTCGTATTCTTGTTCTAATTTGGTAAATGCTTTATTGATCTTTGTTAAAGAGCCTAATTGGTTTACTGGAAGTCTAACAATTCTTGCATGCTCTGAAATGGCTTGCATTATACTTTGACGAATCCACCATACTGCGTAGGAAATAAATTTGAATCCTCTTGTTTCATCAAATCGTTTAGCAGCTTTAATTAATCCTAAATTACCTTCATTAATTAAGTCGGGTAGGGTGAGTCCTTGATTTTGATATTGCTTTGCTACTGAAACTACAAATCGAAGATTGGCTCTTGTTAAACGATCCAACGCAACTTCATCGCCTTCGCGAATTTTTTTAGCCAAAACAATTTCTTCGTCAGGAGAGATCATTTCTTCCTTGGAGATATCAGCTAAATATTTTTCGAGAGATGCACTATCTCTGCTGGTAATCGATTTAGTAATTTTCAGTTGTCTCATATTCTTATCATCATTAAACTGAAAACTGTTGGCTCTGTGAATCGGTATTGTAAAGGACCGACTAAACAAATTTAAAATAATTTCTGACAAATAAAAAAGGCGAAAGAAAAATCTTCCGCCTTTTAACCAACAAACCTAAAATGAAAAACTTAACTATAATCCAAATCCGTAATATGCCTTCATGCCGTTCGCATAAGTACCTTCCATTAAAACACCACCTTTTTTATCCTTTAAATAGTTCATCACATCAGTGGTTGTTTTCATTGGTGTATTATCGATTGAAGTAATAATAAATCCTTCTCGTACTCCTGAAGTTTTTAATTTTCCAGGCTGTAATTCTTTAATTTTCACTCCTGCTTCAATACCTAGTTTATTTAATTCATCATCGCTTGCATTTTCTAATGTTGCACCAAGTGCATTGCCTATTTCATTTTTAACCATAGCTGTGTTCCCATCTTTGTTTTTTAGTACAACCTCAACTACTTTTTCTACATCATTCCTAAGAACGGTAACACTGATTTTATCTCCTGGTCTGAATCGTCCAACTTGCTCTTGTAACGCCGGTGATGTTTTAATTACAACTCCATTAATTTTTGTAATTACGTCGCCAATTTTAATTCCTGCATTTTGTGCAGCACCACCATCGGTTAGTCCATCAACATAAACACCATCTAATTTTTTAATTGATTTTTCTTTTGCAAGATCTGCATCAATATCTTTTATACTAACTCCAATAAATCCTCTTTGTACTTTACCAAACTCTAGTAAATCGTCAACTACTTTTTTTACAATGGTAACAGGAATTGCAAATGAATAACCCGAATAAGATCCAGTGTTAGAAGCTATCGCTGCATTAATACCAATTAGTTCGCCTCTCGTATTCACTAATGCTCCACCACTATTGCCCGGATTAACGGCAGCATCTGTTTGAATGAATGATTCAATTGGGAATTTTTGATTAGGTAAAATATGAATGTTTCTCGCTTTAGCACTCACAATTCCTGCAGTAACAGTGGATGTTAAATTAAATGGGTTCCCAACTGCTAGTACCCATTCTCCTACTTTTACATTATCCGAATTTCCATAAACTGCATAGTTCAATCCTTTTTCATTAATCTTTAATAAGGCTAAGTCAGTTGATGGGTCAGTGCCTATTACATCCGCTGTATAAGTTCTTTTATCGTCTAATGTTACTTCTACTTGCTTCGCAACTTCAACTACGTGATTGTTTGTTACAATATATCCATCTTCTGAAAGAATAACGCCTGAACCAGTTGCTTGCTGTTGCTGCGGTTGTTGTGGCATTGGCTGTCCCCAAAAAAATTGAAAAGGGTCGAAGGATTGAAAATTGTTTTGATTTTGATAAGTTGTTTTTACGTGTACTACTGTCGATACAGTATGCTCTGCAGCTTCTGTAAAGTCGAGATTCCCATGTATGGATGCTTCATAATTTATAGCTTTCACAGGTGGTTGAACCTGATGTCTTTTTGTAAAAAATGAATTACCTCTCGATGTAGTGCTTAGAATACTTGCACCTGCAATGCTGCCCGCTGCTGCAACAATAAATACGATTGCATAGTTTTTAAAAGATTTCATAGCTATTTTATGTTTTATTTGAAGGGATAACGTAATTTTTGCTCAAAATTATATTTGAAATTCTTTTGATTTTTAACTTTAACAATCGTTTAACAAGGCGGTTTTTTTTGATTATTTTAGCCAATGAAAATCGAATGCTCGTTTTAAATAAATTTACAGAATGCAATTAAAGTTTTATAAGTATCAGGGAACAGGAAACGACTTTGTTATTATAGATAATTTTCAAGGTGGAGTTGAATTGTCGAAAGAGCAAATAGCACATTTATGCGACCGCAAATTTGGTGTTGGTGCAGATGGATTGATGTTATTGGAGAAGTCGAATAAGTATGACTTTGAAATGAAGTATTATAATGCCGATGGTAATCTCGGATCAATGTGCGGTAATGGTGGACGTTGTATTGTAAAGTTTGCACAGGATATTGATTTAATCGGAGATCATGCAATGTTTCTTGCCTTCGATGGTGTTCATGAAGCAAGTATTGATAAAGATGGAATCGTATCGCTTGAAATGAATGATGTGAATGATATCAATCAAATTGATAAATCTACTTGCGAATTAAATACTGGTTCTCCACATTATGTGTCATTCGTGAAAGATGTCGCTTCGTTGGATGTTTATAAATCAGGAAGAGAAATTAGGTATAATGATACTTATGCTAAGGATGGGATTAATGTAAATTTTGTAACTGTTGATGGAAATCTATTGAAAATTCGCACATACGAAAGAGGAGTAGAGAATGAAACTTTGAGTTGTGGAACAGGTGTTACAGCTGCGGCTTTATCAGCATTTAAATTAGGATTGATAAAATCATCTCCAATAAATATTTCGTCTATGGGTGGAATGCTTTCCGTATCATTCGATCATGCTGAAAATAAATTTGTAAATGTTGTTTTAGCGGGACCTGCTCAAAAATCATTTGAAGGAATAATCAATTTATGATAAGAGGAACTTCTATTTTATTACGCGCCATGGAACCGTCAGATGTTGATCTGATGATGATCTATGAAAATGATCCGGAAAATTGGGCGGTTAGTGGTACCGTTAGTCCCTATAGCCGATTCACAATCGAGCAATTTTATGAGAGTGCAACGCAGGATATTTTTACTTCGAAGCAATTGCGTTTAGCTATTGAAATGACTACAGAGTCGGAAAGACATAGAGGAAAAACAATAGGCTTTGTTGATTTGTTTGAGTTTGACCCATTAAACAGAAGGGCTGGTATCGGTATTCTTATTGGCGATTACGAAGAACGAAGAAAAGGCTATGCACGTGAATCGCTGGACTTATTTATTCAACATGCTTTCAATACAATTAATATTCATCAGATTTATTGTCATATCGAATTATCAAATGTGGCTAGCATAAAATTATTTGAGCGTTCAGGATTTGAAAAATGTGGCGTGTTAAAAGACTGGGTTTTGTATAATGGTCGTTGGCACGATGTCGTGATGATGCAAATAATATCATCTTCTATTTAGGTTTATGCGTAAAATTCAATTAATCAAGTTGGCTTTATCTGTTCTCGTAGCAGGTGCCTGCTTATTTAATTGGTTTTGTTCTTCAGAAAAAAAAGTTGATGATCCGTATAAAAGGACTGCTTATGCAAATCTTTCAGATACGGTGAAATATGTAGGCATGGAAACATGCAAAGGATGTCATACAGGTATTCACTCAACCTTTATACATACTGGTATGGGTTTGTCGTTTGATGCAGCGACTAAACAAAAGTCCTCTGCTGATTTTTCCAATCATCCTGTTGTTTATGATCAATACAAAAATTTATCGTACACACCTTATTGGGAAAATGATTCACTTTATTTTCTTGAATACCGATTAGAAGGTGCGGATACTGTATATCAACGCAGAGAAAAAGTAAAATACATCGTTGGGTCTGGTCAACATACGAACTCACATATTTGGGAGTCGAACGGATATTTATATCAGGCACCCATGACCTTTTACACGCAAAAGAAGAAGTGGGATTTACCTCCGGGATTTGAAGATGGAAACAACACTCGATTTAATCGCATTATAGGATTAGAATGTATGAGTTGTCATAATGGTTATCCGAAGTTTGATGAAGGTTCTGAAAACAAACATTCCTTCGTTAAAAATGGAATCGATTGTGAAAGATGTCACGGGCCAGGGAGTCTGCATGTGCGTGAAAAAAGTTCAGGGATATTAATTGATACGGCTAATTCAATCGATTATTCTATTGTTAATCCTTCTAAGCTTCCAATCGATTTACAATTTGATGTTTGCCAACGTTGCCATGTTCAAGGTAATGCTGTATTGAATGAAGGAAAATCGTTTTTTGATTTTAAGCCAGGCATGAAGTTGTCATCAGTGATGAATGTGTATATGCCAGTTTATGAAGGGAATTCCTCTGCCCATATCATGGCTAGTCATGCTGAACGACTAAAGCAAAGTAAATGCTTTATAGAAACAATGAAGAAGGTTAATGCACAACCTAATTCAAGTAATCTTGCTTTAAAACCGTATAAGAATGCACTTACGTGTATCACTTGTCATAATCCTCATGTAAGCGTAAAGGAAACTAATAAAGATGTATTTAATGCAACTTGTCGTTCATGTCATAGTGATAGTAAAAAGCCTGATTGTTCTTTATCGCTTGATAAGCGAAATTTGAAAAATAACAATTGCGTTAGTTGTCATATGCCATTTAATGGTGCAACGGATATCCCTCACGTTAGTGTGCATGATCATCGTATAGCTGTGCCCGTAGAGAATAAAGAAATTGAAAGTATTCGGAAGTTTATCGGAAT
>Ga0222712_10007598_pt1 | contig 10435 bp, 9 predicted proteins | sample C33_657DmetaG_FD_165043 | JGI IMG/M metagenome (GOLD analysis project Ga0222712, IMG submission 165043) | Estuarine water microbial communities from San Francisco Bay, California, United States - C33_657D | ecosystem: Environmental > Aquatic > Marine > Unclassified | place: USA: California...
CTTGGCTCTATTAAAAATATTTGCCTGAATATCGTCCAATAAATTTTTTACATGAAGTCCAATACCGTCAATAGATGCATTTGCTTTTTCTTTGGTATCACGTCTTGCAACTTCTACAATATTTTGTTCTAAATCTCTTGCACCAATGGCAATTCGTACAGGCACCCCTTTCATTTCATATTCTGCAAATTTCCATCCGGGTCTTGCATTATCGCTATCATCATATTTTACAGAAACACCAAGCGCTTTTAATTCGGCCATCATCACCGTTACTTTTGCATCGATGGCTGCTTTTTGTTCGTCACCTTTAAAAATTGGAACAATCACCACTTGTAGAGGAGCAATTTTTGGAGGTAACACAAGCCCTTGATCATCACTATGCGCCATCACAAGTGCACCAATTAAACGGGTACTCACACCCCAACTAGTAGCCCACACATATTCTAGATTGTTGTTTTTATCAGAGAATTTAACGTCAAATGCTTTCGCAAAATTTTGTCCTAAAAAGTGTGAGGTACCAGCCTGTAATGCTTTACCATCCTGCATCATAGCCTCTATACAATAGGTATCTTCGGCACCAGCAAAACGCTCGTTGGCCGTTTTTACTCCTTTAATAACTGGTAGTGCCATCCAATTTTCTACAAAATCGGCGTACACATCTAGCATTCTGGTGGTTTCTTCAACAGCCTCTTCTTTTGTAGCATGTGCCGTATGACCTTCCTGCCATAAAAACTCTGCGGTGCGTAAAAAAAGTCGGGTTCTCATTTCCCAGCGCACCACATTGGCCCACTGGTTTACAAGTATTGGTAAATCACGATACGACTGAATCCAGCCTTTATAGGTATTCCAAATAATCGCTTCCGATGTTGGACGCACTACTAGTTCTTCTTCTAGTTTTGCTTCTGGATCTACAATTAATTTTCCTTTATTGTTAGGATCTGTTTTTAAACGGTAATGCGTAACAATCGCACACTCTTTTGCAAAACCTTCTGCATTTTTTTCTTCGGCCTCAAATAAACTCTTAGGAATAAATAAAGGGAAATATGCATTTTGGTGACCCGTGTCTTTGAACATTTTGTCTAGTACATCACGCATGTTTTCCCAAAGTGCAAAACCATAGGGTTTGATCACCATACAGCCTCTAACCGCACTATGATCTGCGAGGCTTCCTTTAATCACTAAATCGTTGTACCACTGCGAATAATCCTGGGCTCTTGGGGTTATTTCCTTGCTCATAATTGAATTACAATATTCTTAACAAAATAATAGGCTTACAATTGTTAGTTTAGATATTAATTATCAACCCTGTAATTGTAGTTGCCTGCACCGCAAATGTATGTAACTTCGCATAATAGTATACTTAAATACCTATCTGCCATGAAAACTAACCTCCTATCAGTAGCAGTTTTACTTGTTTTTGCAACCAGTTGCGGAACCGTTTACGAAGCCGGACAAACCCCCGACGACGTGTATTACTCGCCAGCCAACGGTGTGACTAAAAAAGAATTAGAGCGCGAAGAAGAGGCCAAAGAGCAGTACAACCGCTACACTGAGGTCCAGGAAGACCGTTTTTTACGTCTAAAATTAAGCAACCGCTACCGCTTTAGCTGTATCGATGATTATAGCTATTGGTATGATAGCCGTTTTGATTTTACGGGTAATAGGTTCAATAATAATTTCAACAATTTCAAATACAATTATAACTGTGGTTGCAATTACGGATTCAACCCTGGATTTGGATTTAATCCAGTATTTGGTTTTGGACCTAATCTAGGACTTGGCTACGGTTGGCGCGGTGGTATTGCAAATCCAATTAGTACTGTCATTGCTTTTAAAAATCCAAAGTTTAATGGCGCTATTGGTGCAGGATCTAATGTTACTGCCTATAAAAATAAAACTTATGGCAACGTTAATTTAGGCTACCGCAATCCAAAAACCGGCGTATATGAAACGGGAACCAACAACAATAGTTTTGGGAACCTTGTAAAAAAAGTATTCTCTACCGCAACAACTGTTGCAGGCGCTGTCAATAACAACAGTTGGGATAGAGCGGCCAGAAGTTTTTCTAATTCAAATACTGGAGCAGCGGCTGTTCCTTCTAGTAATGCAGGTGGCAATAGCGGCGGTGTAAAAAGCACTGGCACTAGCACATCCACTGGCAGAGGCGGAAGAGATAACTAGATCTAACGGATTCAATCAAACATTTATGAAACTAACGATACTTGCTGTTGCAACATTATTTGCTACAACCTTATTTGCACAACAACCAGACTATGCACTTCGTACCGCTTGGTATACACAAAATGGTTCTGCCAGAAACATTGCTACTGGTGGTGTAATGGGCTCACTAGGTGGAGAAATTACGGCCAACCACGTAAACCCTGCGGGGCTTGGATTATTTAAAACATCTGAGTTTGTCATGTCGCCGGGTATGAACTTTAACAACAACAAATTCAATTACAGAGGTTCCGATAGTAGTAGCTCAAAAAACAATATGCTATACGGCACTACTGGATTTATTTTTGGATTTAGCAACAATAAAAAAAGTAAATGGACCAGTAATGCAATTGCTGTTTCTATCAATCAAGTTGCCAATTACAACAACAGGGTAACGTTTAAGGGCTATAATAATATGAGTTCTTTTTCGGAGCAATACCTCGAAGAACTAACCCGCGATTTAGCAGACACCAATGCAGCACTGAGCAATTATATTTTTGGATCTTCATTAGCGTTCAGAACTTTTTTAATTGACACGTCTAACAATGCACAAGGTAGGTTTGATGGTTACCAAAGTATGGTACCTATTTCTACAGGTGTGAACCAAAGTTATGACGCCAATACAAATGGTGGTTACCACGAACTAGCGCTTGGCCTTGCAGGCAATATGGAAGACAAAATGTATGTAGGCGGAAGCTTAACCATTCCCATCATCAATTACAATCGTGAACTTACCTACACCGAAAAAGACGCAACGAGCAACCCCAATAACCAATTTGAAAGTTTCACTTTTCAAGAAAGTTTTAGTTCAAGAGGTATTGGTATGGGTTTAAAACTAGGTACCATTTATAAACCCACCGAATTTTGGCGTGTTGGCCTTGCGGTGCACACACCCCAGGTGATTGGATTTAAAGATGAAGTAAGGGCTTCCTTAATTGCCAACACCGAATCTTATGCACGCACAAGATCGGCAAATAGCGATGCACTCAATAGTGGCAAAGCAGGCGAAAGCAATTATACCTTAGTTACGCCATGGAGAGCAACAGCTAGTGCGAGTTATGTATTTAGAGAAGTGAAAGATACACGCAAACAACGTGCTTTTGTTAGTGCCGATATCGAGTATGTAAATTACAAAGGATCCAGATTTTCGGCCGCTGATCCTACCGATATGGGTTTAAAAAATTATTACACGCAGGTAAACGAAGCCATTAAAGAAACCTACAAAGGCAACTTTAATGTAAAGCTGGGTGGTGAAATAAAATTCCATACCGTTATGTTTAGACTAGGTGGTGCTTACTACGGTAGCCCCTACGCCGACGATGCCTTAGATGCTAGCAGAATACTTGCAACAGGTGGTATTGGATATAGAGACCACGGTATATTTATTGATCTAAGCTATGCGCACATCATGAACCAAGACGTTCAATTTGCATACCGCTTAAACGATAAACCAAATACGTTTGCTACGCAAGCAGGATCGAGAGGAACGGTGATGTTAACTTTTGGATTCAAGTTCTAACCAGTTTACCGAAGCATCTTTTGTAAACCAAGTCATTTGACGTTTGGCATACTGCCTGGTATGTTGCTTGATCTCCGTTACAGCATCTTGTAAAGATATTTCTCCACGGAGGTGTGCAAATATTTCTTGATAGCCCACTGTTTGTAATGCATTTAAGTGCGCCATAGGTAAAAGTCCTTTCACTTCTTCGAGCAGTCCATCTTGCATCATGGCATCTACCCTTTCATGAATACGATTATTGAGTATTTCACGTGGCATGGATAACCCAATTTTTAAAATATTAAAGGGCCTTGTAATTTTTTGTGCTGATTGAAAACTAGTAATGGACTTTCCGGTTGCAAGCACCATTTCAAGTGCGCGCATGAGGCGCTGCGGATTGTTTTTTTCATGTGTGCTTTCCCAATAAATGGGATCCTTAGTTGCAACTTCTTTTTGCAACCATTCGAGTCCATTTGTTTCAAAGTTTGTAATCACTGTATTTCTAATAGCTATATCAATAGCGGGCATCAGGTCAATACCTTCACAAAAAGATTTGATATAAAGTCCTGTACCGCCTACCATCACTGCGGTTGCACTTGTTTTAAAAATTTGATCCGCAGCGTCTAGTGCGAATTTTTCAAAAACACCCGCATTCACTTCTTCTTCAATAGAATGAGTACCTATAAAATAATGCTTTATAGTAGCAAGCTCTTGGGTTGTTGGTTTGGCAACGCCAATATTAAGTTCTTTGTAACACTGCCTCGAATCGGCAGAAATAATTTGGGTATTAAAATGCTGCGCAAGCGCTATGGCAAAAGCTGTTTTACCTACCGCGGTAGGTCCTACTACTACAATAACCGTGGGTATGTTTGAATCAAAATCGCTTGAGGCAAGAAGCGCTACAACCTTATTAATATTCGTCTTGTCCATACTCATCTTGAGTGTCTACAACGTCGTCATCTGCATCATCACTACCGTTATCTTCTTCATCTCCTTCTTCACCAAAACCGTCCGCAGCTTCTGACAAATCATATTTTTCTTCGATGTCGGCAAACTTATTGCCAAGCAAACTTTTAGTACCATATTGCTGTGGCCCTATACCTTCGGTGCGTGTAACTAGTGGATAGGTTAATGATGCATCCGTTTCTTTGCTTACATGTATCAGTTCTATTAAAAATAACCAACCTTTTGCAAAATCATATTCGTACACAAATTTTTGATTGGTATTAATGATTTCTGTTCCTATTGCAGTGTCGACCATAAGAAGTGGTGGTGCCACATATTTTTTATCGTAGACTTCAAAACTTATTTCGCGGCCTTGCAACCACTTATCATTACTTCTATAAAAAGTAGCCTGATGTTTGGTATCAAACTCGTACGCTTTTAGAATAGCGTAATGTAGTTCTGCAAAAGTTTGTGTATGCTTGATGGCAATATCTCTGTACACCGCGTCATCTTCTTCTAAATACACCCTAAATTTTAAAACAGCCATGCTCTTTTGTTTATTTTGCTAAAATACAATTATTTATACGGGGCGAAGGCCTAAAGTAGCTGCTTTTTCAAGCATAAATTTAGTAGCGGCCTCCTGCTCGTTTGGAATAATGCCATCCAAAATAGCTTCTCTAATAGCGTCTTTTAATAGTCCCACTTCTTTGGAAGGTGCTAACCCAAAGGTTTCCATGATCATTTCGCCGGTTACCGGCGGTTGCCAATTGCGGAGCCTATCCCCATCTTCTACCTCTTGAATTCTGAGGCGCACCATTTCAAAATTTTGCAAATAGCGCTTTACTTTTTGCTTGTTTTTGCTGGTGATATCAGCGTTACACAAAAGCATCAAACTTTCAATGTCTTCTCCAGCATCAAAAATTAAACGCCTAATGGCACTGTCTGTAATATTTTCTTTAGTTAAACTAATGGGCCTTAAATGCAACAACACTAATTTTTGAACGAGTTTCATTTTCTCGTTTAAAGGAAGTTTTAGTTTGGTAAAAATTTTAGGCACCATGCGCGCACCCACTACTTCATGACCATGAAACGTAAATCCAAAACCTTCTTCAAATTTTTTAGTGGCTGGCTTTGCAATATCATGTAATAATGCGGCCCAGCGTAACCATAAATCGGGCGTGCTAACCGCCATATTGTCCAGTACTTGCAATGTGTGGTAAAAATTATCTTTATGGCCCATGCCATCTATATTTTCGGCGCCGTATAAATCTACGAGCTGCGGAAATATTTTATGTAATAAACCTACTTTAAAAAGTAAATCAAAACCTACCGATGGTTTATCGCAGAGCATTATTTTATTCAGCTCTTCGGTGATACGCTCCTGCGATATAATATTGATGCGGTGAGCACTATCTGCGATAGCATCGAGCGTTTCAGGCACAATGGTGTAACCTAGTTGACACGCAAAACGAATTCCCCTTAACATACGCAGCGGATCATCACTAAATGTTTGATGCGGCGCCAAAGGGGTTTTTATTATTTTATCCTGAATGGCCGCAAGTCCACCAAATGGATCTACGAGTTGTCCAAATTGCGATGCATGTAGCCCAATAGCGAGTGCATTGATGGTAAAATCTCTTCTATTTTGATCATCTTCGATACTGCCTGGACTTACACTTGGCTTTCTACTATCTGAAGTGTAACTTTCTTTGCGCGCGCCTACAAATTCAATAATAAAATCGTCAATTTTTATTTGCGCCGTTCCAAATGTTTTAAAAAATGCAACGGTAGGCTTTGGAGAAAAAAGTGCGGCTACTTCATGCGCTAATGCAATACCGTCACCAATGCAAACCACATCTACATCGGTGGTAGGACGTCCAATAATTTTATCACGCACAAATCCACCAATTAAATAAGCAGGCACACCCAGCTTATCTGCTGCGGCACCTATTTTTTTAAAGAGTTGGGTTTCGAGTGGTGAACAATTAATTTCCATGCTTTGCAAATGTAGCGCTTTGCTCATTTATATAAGCGAAAGAGGCGCTAGTAATTGCGCTGTAGTAATCTTATAGCCACAATTAAAATGACCGAGTGGACAAGCCTTTTTTCCATGCAGGCCACAAGGCTTACAGGGCAGGTGTTCTAGGGTCTCTACAATAAACTGTACAGATGATAATGGACCATATCCAAACGCCGGAATGGTAGAACAATAAATGGCGGCAACGGGTGCATTGGTTGCAGATGCCAAGTGCATGGGTGCCGAATCGTTTACATAATTTAAACGGGCACCTTTAATAAGAGCCGCTGCTTCTAACAAGTTTAGTTGTCCAGCAATATTGATCACTCCCCCTCTCGATGAACCACTGAGTATCTCTGCGCAGAGTGTTGTTTCGTTGGGGGCACCCATTAAATAAATGGTATAGTTTGTGGGCACTGCGTTAATAAGATCGATCCAGTTTTGTGCAGGCATTTTTTTTGTCTCCCACACTGATCCCGGCGACATACATATATAAGGAGCGCTTTGCCATTTTTGCACTGTTGCAAAATTTGCAGCAGATGGATAGAGCGCTGGCTTTGCAACAGGCGCTGTTGTGAGTGATGCTAGCAGCGCATGATTGCGTGAGGTTTCATGTAAATACGCGCTGCTTGAATTTTGCTCAGCCGCGCCCCCACCCGCTTCCGCGGCTGCGCCAAACTGATGGGCAACTACTTCTGAAAATAAAAAGCTGAGTGGATTTTTATTAAAGCCAATTGTTTTTTTAGCACCCGACAAAACGGTGATAATACCAGTGGCTAAATAACGCTGCACATTAATGACAACGTCATATTTGATACGCCTAATGGTTTGTATGATTTGAAAAAGATGCTGGTATTTATTTTTCTTTTTATTCCATACATGCACCTCGTTAATATAAGGATGATCTGTAAAAAGTTCATCAGCACCTTGTCTTACCAAAATATCAATTTTTGCTGCTGGATAAGCTGCATGCAAATTTTGTAAGAGCGCTGTTGCGAGCACCACATCTCCTATAAAAGCAGTTTGAATAACAAGTATGCGATGCATGATGCAAAAATAACCAAAAGGAAACAAAAGGAACCAATTACGGCCTCAGAATTGTGAAACTCCCGTCTTTATTACATTTCACCACAGCAGAAGGCTCTACTGGTATAGTATCATCTTGACGGTAGTGGACCACATAATCTACCCCTTGCTTTACAGCAATGTCAATATCTGAAAACACTTTGGGTGGTGGAAAGCCAGATATATTAGCAGAGGTACTTACAATGGGTTTTCTAAAACGTTTGATGAGATGCTTACAAAATTCATCGGCACAAATCCGAATGCCCACAGAGCCATCTTCGGCTAGTAAATTGCCGGCAAGTCCAATGGCATTTTCATAAATAATAGTGGTGGGCTTAGAAACACCTTGGATATAATCAAACACCTCAATATGCGGGCTCGCCACATATTGTAATAGTGAACGCTCGTCTGCAATGAGTACAATGAGGGCCTTGGTTTCGATACGTTTTTTTAAGGCAAATATTTTTTCTACGGCGGCTTCGTTGGTGGCATCGCAGCCAATACCCCAAATGGTATCGGTGGGGTACAAAATAAGGCCCCCGCTTTCTAAAACGCGCAAACAGGCTTCAATATCTGTATTAAAATGTGGGGTCACGCAGGCAAATTACAAATTGTTGTCGAGAATTAACCTAGATAATGGTAGTTAAAGATGTGTTGCTTATGTTTGCAAAAAAAATAAGCATGTCTTTACAAAACTTAATACTTGAAGCTTGGTCAAATAGAGATTTATTAAAAGAAGCAACATATAGTGACGCCGTTAGAGCCGTGATTGAAGATGTAGACAAAGGACGTTTGCGTGTAGCCTCTCCAGAAGGAGACAAATGGGTGGTAAACGAGTGGGTTAAGCAGGCCATTCTGATGTATTTTGGTATTCAACAAATGCAAACATGGGAGCTCCCTCCTTTTGAGTTTTACGATAAAATGTTATTAAAAAGTAACTACAAAGAACTAGGCGTTAGAGCTGTTCCTCCTGCTGTGGCGCGTTACGGTGCCTATATTGCTAGCTCAGTGGTACTCATGCCTAGTTATGTAAATATTGGTGCGTATGTAGATGCGGGTACCATGGTTGATACCTGGGCAACAGTAGGTAGTTGCGCACAAATTGGAAAAGGCGTACACCTGAGTGGTGGCGTGGGTATTGGCGGTGTATTAGAGCCATTACAAGCAAGCCCAGTTATTATCGAAGACGGTTGTTTTTTAGGTAGCAGAAGTATTGTAGTAGAAGGTGTGATTGTAGAAAAAGAAGCCGTACTAGGTGCCAATGTAGTACTAACACAATCAACAAAAATTATTGACGTAAGCGGTTCTACGCCGGTAGAATATACAGGACGTGTACCAGCAAGATCAGTAGTCATTCCGGGTACTACTACTAAAAAGTTTAATGCTGGAGAGTATCAAGTAAACTGTGCTTTAATTATTGGTCAGCGTAAAGCAAGTACCGATTTAAAAACAAGTTTAAACGATGCACTTCGTGATTTTAATGTAAGTGTGTAACACGCTTTTTGCGTTCGCGCAAAATTTTTAGACCACCATTAAGCTACAACCGCGTAGGGCCGAATGATCCATTCGGCCAAAAACTTCAAAACTTCCATCTGCGTATACCGCGCCCACATCTTCTGTGGCAATAAACGAACAGCTATGGATATTAGCGAGGTCAATTACTTGCAAAGTGCCTCTACCACTGGTTTTCACGGTTAGTGGATCTTCTTCTTCGGTGACAAGCACGCGCATCCATGGCGGGCATTTGTAAATACCATTTCCAGTGGCGTAGGCTTGTGATAATAATTCGGTCATGCCATATTCGCCATGAATAGTAGGTACCTGAAAAGCATTCATTAATGTTTCGTGCACTTCGGCTCTGGTTAATTCTTTACGTCTACCCTTCATGCCACCGGTTTCTAAAATTGTGGTGTGTTGTAAAGGCATCTGATATTGCGCGGCAAAATCTAAAAGTGCAAACGTAACACCAATTAAAAGTGTTTTTTGCCCCGCTGTTTCATTGGCTTTTAATGTTTGCGCTAATGCTTCATGATCGTATAAATAAAAGCCACTTCGCGCATTGTTCGATGTTTGAATCAAATGCTCCACCATGTATACAAGTGACGAATGTGGACGCTCTAAATAAGCAGGCAATAGCCCAATAATACACCAGTTGGTAACCGGCCCATAGACCTGTTCAAAAGCTGTAAAAAAACTGCGCTGATAAACGGCTTCGTCTTTGAGGTAATGTTTGCTTTGATCCATCCCGGTGGTTCCACTGCTTTCAAAAAAAAGAGCAGGCTCGTAATTTCCGGTTTGCACCGTTTCGGATTTAAAAAACCCAATGGGCATGGCTGGAATACCCGTATAATGCTCAAATAAAGGCACACCACTATTATTTTTGGGATGATCCGCCGGAACAATAAGATCACACCAACGCCGATACACCGCATTCCCGCTGTACTGATAGGCAAAGAGGTCCAGTGCTCCTTGGTTAAACAAACCAGGCTCACAAGAGAAAATATTGTTAACATCTATGGGCAACACAGCAAATGATTGGTTTGTTTTACTAAATTTGAGTAGAAACCTACACGAATGAAGGCAAAATTATTGATATTAACGGCAATTATTGTAACCATATTTGCTTGCAATAAAGATACCTATACCACAAAACCCCAGCTCACTTTTAAGTCGGTGAATGGAAAGGTTTTTTC
>Ga0222712_10007599_pt1 | contig 10434 bp, 8 predicted proteins | sample C33_657DmetaG_FD_165043 | JGI IMG/M metagenome (GOLD analysis project Ga0222712, IMG submission 165043) | Estuarine water microbial communities from San Francisco Bay, California, United States - C33_657D | ecosystem: Environmental > Aquatic > Marine > Unclassified | place: USA: California...
TACTTTTTTTGGCGCGTACTCAGTAACTGATAATCCTGTTTGCATAGCAGCGGCTATGGCTACTCCCTGTGCTCTGCCAAGTTTAAGCATACTTTGTACATTTTTTCCAAAAAAGGGCGCTTCAATGGCAAAGGTTGTAGGCTTGTATAATTTAATGAGTTCAACTACTTTAGTATGAATCATTTCTAGGCGTGCATAAATATCTTTTTGCCCTGTTAGTTTTAAGGCATCTATAAGAATTACTTGCGGGGTACTACCAGTAACTCGTAGTAGCGCATAACCCATTAGTTGGGTGCCGGGGTCAATGCCTAATATGATCTGGTCTTTTTTCAATTTGATGTGAAATTACATGCTTCCTTTGAGATTCTACCTACTTTTGCGTAACAAGCTTTTTTGTATCAAATAAACGAGTCTGGCACTGCAAAAGAAAATAAACATAGTAGTTCAATACCTGGTGGCTCCCATCTTATTTGTTTGGCTTTGTTATTCTATTTATCATCAGGTAAGTGAGCAAAAACAACTGCCAACATTTATTGCCTCACTACATCAAATACCGCTGGCTACTGCTTTTTGGTATTTGATACTTATAACACTACTAACGGCTTTTAATTGGGGCCTAGAAGCGTATAAATGGAAGCTTCTAACACATAGGCTAGAACCCCTTTCTTTCAAGTCAGCTTATGCAGCTATTTTAACGGGTCAGGCAGTTTCATTTTCAAGTATCAATAGGGTAGGTGAATCGATTGGTAAATCAATGCTCTTATCTGATGGGAACCGATTAAAAGGAATGTTACTTTCGTTTGTTGCAAGTGCTAGCCAGCTAATCGTAACCCTTGTGGCCGGACTAATAGCAACTATTTATTTGTTTCCAACCATACGTGTTGAATTGCAGGACCAGTTGCATATGTCTGAATTGGTATTTTCTATGTCATATGGGGCTTTGTATGTTGTGGTTTTTATATTTATTGTTTGTTATGCGGCCATTCCATTTTTTGCAAATAAACTTGCAAAAATTCCCTTTTTTTCAAAGTATGTTTTTTTATTGACTGCATTACAAACTACCCCAAAGCGTTTATTGGCTCAGCTCTCTTTTATTTCTAGCGCTCGCTACCTTGTATTTCTACTTCAATATTTGTTAATTTTTAAATTGTGCAATGTTTCAATAGAAGCACTTACAGTAATGACACTAACCGCTATTCTTTTTTTAATTCTTGCTATAATACCTACCTTAACACTAGCAGAATTAGGCATTAGAGGCAAAGTGAGTTTACTTTTGTTTGGCATGTACAGTTCAAATACAATGGGTATATTGGCTGCTGCAGGCGGCATTTGGTTGTTAAATTTAATTATACCTGCTTGTTTAGGTGGGCTCATATTATTACGTTTACAATATTTTAGAAAGCGGTCTTAACTGTATTCAGATGTTTAAAAAAATAATAGCTTACTTTTTTATTTGTTTGTTTTTAGTGCATCCATTAAAGGCTGGAGATGATTTTTGCGGTATCAGAAATTTTGCTTTTAACAGTGGCGAAGAAATAAATTACAATTTGTATTATTCGGTGATTGGTTTATATATCAATGCAGGTTCGGCAAAATTTACCGTTACGCAAGAAAAAATAAATGAAGTTCCTGCTTATCATGCAGTTTGTCTAGGGAGTTCCAATAGCCGCTATGATTGGATTTTTAAAGTACGCGACCGGTATGAAACTTATGTAGACACCAGTCATTTACAGCCCATTAAATTTATCCGAAATATTGAAGAGGGTAGTTACAAAAAACAGGAAAATATTACATTCAATCAACAACTCAATACCGCTGTAGGCGCCGAAGGAGTTTATAAAATACCTAATTGTGTGCAGGATGTTGTGAGCTCTATTTATTATATGCGTAATATAGATTTCAATAGATACAAGCCAGAAGATAAAATCCCATTCAATTTATTTTTAGACAATCAGGTGTACAACGTATATGTTAAATACCTGGGTAAAGAAACGGTAAAAACACAGTATGGCACTTTTAATGCCATTAAGTTTAAGCCCCTGCTCTTAAAAGGGACAATTTTTGAAGGGGGTGAAAAAATGACTGTTTGGGTTACCGACGACCTTAACCATATTCCTGTTCGTATAGAAAGCTCTATTGCGGTAGGAAGTATTAAAGCGGATATGATGGGTTTTAAAAACCTCCGCTATCCATTAAGCTCAATGATTAAAGCCAGATAAAAGCTGATTATAAGTCTGCTAATGTAAATGCTTCACCAGCTCTAATTCCTTTTTCTGTTTGAATCAATTTAACACATTCATGCACAGCGTCGTGCTCAAAAAATAGCACATACTGTTTATCAAATGCTTCCTGTAAAAACGATTTTTTTTCTGTGAGGGTTGTTAATGGAAACATATCATAAGACATTACATAAGGCAGTGGTAAGTGCCCAACCGATGGAAGTAAATCTGCCATATATACGATGGTATGTCCCTTATAATGAATTTGCGGAAGCATCATTTTTTCGGTGTGCCCGTGTACAAATCTGACGTCTATATTATTTGCAAATGAAACGCTATGGAGCAATCCATTGTTTGTAAAATGTGTTGCTGGTGCTTCTAACATAGATAGTTGACCAGAAGCCTCAATGGGTAAAATATTTTCTTTTAAAAAAGAAGCTTTTTCGCGTTCATTGGGCATGGTGGCCCAGTTCCAATGCGCCTCATTGCTCCAGTATTTTGCATTTTTAAAGGCAGGTATTAATTTGTCGCCTACTTTTTTAATGCTACCTCCGCAGTGGTCAAAATGTAAATGGGTTAAAAAAACATCGGTGATATCATCTGGCGTAAATCCATATGCAGCCAATGATTTTTCTAAGGTGTCATTTCCGTGTAAATAATAATGCCCAAAAAATTTAGGATCCTGTTTGTCGCCCATGCCGTTGTCTATGAGTATTAAACGGCCTTCGTCCTCTATCAATAAACAGCGCATGGACCAGCTACACATATTGTTTTCATCAGCTGGATTGGTTCTGTTCCAGATACTTTTTGGCACAACGCCAAACATAGCGCCACCATCTAATTTAAAATTTCCTGCATTGATGCTATACAGTTGCATGCTTATCTAATTTTGAAGTTCTGTACAACAGTAAAAATCCAATGATAAAAAATATCGTTAAAGCTAAAACCGAATTTCTTTGTGAACCAGTAAGTTCATTGATATAGCCAAAACTAAACATGCCAATAACAATGGCAATTTTTTCTGTAACATCATAAAAACTAAAATAGCTAGTGGTATCATGTGTTACTGGCATCAATTTGGAATACGTACTGCGGCTAACTGATTGTATGCCTCCCATTACAAATCCAACAACTACGGCTAAAGTGTAAAAAGGTAAAACACTGTTTCTAGGTAAATAATAACCCATAATACAGCCCCCAATCCAAATAATTACCGCAATCATGAGTGTATTAAAATTCCCCCACTTACTTGCCAGTTTGGCCATTAAGTTGGCGCCAGGAATGGCAACAATTTGAATAATTAAAATAGCTAAAATTAAATTGGTCGTTGGGATATTTAATTCGCTCTTGCCATAAAGTGTTGCAGCAAGCATAACTGTTTGCACACCCATATTGTAAAAGAAAAAAGCAGTTAAAAAACGTTTAAGTGTAGGCTGTGTTTTAAGTTCCAACCAAACCTTATGTAACTCTTTGTATCCCTGCGTCAATAAGTTTTTTGTGTGTGCGCCTTTGACACCCTTACCCGCAGGTAATCGGCCAATGGCCATCCATCCAAATCCCATCCACCAAATGCCTACCAATAAAAAAGATATTTGAGAAGCTTTACCAACAGTGATGCCAAACAGATCTGGCTTTAATACAAACACAAAGCAAATCAATTGTAATAAAACAGAACCAATATAACCCATCATAAAACCTTTGGCGCTGATGCGATCTCTATCTTCAGGTGCAGCAATTTCAGGTAAGTAAGAGTTGTAAAAAACAAGGCTACTCCAAAATCCTATGCAGGCCACAATTACCGAAATTAATCCTCCAGTAATATGATCTTTGTCAAAAAAGTACATAGATGCGCATGCAATGGAACCCATCGTACAAAAAAACCTAAGAAATTGTTTTTTGTTACCTCTGTAATCTGCAACAGAAGACAAAATGGGAGACAAAATTGCTACTACTACAAATGCAATGCCTAATATATAGTTGTATAAAGCAGTATTTGAAAATTCTAAATTTCCAATTTTAATTTTGTCTATGATGGTTGCTTCATTGCCATCACCAGTAACCGCTTCGTAGTAGGCAGGAAAAATAGTAGAAGTAATAACGAGGTTATAAACGCTATTGGCCCAATCGTACATGGCCCAACCATTAATAACTTTTTTAGGTGCAGTTTGCATTGGGGTGTTTTTGTTTTCTTAAAGATAAGGTCTTCAAGTACAAAACAAAAGCGGCTTTGCAATTATTTTAATAAGCCTGAGTAGATAAGTGCTAATAAAGTGATGCCCGCAATAATTCGGTACCACCCAAATAGTTTAAAACCATTTTTTTGAAGAAATCCTATAAAAAATTTGATAGCTAGTAGGGCTACTATAAAAGCAACAATGTTGCCAAGCCCTAATAGTACTAGGTTTTCTTTGTTGAGTAGGATTTCGGGTGTTGTTTTATAGGCTTTTAAAAGCTTATAACCGGTTGCAGCGGCCATGGTAGGAACCGCTAAGAAAAAGGAGAATTCGGCAGCTACATTTCTGGTCAATTTTTGTTGCATTCCTCCAATGATCGTTGCAGCACTTCGGCTCATGCCTGGAATAAGTGCAAGGCATTGCCAAAAGCCAATGGTTAAGCCATTTTTGAAAGTAATTTTTTCTTCCGTTTCAATAGTAGGTGCACTAAAAAGCTTGTCAATAAATAATAGTACAACGCCACCTAATAATAAAGTTATAGCAACTGTGGTAGGGCTTTCCAGTAAAGCATCAATGGCATCTGATAATACAAATCCAATAGCGAGCGCTGGCGTAACCGCAACTAGTAATTTGATATAAAATTTCCATTTATTAAGTGGGAAAAACTTTTTATGGTACAGTACCACTACTGATAAAATGGCACCAAGTTGGATGCACACTTCAAAAAGTTTAGTGAAATCATCTGATGCAATTCCAAGTAATGAACTGGTAATAATCATATGACCAGTAGAAGAAATTGGTAAAAATTCGGTGAGACCTTCTACAATGGCAATAATAACTGCTTCAAATAAATGCATGTAAATAAATTGGATAAAAAAGAAATGCGCAACTGCTTATTTTCCTTTTTTAAAGATGGCGTAAATTTCAATAACAAACCCAAGGATAATAACGATAGGTGCAACGGTAATGCGGGTAGTGCTATACACTTCTTTGGTGTCAAATACAGCAGGGTCAGTACTCTTGCCACCGCTAAGTAAATAAAATCCAATCGCAATTACAAGCCCGCCAATAATCATCCAAGTGTAGTTGGCTTTTGTAAATAAAGTGGGTAAAGTATTTTTTTCCTGACTCATAATTGTTTTTTGTAAATGTTTTAAAATCGAAGATAAGAAGCGTTGGTTAATAAAGATCGTCTAATTTCATTTTTAAATACTTGAGTACACTTCGGTGTGTGCTGTATACAGAAATTCCTACACCCATTAAAATAAGGCCTCCATACAATAACAAAGTAACCTGAAAATCCCTGATCGCTTTTAATTGTGGAAATTGACTTTCTGCCCAACTAACAATGGTAAATACAAGTGCAATAGCTATTCCAGAACTTATTAAACCATTAATGATGGCCCTGATGGTTAATGGCTTAATAATAAAGCCGCGGGTGGCACCCACCATTTGCATGGTTTTAATTAAAAAGCGGTTACTAAACATCGCTAATCTAATCGTATTGTCGATGCTGATAATTACAATAGAGCATAAAATAATAGCCACTACCAAAAAGATAAGCCCAATTTTAGAAGCTCTTTCGTTGAGGCTGGTTACTAAGCTTTTTGGATATTGAAGGTCTGTAAGTTGATTGCCATAACGGGCCATTAGTTCACTGGCAATTTTGCTCAATGAATCTTGGTTCACATACTCCGCTTTGGCGTAAAAATCGATGCTTTCTGGAAGTGGATTAGAATCTAAAATTTTAGCCCAATCTTCGCTATTTTCTTTGTTCCATATGGCCTGAGCCGTTTGCTTGTTTACGTAAGTAACGGTTTTAGTATACGGGCGGTCCGCTATAAATGCTTGAATTTGACCAATGGTGTCTTTATTGAGGGTTCTGAGGTAGGCACTTACGCGTATATCTTCCTTAAAAGTATTCCCAACGGCATTAATATTTAAGAAAAACCAGCCCATGATACCCATAATAAGTAATACGAGGGCAACGCCTACGATGCTGTAGATATAATTGGGTTTGCTACGTTTCAAAGACATTTTAGCGCTATCCGTCATAGTAAATCAGGTAAATTGGGGTTATTTAGATTCAATTTCTTTTAAAATTAGGTTCTTTCACCGCTTTTCTGCTAGAGCTCAAAGGTAGTGTTTATGGCTAAAGGCTTACCTTTGCTCTCCAAAATAGAACCAAATTTCACTTAAGTATAACGTAAAAAATAGTTGTAAAGTATACAACGAGCAAAGAGGGTTGAAACATGGAATATAATTTTAGTGCAATCGAGAAAAAGTGGCAGGCGGCCTGGAAAGCGTCGGATGCTTATAAAGTGAGTAATACCTCTTCAAAACCCAAGTACTATGTACTTGACATGTTCCCTTATCCTAGTGGCGCAGGACTGCATGTGGGTCATCCATTAGGGTATATTGCTTCCGATATTTTTAGCAGGTACAAAAGATTAAAAGGATTTAATGTACTGCACCCGATGGGGTATGACGCCTTTGGTTTACCTGCCGAGCAGTATGCGATTGAGCATGGGGTTCATCCAGCTGTGAGCACCCATAAAAACATTGATACGTTTAGAGCGCAGCTCGATAATATTGGTTTTAGCTATGATTGGAGCAGAGAAATTAGAACCTGCGAACCAACTTATTATAAGTGGACACAATGGATTTTTTTGCAACTATTTAATAGTTTTTACAACACCCAAAAAAATAAAGCAGAACCTATTCAACATCTAGTCGCCGATTTTGAAAAAAACGGAAATGCTGCACACGAATGTCCTTCTGATGCAACCATTCAGTTTTCTGCAGCGCAGTGGCAGGCTTTTACAAACGCTGAGCAACAGCAAATTTTAATGCAGTACCGCTTAGCTTTTTGCGGTCATGGTGAAGTAAATTGGTGCGAAGCACTTGGTACTGTTTTAGCCAATGACGAAGTAGTGAATGGTGTGAGTGAAAGAGGTGGACATCCAGTGGTAAAAAAGAAACTACGCCAGTGGTATTTACGCATTACTGCTTATGCCGACAGGCTACTCTCAGGCCTTGATACCATTGAGTTTAGCGAGGCTATGAAAGAAATGCAAACCAATTGGATTGGTAAATCTTATGGCGCCGAAATAGATTTTAAAATTGCTTCTGCGGCGCTTGATACAGATGCTACTTTAACGGTGTATACTACAAGACCAGACACTATTTTTGGAGTTGATTTTATGGTGGTAGCACCCGAGCATGATATCATTGCAAAAATCACGACCAAAGAACAACAAATTGCGGTAGATAATTATATCGCGTATGTAAAAAGCAGAAGCGACAGAGAACGTCAAGCAGAGAAAAAAATATCAGGTTGCTTTACAGGTGCATTTGCAGTCAATCCATTTAATGGCAAAAAAATTCCTATTTGGATTTCTGAATATGTATTAGCAGGTTACGGTACCGGCGCCATTATGGCGGTTCCATGTGGAGACGAGCGTGATCATAAATTTGCACAACATTTTAATATTCCAATCACTAATATTATTGGTGATGCTTATAATGGCACTGAGGCTAACCCAACAAAAGATGCGCCACTATTTAATAGTGATTTTTTAAATGGCATTATCATGCGCGATGCCATCGAAATTGCACTTGCAAAGCTAGAAGAGCGTGGCATTGGAAAACGCAAAGTAAATTATAAAATGCGCGATGCAGCTTTTAGTAGACAAAGGTATTGGGGCGAACCTTTTCCGGTACAGTGGAAAAATGGAGTGGCGATTGCATTAAATGAAACGGAGCTTCCTTTGTTATTACCTGAGGTAGATTCTTATAGTCCGGGTCCGGAAGGCGAGGGGCCGCTTGCCAATATTCCTGCATGGGTAGAAAAAGAACTAGAAACCAATACCATGCCGGGTTACGCAGGTAGTAGCTGGTATTTTTTGCGTTATATGGACCCGAACAATACCGATGTATTTTGTGACCGTAAAGTAAGTGATTATTGGAATCAGGTAGACTTATATATAGGTGGTACCGAGCATGCCGTAGGGCATTTATTGTATAGCCGTATGTGGACTAAAGTTTTATTTGACCTTGGTCATATTGGTTTTGACGAACCATTTAGAAAGCTCTTAAACCAAGGGATGATTCAGGGAAGTAGCAGGTTTGTTTTTCGTAAAAAAGGAACGCAAGTATTTGTTTCGGCAGGACTTGTGGGTGATACGGAAGTAGACAAATTACACGTAGATGTAAATATGGTGGACGGCGTAGAATTAGACATGGAGGCATTTAAAAAATGGCGCAATAACGAATATGCAAATGCAAGCTTTGAATTAGAAAATGGAAAATACGTTTGTGGCGTTGAAGTAGAAAAAATGTCCAAGTCTAAATTCAATACGGTTAATCCAGATATACTTGTAGAAAAATATGGTGCCGATACCTTTAGAATGTATGAAATGTTTTTAGGTCCTGTAGATCAAAGCAAGCCTTGGGATACCAAGGGTATTGAAGGGGTGCACCGTTTTATTAAAAAATTGTGGCGCTTGTTTTTTGATGAAGAAAAAGGAGCAGTGTATAATAATGAAGTCGCAAGCCCTGAAGCCTTAAAAATCTTACACCGCACCATCAAAAAAATTGAAGAAGATACAGAGCGCTTTAGCTTTAATACAGCCGTGAGTGCCTTTATGATTTGTGTAAATGATTTAGCAGAAATTAAATGTCATTCTTTGCAAGTGTTGTCTCCGCTACTGGTTTTATTAACCCCGTATGCACCGCATGTGGCCGCAGAGTTGTGGACGGCTACTGGTAATGAAGGATCTGTACTTGATGCAAGCTATCCTGTTTTTGATGCAAAACATGTTACAGAATCTTCTAAAGAATATCCGGTAAGTATCAATGGTAAAGTGCGCACCAATATTTCTATTGCACTTGACGCTTCTGAAGAAGAAGTAACCGCCATTGTTTTAGCTGATTCTCTCATTCAAAAATGGATGGAAGGAAAGCCCGTTAAGAAATTCATTTTTGTAAAAGGGCGTATGATTAATGTGGTAGTGTAGAACTGCTCTTTTTTAACTAGATTTGAAACATGTCTAACGCCAATTTAAATACCGACGCTTCTAATTTAACTTCTGCAGACAAGGAGTTTGAAAACGCTATACGTCCATCTGAAATCAATGATTTTTCGGGGCAGCCTCAACTCATTGAAAACCTGGTTATTTTTATTAAGGCGGCAAAGCTAAGAGGCGAAGCATTAGACCACGTTTTATTTCATGGCCCTCCCGGACTTGGTAAAACAACCCTAAGCCGTATTGTGGCTAATGAACTTGGTGTAAATATTAAAGAAACATCGGGGCCGGTTATAGAAAAGCCAGGCGACTTAGCTGGACTATTAACCAATTTAGGTCCAAACGACGTTTTATTTATTGACGAAATTCACCGCCTAAGTACCGTTGTAGAAGAATATTTATACGCTGCGATGGAGGATTTTAGAATTGATATCATGATTGATTCTGGTCCTAACGCACGTAGTGTACAAATTAATTTAAATCCATTTACATTAGTGGGTGCTACTACAAGATCAGGGTTATTAACAGCGCCACTGCTTTCTCGTTTTGGCATTAAATCAAGACTTGAATATTACCAGGCCGATACCCTTCAAAAAATTATTGAAAGAAGCGCAACCATATTAAATACAAAAATCAATACCGATGCCGCTTTTGAAATTGCGCGCAGAAGTAGAGGAACACCACGTATTGCAAATGGCTTACTTCGTAGGGTTCGTGATTTTGCTCAGGTATTAAATGATGGCAAAATTGATTTAGGCATCACGCAGCACGGATTAAAAGCACTCAATGTTGATGCGCACGGATTAGACGAAATGGATAACCGTATTTTATTAACGATTATTGATAAGTTCAAAGGCGGTCCAGTAGGATTAACAACCATTGCTACGGCAGTAGGTGAAGAAGCGGGTACACTTGAAGAAGTGTATGAGCCTTTTTTAATTCAAGAAGGATTTTTACAACGTACGCCTAGGGGTAGAGAAGTAACGGCCAAAGCGTATACACACCTTGGCCGTT
>Ga0222712_10007600_pt1 | contig 10434 bp, 7 predicted proteins | sample C33_657DmetaG_FD_165043 | JGI IMG/M metagenome (GOLD analysis project Ga0222712, IMG submission 165043) | Estuarine water microbial communities from San Francisco Bay, California, United States - C33_657D | ecosystem: Environmental > Aquatic > Marine > Unclassified | place: USA: California...
CCTCCGAGGGACTCCAAGTGGCCGCCTCAGCCTGCCAGACTTTCTCCCAGGTTCCGTTGCTTCCTCGCTGATGGAGGTGGACGCCTCGCAGGGTGTCGCGCTTGAGAGAGAAGGGGATTGAGGCAATGTACCAGAGGCGCTCACCTGAGGGGTTGCGATACAGAAGAGATCCCACGCGAATGCTCTCCTTTTGGTGTTGGCTCATGCCACTGAGGATGGCCTGCTTGTTGCCCTCGCCACGGGGCGCCCAATGGAAGTTGGCAGCCATGCTCGCCAATGACAGTAAGGCGCTGAGCACGAAGACGGGCCGCAGAATGTTCAGCAGGCTGCGGCCTGTGCCCAACATCGCTGTGATCTCGTTGGCTTGCGAAAGCCGACTCAGTCCATAGAGAACGGCCAGAAGTTGGGAGGCCGGCATGATGGTGACAAAGATGAAGGGCAGGATACTGGCGTAAAATTCGAGGACTTGAGGGAGTGAGGCCGAGGCTTCCTGAAAGTCCTTGAGGTTGTCGAGCAGATCCATGATCAGCCACAGGGCGGTAAAGGCGCAGAAGCAAAAAGCCAGCGGGCCAAGAATGCTGCGCAGGGTGTAGCGCTTGAGCAGGTCGCAGCGGCTGTAGTAGTGCAGAAGCAGGGCCGGCGAAAGAATGCCCAGGGCAAGCATGAGCAGCTTGGTGGCGTAGGCTGGTGGTGAGAAGGGCTCTCCTGCCTCGGTCTGGGCAATCGTTGACCAATGATCGGCCAGGTCTGCAACCAAGGCCAGTGCTGTGGCGCTCAGGCTGGCAGCCCAGAGTAGGCGGCTGAGCATTCGCAGGTTGCCCCAATGTCGAAGTGTCAGCGACGCGAGCGCCCCTCCGCCGAGGCAGAGCCACAGGCTCAGGTAGGCCTCGATGGTCGCCAGCCACTGAAGTGGCAATGGAGTCGGTGTTGCGGAGGCGCCTGGGCCTGCGGACATCCATGCTCCGTTGATCCATTCGTGGCCATTGATGGCCGCCGGGTGGCGGAGGTGGTGGCCGCTCCACCAGAACAGGACCATGGCCAGCGAGACCAATGCCATCACCGCGGCATCGAAATGAGGCAGTGCAGCCAGCCTCAGTCTGAGGCGGTGCAGGGCTTCGATGAGGGGTTTGAGGACGGGCACGCGCGGATGGTTGTACGGGGTGGGGCGGGCTTGCAACCAGCCAAATCAATTCCAAGCATAAATCCCCGGGCTGTGCAGGGCAATCGCAGTGTCCGTGGGTTGCCCCAAGCAGCATGAGGCGGCAAGACTCTGGGGCGAGTTTGTCGAACAGACTTGAATCAAGGCGGCGCTTCAGGCGTATGGCTACCCTGTCATGATGTTTCGCTTCCTTTTTTTGGCTTTGGTTTCGGCGTGCTGTCGTTTGAGTGCCGGAGAGGCTGATTACCTCAGCGAAGTCAGGCAGTTGACCTTTGAGGGGCAGAGGGCGGGGGAGGGGTATTTCAGCGCTGACGGCAGCAAGATGGTGTTTCAGTCGGAGCGGCAGCAGGACAACCCATTCTACCAGATCTATCTGCTCGACCTGACCACTGGGGACGAGCGGCGTCTTTCGCCTGGAATGGGAAAGACCACCTGTGCTTGGATCCATCCTGCTGGAGATCGTGTGCTGTTTGCCAGCACTCATCATGATCCTCAGTCCCAGAAGCTCCAAGAGCAGGAGTTTTCGCAGAGGCGGCTTGGAACGGTGCGCAAGTATTCCTGGGATTACGATGAGAACTACGATCTCTGGCAAAGTGACCTTCAGGGCGGCTCACTCCGGCGCTTGACCCAACAGCGTGGCTATGATGCCGAGGCAAGTTGGTCGCCGGACGGCAAGTGGTTGGTCTTCTCGAGCAATCGGCACGCCTACGAGGAACCCCTGAGCGAGGCGGATGCCCAGCGGATCAAGCTGGACAAAAGCTACTTCCTCGATCTCTACCTTGCCCGAGCTGATGGCAGCGAAGTCAAGCGACTGACGCGCAGCCCAGGTTACGATGGAGGGCCGTTTTTCAGCGCCGATAGTCGGCGAATTTGCTGGCGCCGGTTTACCCCCAAGGGCGATCAGGCTGAGGTCTGGAGCATGAGCGTGGACGGCAGCGATCAGCGCCAGTTGACTCGTTTGGGGGCAATGAGCTGGGCGCCGTATTATCATCCCAGTGGTCGGTATTTGATCTTCACCACCAATCTCAACGGGTTCGCCAATTTTGAGCTCTACATGGTTGACGCCGATGGCCTCAGGCCCCCGGTACGAGTCACGCACACCGATGGGTTCGACGGCTTGCCGGTGTTCACACCCGACGGCGCCAATCTCTCATGGACCTCCGGCCGCACCCCAGGCGGGCAGAGCCAGATCTTCATGGCGAAATGGAACCACGCGCAGGCCCTCAAGGCTTTGGGGCTTGCACCCGCAGAGGTCTCGAAGGCTGCGGCGACGGCGGCGGGACCAGACTCGAGGCAGCTCGCAGCGGAGATCAGTGCTCGTGACATCAAGGCCCATGTCGAGTGGCTTGCCAGTGACAATCTCGATGGTCGCTTGGCGGGTACCGAGGGCGAGAGACGCGCTGCCAAGTACATCAGCGAGGTGTTCGCTTCGGTGGGCTTGCAGCCTTACGGAGACAACGAGTGGCTTTCTGCCTTCCCCTTCACAGCCGGGGTGGAGTTGGCTGAGGGCAATCAGTTGCGTTGGAGGGGGGAGGAGTTGAAGCTGGAGGTGGACTGGCGACCGCTGACCTTCTCCAGCTCGTTGGATTTTGCCGCGGCCCCCGTGGTGTTTGCAGGCTATGGCATCGAGACCCCCGAGGGGGCATTGGGCGACTCGGGCAAGGCCATTGAGCCTTACAGCAGTTACGCGCATCTTGAGGTTAAGGACCGCTGGGTGATGGTGCTGCGGTACTTGCCTGAGGGCATTACGCCGGCCCGGCGCACCGAGCTTTCTCCTTATGCCAGCCTGCGCAACAAGGCGATGGTGGCAAGGCAGCGGGGAGCGCGCGGTTTGGTGGTGGTCAGTGGTCCGGCCAGCAAGGTGGTTTCGCAGTTGGTGCCATTGGACTTCGATGCCTCGCTCGCCGGCTCCGGCCTGGGGGCCGTCAGTGTTACCGATGCGGTGGCTGAGAAAATGCTCCAGGGCACGGGCAAGTCGTTGGCCGCGTTGCAGGGTGAATTGGACAAGGGCGGCAGCATGATGGGCTTCGAGTGCGGCGACGGCCAACTGCAGGCCTCGGTGCGCATTCGTCAGGAGAAACGCACGGCGCATAATGTGTTGGGCATCCTGCCTGCTGGGGCGAGCCCTGACCCCCATCGGCCCGCGGTCATCATCGGCGCGCACTACGATCACCTGGGCAGTCGAGCGGGCGGGAGTTCAAGAGCAAGCGGCGAACAACGAAACAAAATCCACCACGGCGCCGATGACAATGCCAGCGGCGTTGCTGGCATGCTCGAGATTGCGCATTGGTTGGTTGAGCAAAAAAGCACTGGGGCGCTCAAGCTGCAAAGGGATGTCATTTTTGCTGCCTGGTCAGCAGAGGAATTGGGCTTGCTGGGCAGCCACCACTTCACTCAGCAGATGGCCAAGGCGATTGGAGGCGATGAGTCCACCAAGCTGACTCCTCTGTTTGCGGCCTGCCTCAATCTGGACATGATTGGCAGGCTGCGCGATTCGCTGGTGCTGCAGGGTGTCGGTTCCAGTCCCTGGTGGTCAAAAGCCATCGAGCGACGCAATGTGGTTGTCGGTTTGCCGGTAGTCATCCAAAAGGACGCGCATCTTCCGACGGACAGCACCTCTTTCTTCCTGCGCTCGGTGCCTGTGCTCAACGCCTTCACCGGCAACCATGCGGATTATCACCTGCCGACTGACACGGCGGACAAGATCAATGTCGAGGGTGCTGCAAGGGTCAGTTCGCTGATGGGGATGATTCTGCGTGATCTCGCTCAAAGCGTTGAAGTTCCCGCCTTTGTGGCCATGGAGGCACCGCGCAATCAGGGCACACGCGGCGGCCTGCGCGCCTACTTGGGGACCATCCCAGATTACGCGCAGGGGGATGTCAAGGGCGTCAAGCTCAGTGGGGTTTCTGCCTTGGGCCCAGCGGCCAAGGCGGGGGTCAAGGGTGGGGATGTCATCGTGGGTCTTGGGGGCAAAGAGGTGCTCAACATCTATGACTACACGGCCATCATGGGTGCCTTGAAGGTCGGACAGCCCACCACACTGAAGGTCCTGCGGTCGGGCAAGGTGCTTGAGCTCAAGGTCACGCCTGGTTCGCGGGACTAATTCTCTGGGTTCAAGGTCCCAGCAGTTGGTTTCCCCCAAGGGGTGATTTGAGGTCTTGCCAAAGCAGGGGAATGGGGCCACCTCTACCGCTCGTTGTTGCTCTTGCTTGGCGTCCATGAAAGGCCTGTTGCAGTTTCTCAGGGCCCTGTTGCCCCTGTCCGTCCTTGGTGCCCTCGGCACTTGGGGATGGTGGCTTGTTCAGCACCCGCCGAAGCGGCCTCAAATGCCAGTTGAGCCCGTCGTGTTGAAAGTGGAGGCCACCCGCCTCGTGCAGCGCTCTCACCGAGTCGCGGTTCGCTCTCAGGGCGTGGTCTCGCCGCGAACCCGTAGCGTGCTGTTGCCAGAGGTTGCGGGCCGGGTGATCGAGTTGGCTCCATCGTTTCGACCCGGAGGTTTTTTTGCCAAGGGCGCCCTGCTGCTGCGCATTGATCCCACGGATTACGAGGCGGCTCTGGTGATGGCCAAGGCCGAAGTGGCTGCCTGCGAGGTGGTGGTGGCCGAGGAGGAGGCCAAGGCACAGCAGGCGAGGGAGAGTTGGATTGCCTTGGGTAAGCAGGGTGAGCCTTCAGCCCTTTTGCTGCGGACGCCCCAATTGGCCAAGGCCAGGGCCGATCTCGCATCATCACAGGCGAGGGTGGCGCGGGCCCAGCGCGATGTGCAGCGCACTTCACTTTTGGCACCCTATGACGGTCAGGTGCTGCGGCAAAATGTTGATGTTGGACAGTTTGTGAATTCAGCAACGGTTCTTGGGGAGGTGTTTGCCGCGGATCGGGTCGAAATTCGCTTGCCGTTGCCCGAGCGCGAGAGTCGCTTCCTGCGCCTACCTCAACCCTTCCGCGATGGTCAATCTGAGTTCTCACCTGCCGTCCAGATCAGTGGAGTGTTTGCGGGGCGGCAGGCCTCTTGGCAAGGCCGCATCATCCGGGTGGAGGGCAGCCTCGATGAGCAGACCCGCCAAATCACGGCCGTGGCACAGGTCGAAGATCCCTATGGCCGCAAGGCAGACGGTCAGCCGCCCCTTGTGGTGGGCTCTTTTGTTGAGGCGAAGATCGAGGGTGAACTCATCGAGCCGGTGTTTCAAATTCCGCGGCGCGCGGTGCGCGCTGGCAACGAGGTGATTCTGATCCTCGAACTAGATTGTCGCCTCAAGAGGCAGGCGCTTGAACCGCTGGTGGTCGAAGAGGATTTCATCATCGTGTCTGCCAATGGCCCCAAGGCGCCGTCGGCTGGAGCGCTGCTTTGCCTCACGCCCATTGCATTCCCCGCTGATGGTGCGGTGGTGGAGCCTCATCTCGAAGGGGGGCGCGTGATCGCTCCGCAGGCCCAGGGGCAATCCCCTGCACAGGGCGCCCCGACACCCAGGGATCAGCGCAAACGCAAGTCATGAGCTCGGGACCGGTGGACCGCAGGATCAACCTCCGCTCGGCCATTGCGGTGGTGGTGGCCAACATGGTGGGCACCGGCGTCTTCACGAGCCTTGGTTTCCAATTGATGGGACTCGACTCGGGGTTCTCCATTCTGGCCCTTTGGGCCGTGGGTGGGCTTTGCGCGTTCTGCGGCGCTCTCGCCTACGGCGAACTCGCAGCCAGTCTGCCGCGTTCCGGGGGAGAATACCACTTCCTGTCCGAGGCCTTTCATCCCGCGGTGGGCTTTGTCGCTGGGTGGCTTTCCAGCACGGTTGGCTTCGCGGCTCCCGTGGCTCTCGCGGCCATGGCCCTTGGCGATTACTCCCACTCGCTGCTGCCTGCGGTTCCCAAGTTGTTGGTTTCCCTTGTTGCTGTCTCTGTGGTCACCTGGATTCACGGGCGTGGAGTCAGGCTTGGGGCCCGCTTTCAGGATTGGGCAACCCTCGTGAAGGTTTTGCTCATTGTCGTTTTCCTTGTGGCTGGCCTGTGCATTGAAAATCCGCAACCAGTTTCCTTTCTTCCAGTCGCTGGGGATTGGCAGCGGATTCTCAGCCCTGAGTTCGCCACCAGCCTTGTCTTTGTGATGTACGCCTACGCTGGATGGAACGCGGCGACATACATCGTGGAGGAGGTTGCCGAGCCCACTCGAAATGTCCCCCGTGCCATCGGTTGGGGCACCTTGTTGGTGGCCTTATTGTACATGGCGCTAAACGCGGTGTTTTTGATGGCTGCGCCGATGGCCCAGCTCAAGGGCAAGGTGGATGTCGGTCATGTGGCTGCCGATGGTATCTTTGGTCATACCGGCGGCGCCATCATGTCGGGCTTGATCTGTCTGGGCCTGGTGTCGAGCATCAGCGCAATGACCTGGGTTGGACCGAGGGTGACCATGGTGCTTGGGCAAGATGTGAGATTGCTGGGATGGTTTGCCCGCTGCAATGCCCATGCGGTTCCCGGTCGTGCGCTCTGGACTCAGTTCCTTGTGGTGGTTGCGCTGTTGTTGACCTCGAGTTTCGAGAAGGTCCTCGGTTTTGTGCAGTTCAGTATCCAACTCTGCTCCTTCCTCACCGTCGTTGGGCTGTTTTGGCTTCGGCGCAAGCGGCCTGACCTGCCGCGGCCAGTTCGGGCTTGGGGGCACCCTTGGACAGCGCTGATCTTTCTGGCGGTCAGTGCTTGGATGATGGCCTTTCAGTGCCTGAGGACTCCGTGGGAGTCCGTCGCCGGTCTGCTGACCGCCTGCGCAGGTCTGTTGCTGTGGTGGCTCTCAGGGCTGATCAAGGGTGGTCGTGGCACAAGGGGGCAGGGTACCTGAATCCGAAAGGCCAAGAACCCTGAGGCCGTCGGGTGGACCGCGACCGAGCCCCCTCCTCAGCGCGGTGGTGTTGCGCCAACCAGTAGCCTCCGTTGCAGCGCGCGAAAGCCTCAGGGCTGAACCTTCGGAGTCTCCGCCGGCGGTGAGAATTCCAAGACCTTCTGATGGGTGGTCAGAGCCTCACGAATCTTTTTCAGGGCGGAGTCAAGCTCGGCTGTGGAGGCCTTCTGACGGTCATCGGCGAGGGCCTGAAGTTTTCCCTGCAGTGAGGCGACATCGAGATCAATGGACTTCATGGACTTCTGCGCGACCTGATACACCTCTTCGAACCGACTACTGGCCTCGGTGAAGGCACGCTTGGCGCCTTCTTCCCGCAGCGCCTCGCGCTCAGCCTCGCGGAACTCGCGGCTAAACATCCGTTTGAAGAACCCGAAATTGGTTTCTGGTTTTTGACTGGAGCTCGCAGCGCGGCGGGTTGCCTCTTCAAAGTAATTTTGCAGGGCCGTGAAATCCTGCAGAGGCTTGCGATATTGGCTGCGAAGGAAGCCGATGCCGCCCACGATCGCATTGAGGCGCTGCAACTCCTCAGCGCTGAGTGCCTTTCCCTTGGAGAGGGCTGCCTCGACCTCATCGAGGTGCTCGAGGCTGCGCTTGTTGCCAGCAAAAATACTTTCGAACTCCTTGATTGCCAGGTTCATTTGCTGGTTTTGCTGATTGCGCATATCGCTGAGGCGCTTCTCCTGTTCTGCCTGCAGGCTCGCCAAGGCGCGCTGATGTTGCTGGTTTTGGGCAGCCAAGGCGTCCTGCATCTCCTGATGGCTGCGCTGAATCTCTTGTTGGTGCTGCAACTTGTTGGCCTGCAACTCTTGCCGAAGACGCCCAGCGTCGGAGTGGTAGTGCCAGATTCCGTAGCAAAGGGCTCCGATGATCAGGGCCAGGGGTACAGCGGCACGCAGTGGATTGGACATTTCGCAAGGTGACCCATGAATTGGGAACTGCAAGGGCAAGGAGGAAGGCGGCGTCGGGAAGTGGACCCCCAGCGAAAAATGTATTGTCCTTCGATCTGGAATTGGTTAAAAGAAGTTTCGGTTATTTCATCTCCCCCAACATGCTCTGGAAAATCATTTCTGTTTTGTGTGCAGCAAGCCTGATCGGCTCGTGCTTCTACGCTTGGACCAACAAGCAGGACCTTGAGGCCGAGAAGGCCCGTGAGGCCTTCGCTCAGGCCAACCTCAAGAAGGTGCAGGAGAACAAGACGCAGCAAGAGGCGGCGCTTTCAGCCAAGAAGAACGAGCAAGAGAAAATTCAGAAGGACCTGGTTGCTGCCAAGGAAGAGACAGTCAAGCTTGCCGCTCAGGTCCAAGAGAAGGAAATCTCTTACGGAATCGTCAAGAACAACCTCGATCAGGTCAAGCAGCAGGTGTCTGCCGTTGAGAAGGAAATCGCGGAGGCTGGCGACATTGAAAAGCTCATCGCCCAGATCGAAAAGCTGAAGAAAGACCAAGAGGACTTGAAGACCGAGTTGGCCAAGCAGGACCAGTTGGTGGCTGACGCCCGCAAGACCTACCAGGACCTCGTGGCTGAGACAGCGAGGTTGCGCGATGTCGAGGCCAAGGGGCGCCGCGGAATCGTGGCCGCCGATTTCAGCGCGAAGATTGCGCAGTTCCTTCCAGAGTGGAACCTGGCCATCATCAACAAGGGGAATTTGGGCGGCGTTTTCTCTGAAGCCGACCTTGATGTGCGCCGCGGTGAGCGAGTCATTGCCAAACTGAAGGTGAAGAATGTGGAGCAGAATGGTTCGGTGGCTGAGTTGGTTCGCGGCAGTCTTGCCCAGGGTGAGAGAATCCTCAGCGGTGACACTGTTGTGGCCTCTCCCGAGGCCACCGCCAAGGCTGAGGCCGCGGCGAAGGCAGCGGAAACTGCGAAGGCAGCCAAGGCGGCAGCAGCCCCTGCTGCTGCGTCCGCCCCAGCGGCGGCTCCTGCCGCCGCCCCGATGGCAGCCGATCCCTTCGGCGCGCCAGCCGCTGCGCCTGCTGCCGCCGCCCCGATGGCCGCAGATCCCTTTGGAGCCGCTCCTGCTGCACCGGCACCTGCCGCCGCTGATCCCTTTGGTGCTGCCCCGGCCAAGCCCGCAGGCACCGTGGACAAGCCGAACACTGACGATCCCTTCGCCCCTGCTCCGAAGAAGCCCTGATTTGAGATGCTGCAGTTTATCGTCTGTTGATTTCCTACCCCCTTTACCTCCATGCCAAAAGTGTTCTTCCTCCTCAGCGCCGTCATGATCGGCGTGACGATTTTTTTCTTTGCGATTCCCAATCAGCGTGAATTCACAAGGGTTCGCACCTCGGTCATCGGGATCAACACCGAGTCCAGCAAGCTGCTCGGTGAGGCAAACAAGGTGGCTGGAGAGGTTACTGCCGTTCAAGGCGAGATTGCCAAGGTGCAGGGCGACCTTGACATCGAAGGAGAGAAGACCAAATCCCAGAAGCTCAAGCTTGCGCAGGTAGACAATGACCTGAAGCGCGACAACGCCCTCTACGACGAGTTCAACAAGAAGCTCGGCGTACTGCGCGCAAATCTCAGCAAGTTGCCCAAAGGAATGAAGCCTGAGACTGTTGTCGGCGAGATCAACGGCATGAGGAAGTCCAAGGCAGAGACCGAAAGCCAGATTGAACTCAAGAAGAAGGAACTCGCCGCGGAGCAGGAGAAGATTGCTCCCGCCCGTCGCGAACACGAGGATGTCGTGCGCAAGATTGAGGAGCGCAAGAAGTCCTTCGAGCGCAACAGCCTTGAGGCTCGTGTGGTGGCGGTGAATCGGGCTTGGGGCTTTGTGATTGTGGATGTTGGAGGAGACAACGGCATTACTGAGACCACAAAGTTCTTGGTGACCCGTGGGTCCCAAACCGTTGGCAAACTCAGCATCGTATCCATCCAGCCCAAGCAGACCGTCGCCAATGTTCTTGGATCTTCCGGTGAGCCGATGTCGGTCAACCCTGGTGATCGGGTGATCCTGGAGTCATTGTTCCAGTAATCACGGGCCCCCAGACACAACCGTTCCCATGATGCTTCGCTTGGGTCTTCCTCGTTTGATTCTCGCCTGCCTCGCTGGCTTGTTGCTCATCCAGTGCACCTCTGGCGAACCTCGCAAACGGGAACGAGTCCCTCCTCCTGTGGCGGATAGTACCATGCCTTGGAATCGTCCGACGAAGTGGGAAGGTGCTGGGCGCTATGGGCAGATGATGCAGGGCAGCCGTTGACTCGATCCAGTAGGAAGTGTGTGTCCTTGTCCTGAAAGCGTTGCCGTTTAGGGGCGGGAAGGGGCGCGCAGTTTCTGGGTTGGTTGCGCATTGGGATCTGGACTCTCAGCCAAGCGCTTTGGGCGAGTGCAGCGTCGCCTTGCTTCCTGCCCGCGGTGACCATTGAGGGATAGTCCAGCGATGGGAGGCTTGGTGGCCTG
>Ga0222712_10007601_pt1 | contig 10433 bp, 8 predicted proteins | sample C33_657DmetaG_FD_165043 | JGI IMG/M metagenome (GOLD analysis project Ga0222712, IMG submission 165043) | Estuarine water microbial communities from San Francisco Bay, California, United States - C33_657D | ecosystem: Environmental > Aquatic > Marine > Unclassified | place: USA: California...
TGCCAAGGGTGTTTTTGTCATTGCGCCAACCCCCTTCATGCCTGATGGCGCGCTGGACCTTGCCAGCGCTGACCGCATGACCGACGCCTTCCTGGCCGCCGGCGCAGGCGGTCTCACGCTGCTGGGCGTAATGGGTGAAGCGCCGAAGCTCGATCAAGAAGAAGCGCTCGCATTCACCAAGCGCGTGATCAATCGCGTGGCGGGGCGCGTGCCGGTTGTGGTGGGCGCCTCAGCACCCGGCTTCGCCAGTATGCGCGCTATTGCGCGGGGGTCGATGGATCTTGGCGCGGCCGGCATTATGGTGGCGCCGGCATCCGGTCTCAAAGGCGATGACGCTGTATCGGCCTATATCGCACAAGCGATGGATGCCGTGGGAGACGCGCCCTTTGTGCTCCAGGATTTCCCGCAATTAACCGGCATTCAGATCAGCGCCGCCATGGTAGCGCGCGCGGCGGCAGATTCACGGTTGGTCATGCTAAAGGCTGAAGACTGTCCCGGCCTTGATAAGCTTTCCGCCATTCGTCGCATGGAAGCAGAGGGCAAGATGCCGCGCATCAGCATCCTGGGCGGCAATGGCGGGCAATTCCTGCCTGAAGAACTCGCCCGCGGTGCCGATGGTATCATGACTGGCTATGCCTTTCCGGAAATGCTGACCGAGGTGATTGCCCTGATGGCTGCCGGCAAGCGCGATGCGGCGCAGGATGCTTTCGATTTACATCTGCCACTGATCCGCAGCGAATTGCAGCCTGGGCTTGGCCTTGCCATCAGGAAGCACGTATTGGCGCGGCGCGGTATTATTGCGCATGCGGCGCTGCGCGCGCCCGGCCCCAAGCTTTCGGCGGAAACCACAGCTGAGATTGATCATTTGCTGGCGCGCCTGCAAGCGCGCGGTGGTGCCAAACTGCCTTGATCCGCGCTTAATATTTCAAGTCTCACACCAAGGAGGAAACCTTATGCCCAAAATAGCCATCGCCGTTGAATTCAAGATCAAGGACGGCCAGCACGCCGCCTTTGATGCCATCATCCGCGAACATGCACGCCTGACCTTGCAGGAAGAACCTGGCTGCGAGCGCTTTGATGTGCTGCAACCGCTCGATAAGGATGGCGGCCACGACAAAAGCCGCATCATGCTGTGTGAGGTCTATCAGGATCGCGCAGCGGTTGATGTGCACACCAAGAACCCGCGCCTCGGCAAGGTGCGCGATTCCTATGCGCCGCTCATCGAAGGCCGCACGCTCACGCTGTGTGAGATGTGAGGCAAAGGGCGCTGCGCTATGCAGCGCCCTTTAGCATCATTCAGCCAAAGCCGCCTTCACCGCCGCCAGCGCATCCGCAGCCTGCGCCGCATCCGGCCCGCCGGCCTGCGCCATATCGGGCCGCCCGCCGCCGCCCTTGCCGCCCACGGCCGCCGAGGCCGCGCGCACCAAAGCCACCGCATCGGCGCGGCCCTTGGCGGCTTCTGCCACTGCGACAACAATGCTCGCCTTGCCTTCAGCCGTGCTGATCAGCGCAACAACATCCGCCGTGCCACCTTTCAGAATAGCTTCAGCCAGGCCCTTCAAATCACGCGGCGGCACTTCGCCCAGATCACGCAGCGAAAGCCGTAGCCCCGCCACTTCTTCAATCTCAGCCCCGCCACCACCGGTCGCGAGCTTCTTGCGAAGCTCCGCCACATCGCGTTCCAGCTTGCGGCGTTCTTCCACCAGCGCCGCAATACGGCCCGCCAATTCGCCTGGCTGCGCCTTCAAGACAGCCGCCGCCGCCGTCAGGCTTTCTTCCATTTCATTGATGTGTGCGAGTGCGGCATCACCCGTCACGGCCTCCACGCGCCGCACGCCGGCGCTGACCGCACCTTCAGCAATAATCTTGAACAGGCCGATATCGCCGGTGCGCCGCACATGCGTGCCCCCACAAAGTTCCAGCGAATAGACGCCATGCTTTTCTGTCGCCGCCGGGTCATGACCCATGCCGACCACGCGCACTTCCTCGCCGTATTTTTCGCCAAACAACGCCATGGCGCCGGCTTCCACCGCCGCTTCCGGTGTCATCAATCGCGTGATTACCTCGGCATTCTCGCGAATGCGGGCATTCACCTCGGCCTCCACCCAGGCGAGTTCTTCGGCTTCCATGGGCTTATTGTGCGAAACGTCAAAACGCAGCCGATCCGGCGCATTCAAGCTGCCCTTCTGCGCGACATGCGTGCCCAAACGCCGACGCAACGCCTCATGCAATAAATGCGTCGCCGAATGATGCGCGCGGATATTGGACCGGCGCGCATGCTCCACCGTCGCACTCACCGCCATGCCGGGCTTGGCTTCGCCATGCACAACTTTGCCCAGATGCACAAAAAGATTACCGAGTTTCTTTTGCGTATCGCGGATTTCAATGCGGCAGGCATCGCCCGCGACAATCACCCCGGTATCGCCCACCTGGCCACCGCTTTCGGCATAAAATGGCGTCTGGTTCAGCAGCACCGCCACTTCAGTGCCGACCGCGGCGTGATCTACCACCTTGCCATCCACCACCAGCGCGGTGATCTCGCCCTCGGCAACTTCGGTGGAATAGCCAAGGAATTCGCTGGCGCCGATCTTCTCCTGCACATCGAACCAGAGGCTTTCGGTCGCCGCTTCCCCGCTGCCGGCCCAGGCCGCACGGGCGCGGCGCTTCTGTTCGGCCATGGCGGCGGTGAATCCTTCCACATCCACCGCGCGGCCTTCACCGCGCAGCGCATCTTGCGTCAGGTCCAGGGGGAAGCCGAAGGTATCATACAAGCGGAAGGCGATGTCGCCCGGCAGGGTCTGGTTTGACCCAAGCTTGCCGGTTTCCTCGGCCAAAAGGTGCAGGCCGCGTTCCAGTAGGGACCGAAAGCGCGTTTCCTCAAGCCGGAGTGTCTCAGAAATCAGCGCCTCCGCGCGCACCAATTCCGGATAGGCCGTGCCCATTTGCCGGATCAGCGAAGGCAGGATGCGATGCATCAAGGGCTCACGCGATCCCATCATATGCGCATGCCGCATGGCGCGGCGCAGGATCCGGCGCAGCACATAGCCGCGGCCTTCATTGGAAGGCAGCACGCCATCGGCAAGCAGAAAGGCACCGGCGCGCAAATGGTCTGCCACCACGCGATGGCTCGACCGGAACGGCCCATCCGGGTCCTGGCTGGTGGCCTCTGCACTCGCCAGGATAATCGCGCGCAGCGTGTCGGTGTCGTAATTGTCGTGCTTGCCTTGCAAAATAGCGGCGAAGCGTTCCAGCCCCATGCCGGTATCAATGGAAGGCCGCGGCAGCGGGTTACGCGTGCCGGCCGGTTCTTCCAGGAACTGCATGAAGACCAGGTTCCAGATTTCGATGAAGCGGTCCCCATCCTGATCGGCGCTGCCAGGCGGGCCGCCGAAAATCTTGTCGCCATGGTCGAAGAAAATCTCGGAACAGGGGCCGCAGGGACCGGTATCCCCCATGCGCCAGAAATTATCGGATGTCGGGATGCGGATGATGCGATCATCGCCGATCCCAGCGACCTTTTTCCAGATGTCGGCAGCGTCTTCATCTTCTGAATAGACGGTCACCAGCAGCCGGTCCTTGGGCAGCGCGAAATCCTTGGTCAGCAATTCCCAGGCATAGGGGATGGCCTGTTCCTTGAAGTAATCCCCGAAGGAGAAATTGCCGAGCATTTCAAAAAACGTGTGATGCCGCGCGGTGTAGCCAACATTGTCCAGGTCATTATGCTTGCCGCCAGCGCGGACGGATTTCTGCGCCGTGGTAGCGCGGGAATAGGGGCGCTTTTCCTGCCCGGTGAAGACATTCTTGAACTGCACCATGCCGGAATTGGCAAACATCAGCGTGGGGTCATTGCGCGGCACCAGCGGGCTGCTTTCCACGACTTCATGGCCATTACGGCGGAAGTAATCCAGGAAGGTCGCACGAATATCATTGCTGCTGGTCATGTCTCGCCCATCGGGTCCGCGTTTTCTAGAGCATGTTGCATTCACATGGGTGCACGCAACCCGCTCTAGAGCTTTGTTTTTCGAGCATCTTCACGCGTCCAGATGATTTCATCTGAACGCGATCTGCTCTTAGGCCGGAGAGGTAGCGCGCAGCGCCCCGCGCGTGAAGGGGCGCCCTCACCGTGCCGCCGCGCTTAGGCGGGGAAAAACGGCTCCATTCCAATGTTTGGCGCATTTTCCGAGCCGCCAAGTGATCACTCTTGGCTTGGAAAAGCTTATTTCTTGCCGGGCCAAACCCCCGGCCGGACAGCCAGCGCGCAAATCAGCCCATAGGCTGTAATACCCAACGCCACCGCAATGAATTGTCCACTGAGCCCAAGCCCCGCCACATCCATCAAAAAGGCACCGCCCAGCACAGCAAGCCCCACGCGCATTAGCGCCGCCGCCACCGGCCAGCGCATCCGCCCCGCCCCCATGGAGGCGAAGTAAAGCGCCATGCCCAGGCCGAAACCAGGCAAGGCCCAGCCGATGATGCCCAGTGCCTCGGTCGCAATCGCCGCCACGGTTGCGTCACTGGCAAAGGCCGCCGCCACCTGGGCGGGGAAAAGGGCGATGCCAAAGCCAATCACCCCCGTGACCGCAAAGGCGAGCCCGCCGCCGGTCCAGGCGATGCGCCGCGCCTCCGCCCAATCCCCGGCGCCAACGGCGCGCCCCACCAGCGCGGTCAACGCGGAGCCTATGCCGAAAGCCAGCGGGATCATGAGAAATTCCATGCGCGCGGAAATGCCATAGGCCGCAATCGCCGCCGGGCCGGCCACCGCTATGCGTGCCGTGACCAGAATAGTGGCGAGATTCGCCAGTGTGGCCATGACACAGGCAATCAGCCCCACTGCCAGAATGCGCCCAAATAAGGCGCGGCTGAACGGCGCGCCAAAATCCGGCACAAAGCCTGCCCCGCCGCGCACCACCACCAGCGCCATGATCACCGCCGAACCCGTCATACTGAGCGCGAAGGCCATGCCGGCGCCAGGCAAGGCGAGCCCCAAAGGTTCCATGAAAAGCCAGGCAAGTGGCGGGAAAATCAGCCACCCACCAACCACACCGCGCGCCGCCAAGGCATGCCGCCCGCCGCCGCGCAGAATGGAGGCCAGGGTATTCGCCAGCCAAGCCGGCAAGGCACCAGCGCCAAAGGTCCACGCAGCATAGGCCGCGCCGGCTTCGGCCGCCCCGGCCCCGCCAATCAGGCCAAGAATTGCCCTTGGGAAGAATAGGAAGGGCAAGGCGAATAGCGCCGCCCCCGCACAGGCAATGATCAGCGCATGGGCCGCCAGCGCCGCCGCCTCATCCCGCTTCCCGCCACCCAAGGCGCGGGCAATGGCGGAAACCACCCCGCCCCCCATGGCTCCGGCCGACATTTGGGAAAGCAACAAGGTGAAGGGCAGCACCACCGCCCAGCCCGCCAGTGCTGCCTGCCCCTGCCGTGCCGCAAGCCAAGGTTCAATCAACTGCGCGATAACCTGGGTTGCCGCCAACAAGCTGGTCGGCGCCGCCAAAGCGAGTATTTGGGTCAACCGCGCCCTGGCTTCAGTCATGCGAATGCCGCCAAAGGGGCCGAGTCGTGGGGAGAGGGTGCGTCGCCATGGCCCATCGGACGCCGCTAAAGCCCTGCTGACAAGGCCGAATCGGGCGTTTTCCACAGATTTCTTCAACGCGACCAAACATAGAGGTTGTGTGTCGAGTGCCTTTTCCCTACCGTATCTTGTGTCAGGGAGATCAAAGGGGGTTCCTTAATGGATTGGACGCAAGAAGCGATCGAGCGGCTTCGCGCCTTCTGGGCGGAAGGGCTTTCGACTGCCGAAATCGGTCGGCGCATGGGGATTTCGAAAAATGCCGTGGTTGGCAAGGCCCATCGTCTGAACCTGTCGTCTCGCCCGAGCCCCATACGGCGCGATCCGCAGGAAAGGCGCGTGACCCCCAGCCCACGACCAGCCCGTCAGGCCCCATTGGCACGCCCGGCGCAGTCAGTTCCGGTGATGCGGCCCCAAGCGCCACCACCCGTGGCCCCTGTAGTTCTGGTGGCGCCGCCCCCTGCTGTGGCGCGCAACCCAGCACCGCCGCGTCCGCGGCTTGGCGGTTCCCGCAGTTGCTGCTGGCCGATCGGCGAGCCCGGAACGTCCGAATTCCGCTTCTGTGAAGGTGAGCCCATGTCTGGCAAGCCCTATTGTACGGAACACGCGGCGATTGCCTATGTGAAGCCGCGTGAGAAGGAGCGTCGGGAAGACGCGGCCTGACCCCCCTTTTTCCTCTGACCAAAATAAGCGGGGCGATTGCGTGGCAGTCGCCCCGTTTTTTATTGGCGTCATTCCAGCTACAGGGTCGCCATGAATACGGTCCTTGCCGGCGTCCTGTTGCAACTCTCGGCGCTGGCGCTGTTTGTCGCCATGGATACGCTGCTGAAGCTGTTGACCCTAAGCTTCGCCGTGCCGCAGCTGATGTGGGCGCGCTTCCTGTTCAGCTTCATCGCCGTCACCATCGCCATGCGCGTGATTACCGGCAGCCTGCCCTGGCGGTCCCGCGCCCCAGGGCTGCAAACCATCCGCAGCCTTTTATTGGCCGCTTGCAATTTCATGTTTTCCTCAGCGCTGGTGCATATCCCGCTCGCGGATGCCACAGCGGTGGGCTTTGCCTCACCGCTATTCACCCTGGCGCTGGCGGCGGTTTGGCTTGGGGAGAGGATCGGTCCATGGCGCTGGTTTGGCATGGCGCTGGGTTTTGCCGGGGTAGTGATCCTGCTGCGCCCGCCCTTCCTTTTTGCCGGGGAACCGACTCATTGGGCCATGATCCTGCCGCTGGGGGCTGCCGCGCTTTTTGCCTTTTATCAAATCCTGACGCGCAAGCTGGCTACGCTGGATGATCCGCGCACCACCATTCTGCATACTTCCTTTGCGGCAATGCTGGTAACCTCGGCCTCGATGCCACTGGTTTGGGTTTGGCCAAGCGGGCTTGATTGGGTGGCGCTGGTGCTGCTCGGGCTGCTTGGTGGGGCGGCACATGGGCTTTTGGTGCTAGCCTTCGCGCGCGCGCCGGCCAGCCTGCTCGCGCCGCTTTCTTATACGCAGATGATCTGGGCGGTGATTGCCGGGCTTTTGGTATTTGGCGATGCACCCGATGGCGTGACTCTGTTCGGGATTGGCGTGATCGCGCTAAGCGGCGTGGTCGTGGCGTTTTCTGGTAGATCGAAGAAAAATTCCTGACAGTTTGTGTGTCAATTAAATACAACAGCACGTCAGCCTAGCAAAAAGATTGACGAGTTCTTATTTCAAGTGTTCTTGCTGCCCGGACCGGGCTCACTGGATCAGGATTCTCATGGCGAATATCGGGCTAGCAAAAGGCGCTGAGGAACGGGGCCATGCGCGTGCGGCGCTGGATGCCGATAGCGTGCGTGATGCCTATCGTCGCTGGGCTGGCGTTTATGATTTGGTCTTTGGCGGTGTTTCCGCCTTTGGTCGCCGCCGCGCTGTGGCGGCAGTCAATCGTCTTGCCGGGCCGCGTGTGCTGGAAGTAGGGGTTGGCACAGGCTTGGCGCTGCCGCTTTACAGGCGCGATTTGCAGGTTGTCGGCATAGATCTGTCGCGTGAAATGCTGGCCAAGGCACATGAAAGAGTAGCCGAAGATAAACTGACCCATGTGCGTGGCTTGGTTGAAATGAACGCGGAAGAAATGGCTTTCGAAGACGCTTCCTTCGACATTGCCGTTGCCATGTTTACCGCAAGCGTGGTGCCGGATGCGCGCCGGCTTTATGCGGAAATGTCGCGCGTGGTGCGGCCGGGCGGGCACCTCCTTTTCGTCAATCACTTCGCGGCAGAAGGTGGGCCGCGTTGGTGGATTGAACGCGCCATGGCGCCGCTGTCACGCCGGCTTGGCTGGCATCCGGATTTCGCATTGCGCGATTTGATGAACCCGGAAGATGTAACGGTGGAAGCGATGGAGCCCTGCCAACCGGGTGGCATCTTCACCCTGCTCAGCGTGCGCAATAACCAACCACTGCGCTTAGGCTAAGCCTTTAAGCGAGCCTTCTGGGGACGGCGGCAATCACCGCCTCCTCAGCATTGGCAAAGGCCAGGCGCAAATGGCGTTCCTGGCCGGGGCCGAAAAAGCTGCCCGGCAACCCAAGCAGGCCACGTTCCACTGCAAGCATTTCGGCGGTTGCTTCGGCATCAGCCAGGCCATCCGGCAGGCGCAGATAGGCGAAGTAGGTGCCGAGAGCATCAATGCGCCAAGCATTCAGCGGCGCCATGGCCGCGCGAAAGGCCTCAGCACGCGCGGCCATGATGGCGCGATTGCCGGCGCGCCAATCACGCAATCCTTCCACCGCCGATGCCAGCGCTATCTGCGCCGCGCGTGGCGGGCAGATTTGTACCGTATCAATCGCCTTGGCCAATTCGCGCTGAAAGCCTGCCCCCGCGGCGATGGCACCGATGCGATGGCCAGGCACGCAATAAGCCTTCGAGAAAGAATAAAGATGCACAACATGATCCCGCCATGCCGCATCCTGAAAAAGCCCATGCGGGGCGCCGGCGGCTTCGGGGATGAAATCACGATAGGTTTCATCCAGTACTAGCCAAGCGCCACGGTCCCGACAGAGCTTTGCGAATTGCGCGATGAGTTCTGGTGAATAAGTCGCGCCGGTTGGGTTGTTCGGTGTGACCAAAACAATGGCGCGCACACCTTCCATCAATGACGCAGCCAGCGCCGGGTCAGGCAGGAAGCCATCTTCGGCCCGGCAGGGCAAAACGCGACAGGGAATGCCAAGCGCTTCCAGCGCCATGCGATGATTGAAATACCAAGGTGCGGGCAGCATCACGGCTTCACCGCTACCCGCCAGGGTCATCATGGACAGGGTGAAGGCAAGATTCCCACCAGCCGTGATCGCAATATCGGCAGCATCCAGCCGCCCGCCATAGGCGCGCACCATGTCGGCGGCCAGCGCCTCTCGTAACGCGGTCTCTCCTTCAATCGGGCCATAGCCGGCCGCTTTTGCATCGCCCGCCGCGGCCGCGAGGCGCGCCAGCAGATCAGGATGCGGCGGATAGCCGGGCACCGCCTGGGTCAAATCCAGCACCGGCCCGGCGCCGCCCTGATAGCGCGCTGCCCAACCGCGCACGGCGGGAATGGGCGGAGCGCCAGTTGCGCGAATTCGCGGGGAAAGAGGCAAATTCATACCAGCAAAAAACCACCACCACGCGCCGGCGTCCATGGGCTTTAACGAAACCGATGCGCGTTGGGGGTGTGCTAACCGGCCTCCCCCGCTGGGCGGCCTGTGATGTGGCGCCAATGATGCCATAAAAGCCGCGCCGCCATAGACCGCCAAGGGCGCCAAGCCTTGGCCAGCACTGCGAGTTCCTTGGGAGAAGGCCGCCCCGGCAGCCCCCGCAGCGCGGCGAGAGATGCCGCCAGTGCCAAATCCCCCGCCGGGAAAATATCCTGCCGATCATGGCCAAAGAGCAAATGCACCTCAGCAGTCCAGGGGCCAAAGCCCGGGATGGCGGCAATCGCCGCCACCGCCGCCTGATCTGGCAGCCCCGCCAGTATGGGTGCGGAAAGCTGTCCTTGGGCAAAGGCTTCCCCCAAGGCGCGCGCGTGTTTCAGTTTTGGGCGCGACAGCCCGGCTTCGCGCAAGGCATCATCGCCCAGCGCCAAAAGCCCCTCAGGCGTCAGCGCCCCCGGCAGGGCGGCCAGCCGCCCCCAAATAGCGGTGGCGGCTTGGTTGGAGATCATTTGCCCGCAAAGGCTCCTCAGCAGCCCCGGAAACCCGCCATCGCGCCGCCGCCAGGGCAAAGGGCCCGCTAGCTCGGGGATCGCGGCCAATGCCGGATCAAGTCGCGCCAAAGCCGCAAGGGCATCACTTGCCCAGCCCGGCGCATCTTCAGCCAACAGGGCGGGCGGTTTCGCTTTCATGAGCTGGCTTTACCGCCCAAGCGGCTGCGAAGCCAGGATGCGCCCCGGCGCAGATGCCCGGGCGCATCACCGGAACAGCCCCAGGGTAGTTTCGGGGCAGGTCGGGCGCCGTTCCGATACTTATGGACGTGGCGATCAAAGATTGCTGGCAAAAGGCGCCCGACATGGCAAAGTGCAACAAAAGGCAACAGGCGCCGCGTCAGACATGTTTCGCAACATTGGCCGATGAATGCTGCCTCCGGAAGGCTAATGTAACAGGGCATGGAAAACGCACCACATATCCTGATCATTGATGATGATCGCGAAATCCGCGACCTGCTCTCGCGCTTCCTGGAAAAACAGGGCTTGCGCGTCAGCGCCGCGCGGGATGCGCGCGACGCCCGGCGGTTATGGCCACTCGGGCGCTATCATCTTGTGGTGCTGGATCTCATGATGCCGGGCGAATCTGGCTTGGATTTCGCGCGCTGGCTGCGCACCCAATCTGATGTGCCGATCGTAATCCTGACAGCGATGGGGGAAGAAACGGACCGTATT
>Ga0222712_10007603_pt1 | contig 10431 bp, 18 predicted proteins | sample C33_657DmetaG_FD_165043 | JGI IMG/M metagenome (GOLD analysis project Ga0222712, IMG submission 165043) | Estuarine water microbial communities from San Francisco Bay, California, United States - C33_657D | ecosystem: Environmental > Aquatic > Marine > Unclassified | place: USA: California...
TCAATACAGGCATCGGCACGAATGGTATTGAGGCTGGTCGGCAGATTGTGGAAGTGTTGCAGTCATATTCACGGATCGCTGGCAACAACTTCCTTGAGTTCGCGGTTGCGTAACCATGCCAAAAACATTGAAGTGGGGACAGGCATACTCGGTTCTGCTAGATGTCGGCGCAATCACTGACGCATTCATACTTGACTCATCAACTCTTGACGGCACAGATGTATTGGATGGTTCAACCGACTTTGTGGATGCAACCGAGTATGTGTTGGCGGTCGGGATACAGCGTGGCCGTGGAAGTCAAACCGAACAGTTCCAACCTGGCACTTGTCGCATCTTGGCTGACGACCGTGCATCAGGCCGACTCTTTGATCCAGCAAACACCGCCTCGACATGGTATGAAGGTGACTTCGACCTAGCACCGAGACGAGCAATCAAGGTTCTTGCCGGTACAGCCGAATTATTCGTCGGTGCGATTACCGACCTTGATATCACTTATGAGATGCCGAACTTGTCGTTCGCTTCGATTGTGGCTGCGGATGGATTGTATGAGCTGTCACGCACAGCCTTGACCGCATTCACACCATCATCACAACTAACCTCGGCGCGAGTGTCGGCGATCCTTGACCGACCAGAAGTCAACTTCTCAACAGCGTTACGAGACATCTCGACAGGTGTCGCAACATGCGGAACGGTCGCTTACACCGATAACACGAACACACTCACAGCGTTGCAGGCGGTTGCTGTCGCTGAGGACGGTAGATTGTTCGCGGATCGACGAAACAAAATAACTTTTGATCCGCGCATAGATTTCACCTTCTCAACCGCAATCGCATCATTCGGCGGTACGGCTACGACCGATATTCCTATCTTGGCGATCGGTGTCGCATACGGTCAAGAAACACTATTCAATCGAGTTCAAGTAGATGTCGATGGTGGCACAGCCGCACAAGTCGTATCGGACGCAACCAGTCAAGGCAAGTATGGTGTACAAACTTTATCGTTCTCAAGTGTGCCGTTGGATACTTTGGCGGCTGGGTCAGCCTTGGCACAGAACCTGTTGGACAAATACAAGGAACCGAAGATCCGATTCAACGAGATCTCAACCAGTCTGAACGCTTGCGGTTCAGCACTCTGGCCGACCGTCCTAGCACTTGATGTCGGTGACATAATCCAAGTTTCGAAGCGATACGACCAAGGTCTACCCGCTACCCGCACCGAGTCAGTGTTCATTGAATCCGTCGCACACGACATCACACCATCCGACCATCGGATAAGATTTGGTCTCGGTCAGGCACAACTCTTGACCGCATTCATACTCGATCAAGACACACTTGACGATGTGGATGTTGGACTAGGATAGGAGAATTATGACAGCTCGCCAATCGTTTTCTAGTGGACAGACATTCACTGCGGCGCAGGCTAACGCACTTGCCGAAGCGAACCTCGCAGTCAATGCACAAGGCACAGCAACCTCATACACACTCGCACTCACCGACACCGGCAAACTGGTCACATTCACAGGTGCAGCCGCAACAGTGACAATCCCAACGAACGCAACAGTTGCGTTTGCTGTCGGTGATCAAATAAACATTGCTCAACTTGGCACAGCACAAGTCACGATTGGTACAGCATCAGGTGTCACGCTTGTATCTTCTGGATCTAAAACAAAAACGAACGGTCAATATGCAGTTGCAACTGTCGTGCAATACACGGCAAACAGTTGGCTACTTCTCGGCAATATCTCAACCTGAGTCATGCAAATACTTGCAGGAGTTGGCGCGGCAGCCACACCAATCACTGTCGACTATCTCGTCATTGCCGGCGGAGGTTCGGGAGGTAATGGCGGCGGTGCGGGCGGTGGCGGCGCAGGCGGTTATCGAACATCCGCAGGAACATCTGGTGCGGGTAGTGCGGCAGAATCATCTCTAACACTTGAACTAGGAACGCAATATGCGGTCGTTCTGGGCGGCGGCGGTTCACCTGTAGCAAATGGCAACAACAGTTCTTTCAGCACCATCACATCAACTGGTGGTGGTCGTGGTGGTTCAGCTGGCGCGGGTAGTAACGGCGGTTCAGGTGGCGGTGCAGGCGGTAACAGTCTTGTTCCTGGCACAGGCACGGCAGCGCAAGGTAGAGACGGTGGAGCTTCATCAGGTAATAGTTCAGGCGGCGGCGGAGGCGGTGGATCCTCAACCATCGGATCGACAGGCACAACGGCCAACGGTGCGAACGGCGGAAACGGCACAGCGTCAACCATTACGGGTGCGTCTGTAACTCGCGCAGGTGGCGGTGGAGGACACGGCGATAGTGTCGCCGGCAGTGGCGGAACTGGTGGCGGCGGGAACGGTTCATTCAGTGTCAATAATGGCACTTCAGGAACTGCTAACACAGGTAGCGGTGGCGGTGCTAGCGCAGCAACTTCAGGCAGCGGCGGATCGGGTGTAGTAATTCTTCGATACCCAGATACACGCACCATCACATTCGGCGCAGGACTTACTGGCACAGAATCAGGTGCTTCAGGCGGATTCAAACGGGCAACGATTACTGCTGGTTCAGGGAATGTGAGTTGGTCATAGTGGCACATTACGCATTTGTAGATAGCAACAATGTTGTGGTCAAAGTAATTGTGGGCGTCGACGAAACAGTTACACAACTAGACAACGGTGTAGAAGTTGGCGGTTCAACAGAAGCGTGGGAACAATTCTATGAAAACCAACCTTGGCACTCAGGGCTAACTTGCAAGCGCACTTCATACAACGCAGCAATCAACGGTTATCGCAAACAGTACGCAGGTATCGGCTACGCCTATGACCCGATACGCAACGAGTTTGTGCAACCACAACCATACGGTTCATGGACTTTAGATGAAAACAATGATTGGCAACCACCAACACCGATGCCTTCGACTGGTGGACCATATAGGTGGAGTGAAGAAGATCTTGAGTGGGTCGCCATCTAACTAGGTGGCTGATTCCGCTACCAGCGATCGTTCTGTCGTTCTGGCCGACTATCGTTCGCGCCGAAGCACAACCTGGTTTGCAAACTACCTACTACACGATTGATGCAATTCCACCAGTTCAGTCGACTACCGAATATCCGGTGTGCGGATCAGAGATTGAGAACAACATCAACCGCAACTATGAAGGTGAACCATATTTAGATTGCACCTATGACCTGTTCATGGTTCACATGACAGGCTTTATCGAAATACCTGAACATCAAACCATTGAGTTCATGGTTGCTTCGGATGATGGTGGTGAGATAACTATCGGCGGCAATACTTTCGGCGTCTGGTGGGACCAAGGCTGCACATGGACTATGTCAAACCAGTTACAACTTGACGCGGGTAGTCAGCCACTCGAATTGTGGATGTATGAGAACGGCGGTGCGACCTGCGTGATGCTTGCGTGGAATATCAATAATGCTGGATGGGAGATCGTGCCGGACTCGGCGTTCACTCAACAAGCCGTCGCAACTACCTCGTCAACCACCACTTCAACCACAACAAGTACATCAACCACATCAACAACAGTTGCAGAACAAACAACCACTTCTTCAACTACAACACTCCTTCCCACAACAACGACCACAACCACAGAACCAGTTCAGACAAGCACAACCACATCAACGACAAGTACCACGACAACGACGACCACAACTGTCGCACCAGCTCCGACAACAACGCAAGCACCTTACACGCCTCCTCAAACTACGACTAGTAGTTCGTCAACTTCTTTACCAGAGCAACATACAACGACCACAACTTCTTTGCCTGAACCGTCAACCACAGTCGAAGAAACGACATCTACAACCGTTCCTGTCGAGCCTGATCCCACTGTGCCTGAATCTCTTCCAGTTCATTCTTCCGTGCCTCTAACTCTGCCCGACGAAACAACACCGCCAACATCACAGCCGTCGCCAGAAACAAGTATCCAAGAAACATCACCAACAACAGAATCGAGTTCATCAACTACCACGATACCCGAACCAGGTGAACCAATAAGCGATGAGAAGGTCGCAGAGATTCTGGTCGAATTGAAAGATGCGGCACCAGCACAGATAGTCGCAGCCATCGAGCAAGTTCTCGCAAGTGATATCACGACCGATCAGGCGGTGAGTATCGCTTCGAGTCCTGAAGTGTTGGCGGCAATAACCGAAGACCAAGCCGAAGCGATATTTGAGCAGATCGTCGTAGAAGAACTGACCGCCGAAGTGGCCGAAGAACTAGTTCAGGTACTCAACGAAGCACCAACCAAAGTCAAAAAAGCATTCCAAGAAACCATCAATGTGTTCGCAGGCGTCTTCGATTCATTCCAGATGGTCGGCCAGACCATTCCTGTTGGTGAGCGTAGAACTTTGGTCGCCGTATCAAATACACTTGTGGCGGTAGGAGCCAGCCTGCGCAGAAGAGAAATAAAGTGATCGCCAAACTTCGAGACGAACTGTTTGCCTTAGGGTTTACCCTAGGCGCATCCGCCATAACCATCATGACCCTCTCTGGAAGCCTCCAGAATTGGGCGTTGTTCTTCACATTCTTGTCACTAGCACTACACTTGGCAGGAGTATTAACGAAGGACGGAGAAGACCATGGTGACAGAAGTGAAGATCAATAAACAGAACCCGACAATCGCAAAGTTCTTGGATCTCGGTCAAAGACTTGTCTCGTTGTTTCTTGCCAACGCGTTACCAGCAATCACCACAGGTGCAGTCATCGGTATCTCGGTTGGTAAGGCTGCGATCATGGCTGGTGCGATGGCGGTCATCAAAGTTGTTTCGGCACTCGCCGAAGCATCAGTCGACGGAGAACTTGACAGCGAAGAAATCAAGCAAGCGTTCTCTGGAGCGAAAAAGAAGTGAACGCCAAGAACTGGCCAATCGTCAAAGTAACTTTGCCGGCAGACCTCAAAGGTGTGAAACCTGGTGAGGTGCCTGCGCATTTGTTGCGCGACATTCAACCTGAAGGCAAACTTCATTGGCGGGCAGCTGACGCATATCATGCGATGCGAGCCAAAGCATTCGCCGACGGAATCAAACCATTCAAACCAACCTCGGCAGGTGACACCTATCGTTCGCTCGCCATGCAAACCACGGCGTTCTTGCAGAGATACCAGAAGCAACCGATTGAAGGTGCATCGACTCGCACTTGGGAAGGTGTGAAGTGGTACAAGAAGTCACCGACCTTGGCATCACTCGCCGCACCTGGCTCAAGCATGCACAACCTCGGCATCGCCGTCGACATCTGGTCGGCAAGCGGTAAGCGATTCGAGTGGATGCTTGCGAATGTTCTTGACTTTGGATTCAGTTTCGAAGTGGTTCCAGAAGAACCCTGGCATCTGCGCTATACACAAGGTGATAATGTGCCACCAGCCGTACAATCATGGCTTGACAGCAAGAAGGTCGTGTGACATGGATGCCGGCTACGCAACCGTTCTCGCCGCAGCAGTAGCAACCCTCGGCGGAATCATCATCGCCTTGGTGCAACTCAAAGGATTCCGCGACGAAAACCGAGCCGACCACGCTGTTGTACAAAAGCGACTTGACAACCTGATTGACATGGTCGGCAAACAAGGCGCAAGACTTACCAGCCATCTTGACTGGCATGTAACCAAGGAGCCAAGCGGAAGTCTGACAAAGACTAAGCAGGTTGCGACACGCAAGAAGAAGTGACGGTCGTACTCGTCACCTGGCACGATGCGCACAGCGGTGCAGAATCGTGGATCAACATCAAAGACCTCGACACCGACCCAGCCGAAGTTGAATCAGTCGGCTTCCTACTCGCCACAGGCGACGGAGGCAAACCCGACCATGTCACGCTCTACCAGTCACGCAACGAAGACTCCGTAGACCATGTTTTGCACATACCAGTCGGCATGGTCAAAGCCATCAAAGTGTTGATGGATCTAGAAATAAAAATCTGAAAACCGCTAAAGATAGCGGTCAAACCAGCCCATCGGCTAAGGTAGAACGGTGCGCTCCCCACTAGGGTTGATGTAGCACCGCAACCAAGTCACCTCCTTCTTGGTTGCGTCATACCTGCACTTAACGAAAGGACCATGATGCGCATATTGACCGCAATCCTGGCAACACTCACAAGTCTCACCATCAGCCTTGGCATAGCTCAGGCAGTCTCAGCACCAACCCATTCCAGCGTCGCTGTAATCGCATTACAGCCTCTCTGGCAGGCCGACAGGCTCGACCCGATACAGCCGATCCGATACCGGCACGGCGACACCTCTTGGCTACCGTCGCTCGCCAAACAGGCAGGCTGGCCTGATCATGCCATCCCGAAATTGACACAAATCGTATTGCGTGAATCAGGTGGCTGTCCGAACCGTCGCGGTGGCGACATGGTTGACAAAGACTGCAACATCACAGGCGTCTCCGAATGGAACCATCGCTCCGACACAGGACTCTTGCAGATCAACGGCGTCAACTACGACCAGTCAAGAAACAAGTGGGCTGCGGTCTGCCGAGAACTGAAAATTTGCACACAAGACCCGTTACTCGACCCACTCACCAACCTGAAGGCTGGATTGGTGCTGTACCGCATATCAGGCTTCGAGCCGTGGAATCCTTGTAATTGGCGGGTCTGCAAAGCATCCACCACATCTGTCCCATAATGTCCTATAACTGATACAGGCGAGTTACTAACCAAGGAGGACAAATGAAACCGCAAGAGAAAATCAAGTTCACATTGGCGTTCATATTCATGGGATGGATGATGCTGTTATTCATGCCACGACTACCGCAAGAAAGTCCGGCAAGCGGCGTAGAGATATTTGTTTACGCAGTTGTCAACTTCTATGCAATGTTCTATGTGCGTCGCTGGATCAAAGAAATTAAGTGATGGGCGAATACGGAATTGTTGATGTCTGGTCGGAGTCGAAGAATGTATTCGAATTGCTCCGACCAGAATGGCAACAGTACGGCACATGCCGTGGCGAAGGCACCGACATCTTCTTTCACGAAAGATATTTACATGCGGTACGCGAAGCGAAGAAACTTTGCGACATCTGCGTGGTGCGCCAAAGTTGTCTAGACTTTGCTATCAAGAACGATTGTGTCGGCGTGTGGGGAGGACTGACAACGGTCGAGCGACGCAACGAGATACGACGACGAAGGAGATCAGGCGACTATGTCAAATCCACAAAGAAGAAAAGGTACGCGCGCCGAATTGATGGTGGCGAAATTCTTCCAAGACCACGGACATCCAAGAGCTGAACGATCCAGGTCAGGCTGGTCGGATGATCGCGGCGACATAGACGGCGTCGAAGATCTGACCGTAGAAGTCAAAGACCAACGCCGACACGACATCGGCTGCTGGCTAAAAGAATTGGAAATTGAGCAAAAGAACCGTGGCACAAACCACGGTGTTTGCGCGGTAAAGAAACAAGGCGCAGTCGAAGTAGACACCTGGTATGCGATCATGACGATGACCGAGTTTCTTAAACTTTGGAATGCCTACAAGAAAATTGATGACAGTCCCGCATCCGCGCACACCGATCCGATATAGTCTTAACCAACATAGATTCCCAAGAAAACTAGGAGGCCTGCACATGCTCGAAGAAACCCGACAAGAAGCACCGAAAGATCGGTGGGGTCGTTACCTCGTCACTACACCTGACGGCAAACAACGCGGCTACACACGAGTCACAACTATCGCGAAAAGTTGCAGCGAAGAAGGTGCGCTCAAACAATGGGCGAACCGAATGGTTGTCACCGGCTTAATCAATCGCTCCGACCTACTCGCGCAAGCGTCAACAAAACTTGACGACAAATCTGCGCTGAACAAAATCTGTGAAGAAGCAATCACAGCAGGTGGCGGATCATCGCGAGCTAACCTCGGCACCGCGCTTCACTCATTAACAGAACAAATTGATCTCGGCAAGAAGCCAATCATCTTGCCAGGTTTACAAGCCGACCTTGACGCCTACACCAGCACACTTGCCAAGTACGGCGTTCACATCATGCCGCACTTCATCGAATCGGTAGTGATTCACGACGGCAAAGAATATGCAGGCACACTTGACCGCATAGTCGAAGTTGATGGCCGAATGTATATCGCCGACCTGAAGACCGGCACCGACTTGTCGTATTCGTGGCGGGAGATCGCAATCCAGTTGGCTGCATACGCCGACGCCGAACACATCTACGACTACAAGACAGGCGTTCGCTCGAACCTCCCACAGATAGAAAAAGACCGAGCGATCGTCTTCCATCTACCAGCAGGCGAAGGACGCTGCGATCTCTATTGGGTTGACCTCAATGCAGGCCGTGAAGGTTTGACAATCGCACTTCTCGTTCGTGCTTGGCGTAAACGCAACGACATCAACGAACGCTTCGAAGAAGGCAAAATAGTCAAACTTGACACGGTTCTTGACAAGCGTCGCGACTGGATGACCGCACGAATCAAACACCTACCAGAGAAGGCACAAAAGATGATGCGCTCGTTGTGGCCTGTTGATGTGCCGAAACTCGGCGAAGCCGACAACGAACAAATAGACCTACTCATCCGCATCGTCGGTCTGCTCGAAGCGGAACACAATGTGCAGTTCTTTGAAACAGATCCAGCCGCAAAGGTTGGTCGCAAAAAGGCAAAGAAATGACCGACACATTCGAAGGCCGAACATACGACACCGGCGTCGACCGAACCTGCGTCCTGCAACTGCAATCAGACTTTGATTCTTTACGACCGCACCAACGCGCAATGCTCAAGAAGATCGCGACCGAATGCACCGAATACGGTCACTCGATCTCACTAGATCAACTCAAATCGCATCGCAGATACCAGATAGGACGAGGGTTAGTTGACCTCATCATGTCTGATAACTGTGACGAACTCCTGATAACGAGTCTCTGCCACTCGATTCAGGGTGTGTTATTCAAAACGGCAGGCGGTGCCATCGGGCATCTTGACGCAGCATGCGCAGAACAGTTCGCTGTTATGTGTCGCGCTATCCGTTGGGATGATCAAGACATCGTTTGGAACATATCAACGGATTCCTTCGGATTCCCAAGCAAAGAAAAGGTAGGTAAGTAATGTCAGATGAACAAGATCTCCTTGCAGGAGGCGGACCCAAACTGCCAAGTTTGAAGTTCGAGAAGATCGGTGATGTACATTCAGGCATCGTCACAGATGTCAAGAAACTCGAAGACCGAGATCCGGCAGGTGTCGCCAAGACATGGCCGAACGGTGATCCACGCTTCGTGTATGTCATCACACTGAAGACAGAAAAAGAAGGCGACGCTAACTTGTGGGCGCGTGGTGCAATGATCACCGCGATCCGCGAAGCAGCAAAGCAGGCATCCGTCACCGAGTTGACCGGCAATCGAATCTCGGTCAAATACTCAGGCGACGGAGAGAAGAAGGCAGGCTTCAACGCACCGAAACTGTTCGCAGCCAAGGTTGAGAAGGTTGCCACAGACGACCGCTGGTAGGCGATAAACCCAAGACTTGAACCTTACTTTGCGTTACTAGGGAGACGCAGAGTAAGGTTCTTGTCCTACCAACGGAGGTTGACATGACCAAGAAAGATATACAAGACGCAATAGCGTTCCTAGAGAAGATGTTCGTCGGTGTTGGTGATCAAGACCGATTATTCAATGTGATAGCAGCACTCAAAGAAGAACTAGCAAGGAGAAACAAGAAATGACCGGCGATACATTCGCGATGAGCCAAGAAATAATCGAGTTACAAACCCGTGTGTCAGAACTGATGGTCGCGCTGGAGCGCGTGACCGAACAGCGTGACAACGCCGTTGATGCGGCCGAATCATTACACGAAGAACTCGAAGCGTGTCGTGACCGAATCAAATCACTCGGCGGACAACTAGACCGACTACGCATACACCTTCAACAAGGAATTGAACTGTGATCACAATCGGCATCAACACCTACATCGTCTGCCAACTATGCGACGGCGAAGTACGACTCGACCCGCAACGCATCACAGGATGCCTATGCGACCCAGACGCACCAACCTGGGTCGGCATCGAACCCAACGGCCGACTACTGGCATTCAGCCAATCGCACTACGAGATAGTGACCGACAAATGAAAACTGAATCAGTTGGAGCAGACATCCTGCTCGAAGCACACCAACTTGTCACAGGACCACGCAACGAAACCTATGGCGATGTCGTAGATGATTACACCAAAGTCATTACCATCTTCGAATCATTGACCGGCATCAAACTATCCATCGCCGACGCGCTGCTCTTTATGGTGTCAATCAAGATGGCACGACTCCGCACCAACCTCGACCGCAACCGACTACACCACGACTCACTGCTCGACGCGCTCGGCTACCTCGGCCTACTCAACCAGGCCTACAACGACCTACCATTCCCTCGCACCGTGGCGGAACGATAATGGACGCACGACTCTGCGCCTGCCTACCGAACCGCATCCTTCCACAAAAACCTGTCTGCGG
>Ga0222712_10007609_pt1 | contig 10427 bp, 10 predicted proteins | sample C33_657DmetaG_FD_165043 | JGI IMG/M metagenome (GOLD analysis project Ga0222712, IMG submission 165043) | Estuarine water microbial communities from San Francisco Bay, California, United States - C33_657D | ecosystem: Environmental > Aquatic > Marine > Unclassified | place: USA: California...
GTCGCGACAGGCGTGCTCTTCGCTCTCGAAGAATTCCACCAACAACTCGGCGTGGCGCTTGAACGCGTCGGCAACTTCGCCCAGGCTCGGCTGAATCGGGTCAATCGCAGCGTTTGAGTTTGGGTCACGTAGGTATTCATCGAAAGCCGCCTGAAGGTCGCCGAACAGCCAGGGTCGGCCCAAACATCCGCGCCCCACAACGACTCCGTCTACGCCGGTTTGCCGCATCATTCGTATGGCGTCACCGGCTGACCAAATGTCGCCGTTGCCAAGCACCTGAACATCTGGGATGGCCTGCCGCAGCTCTGCAATCGCGTTCCAGTCGGCGGTGCCACTGTAGTAATCGGATGCGGTGCGGCCGTGAAGCGCAACGGCTGCCACTCCGGCATCTCTGGCCGCTTTACCGGCGTCGATGTAGGTGAGGTGGTCGGCGTCGATACCCTTGCGCATCTTGACTGTGACCGGAACCTCCCCGGCCGCACGTACCGCAGCGGTCACAATCGAGGCGAACAAATCTTGCTTCCAGGGCAAGGCAGCGCCGCCGCCCTTTCGAGTCACCTTGGGCACTGGGCAGCCAAAGTTGAGGTCAATGTGGTCGGCTCGATCTTCGGCGACCAACATCGTCACTGCATCGGAGATGGTTTTCGGGTCGACACCATAAAGCTGCACCGAACGAATGTCTTCGCTTTCGTGATGCCCAACCAGGCGCAAAGACTCCTCGGTGCGCTCCACGAGCGCTCTTGAGGTGACCATTTCTGAAACGTACAAGCCACCGCCAAATTCGCGGCACAGACGTCGAAACGCAGTGTTAGTGATGCCAGCCATGGGAGCCAGCACCACCGGAGTGGCGATCGAAATCTTGCCGTACTGCAACGCCGGCTTGGCGGTTAGTGTCACTTAGTTAGCCGATCAAGCGTTCCGCTAGATAACCGCGAAGGTTGGTCAGCGATACGCGTTCCTGAGCCATGGTGTCGCGCTCACGAACGGTAACCGCCTGGTCTTCAAGTGAGTCGAAGTCAACGGTGATGCAGAACGGGGTTCCGATTTCGTCTTGACGACGGTAGCGGCGACCAATGGCGCCCGAGTCATCGAAGTCGATGTTCCAGTAGCGGCGAAGCTCTTGAGCCAGGTTGCGAGCAACCGGTGAGAGGTCTTCGTTGCGCGACAGTGGCAAGACAGCGGCCTTGACCGGCGCAAGACGGTAGTCGAGTCGAAGTACGGTGCGAACATCCACGCCACCCTTGGTGTTTGGCGCTTCGTCTTCGGCGTAAGCGTCGACCAAGAAAGCCATGAGCGATCTGGTTAGACCGGCAGCCGGCTCGATTACATAAGGAACCCAGCGCTCGCCCTTGGCCTGATCGAAGTAAGACAGGTCAACACCCGACTCTTTAGAGTGAGTCGACAGGTCGAAGTCGGTACGGTTGGCGATACCCTCGAGCTCGCCGAACTCGCTGCCCTGAAAACCGAAACGGTATTCGATATCTACCGTGCGCTTGGAGTAGTGCGAAAGCTTCTCTTTCGGGTGCTCGAACAGGCGCAGGTTGTCTGGGTTTATGCCTAGGTCGGTGTACCAAGCCATCCGCTGCTCGATCCAGTAATCGTGCCACTGCTCGTCGGTGCCAGGCTCTACGAAGAATTCCATCTCCATCTGCTCGAACTCGCGAGTTCTGAAGATGAAGTTACCCGGGGTGATTTCGTTGCGAAACGACTTGCCGATCTGGCCGATGCCGAATGGGGGTTTCATGCGCGAAGAACCAAGCACGTTGGCGAAGTTTACGAAGATACCCTGAGCGGTTTCTGGGCGAAGAAAGTGCATTCCGCTCTCGTCTTCAACCGGTCCGAGGTAAGTCTTCAGAAGACCGTTGAACATTTTCGGTTCGGTCCAAGATTCCTTGGTTCCACAGTTTGGGCAAGGAACCTCGTTTAGTGAGCCAGGTGCGCGACCCTTCTTCTCTTCAAAGGCTTCTTCTAGGTGGTCGGCGCGAAAGCGCTTGTGGCAAGAGGTGCACTCGATTAGTGGGTCGACGAACTCGCGAACGTGGCCAGAAGCCTCCCAAACCTTACGTGGCAGGATGACCGATGAGTCAAGTCCGACAACGTCTTCACGGCTGGCAACAACCGTGCGCCACCACTGACGCTTGATGTTTTCTTTGAGTTCTACACCCAAGGGTCCGTAGTCCCATGCCGATCGGGTTCCGCCATAGATTTCTCCGGCTGGAAAGACGAATCCGCGGCGCTTTGCAAGCGAAATAACTGAATCGAGACGATTTGGGTTGGCCACTTTGAACTCCATGTTTCTAGCGTCTAGCTGGCTGCTAAGACGACTCTGTGGGAAGTTATCAGTCTACTTGGCGGGCTTGTCTACCGCGCCACCAAATCTACGATCCCGATTGGTGAATGCGACTATGGCGTTCCAAAGAGATTTGCGGTTGAAATCGGGCCACGGGGTGTCGTCGAAGACCAGTTCGGCATAAGCACTTTGCCAAAGTAGGAAGTTTGAGATGCGCTGCTCCCCCGAACTTCTGATGAAAAGGTCGACGTCTGGCAAGAATCCTGAGTTCAGGTACTTGCTCAAGGTTTTCTCGGTGACCGAGCCAGGCTTTAGAACGCCGGATGCGACATCCGCGCTCATGGCATTGATGGCGTCGAGCATCTCAACCCGGGAGCCGTAGTTCACGCACATGGTGAGCGTAAGGGTTTTGTTCTTGGCGGTGAGAGCTTCGGCGGCTTCAAGTTCGCGAATCACGCTCGACCAGAGCCTTGGACGTCGGCCAGCCCAGCGAACGCGGACTCCCCAGGCGTTCAGCTGATCACGGCGGCGGCGCAGCACCTCGACGTTGTAGCCCATTAGAAAGCGCACTTCTTCGGGCGAGCGCTTCCAGTTTTCGGTCGAGAAAGCGAAGACGGTTAGATTTTTCACACCCGCCTCGATGGCGCCGGCGACCACATCGAGTAGCGCCACCTCGCCAGCCTTGTGGCCTTCAACACGGGTTAGACCTCGGGCATTTGCCCAACGACCGTTGCCATCCATGACGATTGCAACGTGCGCGGGAACAGGAAGCGAGCCGAATTTTGGCGGCTTTACTCCGGGCTTGGATACCGGTTCTAGTTGGGTCATTCTCGCTCCACGTGTTGAAGCGATTTTAGCCCTCGTTCGATGTGCCACTGGCTGTAGGCGGCCACGATACCGGCCGCCGAGGTGCGTGAGCGCGGTGAACTTGCGTCGGCGACATCCCATTCACCACTGAGCAGCGCGCCAAGCAGTTTTGCCGTGTCATCGTCGATGACCGCGGCACCGGCCGGCTTGCAGTCGGCGCAAACCACTCCGCCGAGCTGCAACACAAAGGCCCGATGAGGCCCAGGGGCGCTGCAACGTGAGCAATCGGCAAAGTTAGGCGCCCAACCGGCAACCGAGAGGGCGCGCAAAAGGTAGGAGTCGAGAATCAGTGAAGGATCGTGATCTTGATTGGCAAGAGACCTCAAGCCACCGAGTAGCAGAAGATACTGCTGTGGGCTGCCGACATCGCCGGTGAGCTTTTCGGCCGTTTCAACCATGGCACTGGCCGAGGTGTATGCAGCGTAGTTTTCGATGATTGAAGCTCCATAAGAAGCCAGCGTTTCAACCTGACTCACGGTGTCTAGATTCTTACCTTCGAACAGTTGCACATCGACCACCATGAACGGCTCGAGCCTTGATCCAAACTTGGATGCTGTTCGCCGAACTCCCTTGGCTACCGCCCTAATCTGCCCGTGGTTTTTGCTGAGCATGGTGACGATGCGGTCGGCTTCGCCAAGCTTGTGGGTTCGCAAAACCACGGCTTCGTCACGATATAGGGGCACGCCTCAAGTATGCCTAACCGAGTCGCGAAACTTCGGCAGACTAGCCGCGAATGGCGCGGTTGACACCCGAGATGATGGCCTTGAGCGATGCGGTTGCGATATCGCCGTCGATACCGACTCCCCAGAGGGTTTTGCCGTTCACATCAAGCTCGGTGTAGGCGGCTGCCTGCGCCGAAGCACCAGCAGAGAGAGTGTGCTCAACATAGTCGCGAACGGTTACTTCTACACCAGCCTTAGCCAGCACATCGATAAACGCACTGATCGGGCCGTTGCCTGTTCCGCTCGATGCGACTTCGCCAGCGGCATCCCTTAGAACAACGTCAAGGTTCACAACGCCGTCCATGTCAGACGCGGTGCGAACCTTTTTGAGCTCGAAGCGACCCCACTTATTTGAAACATCGGTGGCCGGAAGGTATTCGTCGGTGAAGATTTCCCAGAGCATTGCGCTCGAGACCTCGCCGCCCTGAGCATCCGTTTTGTTTTGAACCACTCGCGAAAACTCGATTTGAAGTTTGCGCGGTAGGTCGAGTGCGTGATCTGCCTTGAGTAGGTAGGCCACTCCGCCCTTGCCCGATTGCGAGTTGACACGAATGACTGCCTCGTAAGAGCGACCGACATCTTTAGGGTCAATTGGCAGGTAAGGAACTGCCCAAACCATTTCTTCAACGTCTTTGCCTTGCTCTGCCGCATCTTTCGCCATGCGCTCGAAGCCCTTTTTGATGGCGTCCTGGTGCGAGCCGCTGAATGCGGTGTAGACCAAATCGCCGCCGTACGGGCTGCGCTCGTGCACCGGCATTTGGTTGCAGTACTCAACCGTGCGGCGAATTTCGTCGATGTCGCCGAAATCGATGTGCGGGTCGATGCCCTGCGTGAACAAGTTCAGACCAAGGGTCACTAGGTCGACGTTTCCGGTGCGCTCACCATTACCGAACAGGCAACCTTCGATGCGGTCGGCTCCCGCTAGGTAGCCAAGTTCGGCTGCGGCGACGGCGGTTCCTCGGTCGTTGTGCGGGTGCAGTGAGATCAACACGCTGTCGCGGCGGTCGATGTTGCGCGACATCCACTCGATTGAATCGGCGTAGATGTTAGGTGTGGTCATTTCGATGGTGGCGGGCAGGTTAATGACCAACTTGCGCTCCGGGGTCGGGTTGATGGCCGCGATTACCGCGTTGCAAACCTCAAGAGCGTATTCCAGCTCGGTGCCGGTGTAAGACTCCGGCGAGTATTCATAGAACACGTCGGTGTCGGGGATGCTCGACTCAAGACTTAGGCACTTGTGAGCGGCATCGACCGCAATCTTCTTGATCGCATCCATGTCGGCATTGAAAACCACGCGACGCTGCAACACGGATGTCGAATTGTAGAAATGCACAATGGCGCGTTTTGCACCAATCAACGACTCGTAGGTTCGCTCAATGAGGTGGTCACGAGCCTGGGTTAGCACCTGAATGGTGACGTCTTCAGGAATGTGGTTGTCTTCGATGAGTAGGCGAACGAAATCGAAATCGGTTTGGCTAGCGCTTGGAAAACCGACCTCAATCTCTTTGTATCCCATGCTCACCAGTAGCTGAAACATTTTCAGTTTGCGCTCTGGGCTCATTGGGTCGATCAGGGCCTGGTTGCCGTCGCGAAGGTCTACTGCGCACCAACGCGGTGCCTGCTCGATGAGTTTGCTAGGCCAGGTGCGATCGGGTAGCGAAAAAGGAATCTGCTCGTGAAAAGGGCGATACTTGTGCACCGGCATGGCCGATGGTTTTTGGCGGTTAAGCATTTGGGGTTCTCCTGTAAGTGCCGGCGAAGATTTAGCCGAAAGTTTTTATGGGGTCAGCCGTGCACGAGGCTCCGCGACGAGGAGGGCCGAGTTAGGCCTCGTCGCGGCCGCTAAGTAGGAGACCGAAGAACACGAGTTCAGGTTAGCCCTTTTGCTGGCTAAAAGCCAAGTCGCCCAAGTTGCTTCGGGTCGCGCTGCCAATCGGGAGCAACCTTGACTCGGATGTTCAAAAACACTTTTTGGCCAATCAGTTTCTCGATTTCGATGCGAGATTTGCTACCCACATCTTTGATGCGCTCCCCGCCGTGACCTACGATGATGCCCTTTTGGCTGTCTCGTTCAACCCAAACGTTGGCATGGATGTCGACCATGTTCCTACCTTCGCGCTGGTTCATCTCGTCGATGGTTACCGCAAGCGAGTGTGGCAGTTCGTCATGAACTCCCTCTAGCGCGGCCTCACGAATAAGTTCACAGATGCGCGACTCGATAGTTTCATCGGTCACGGCGTCGGCCGGGTAGAGTGCGGGGCCAACTGGGAGCAACCCGATCAGCACATCGGTCAAAACGTCAAGTTGTTCATCACCCAGAGCCGAGACCGGCACGATTTCAGCCCAGTCGCGAAGTTTAGAGACGGCCTGCAACTGGTCTGCAAGGGCGGTCTTGCTAACAAGTTCGCACTTGGTGACAACGGCAACGAGTTTGGCACGTCTGAATTCACCGAGCTGCTCGTTGATGAAATTGTCACCAGGGCCGATTTTCTCATTCGCCGGAATGCAGAAGCCAATCACGTCGACGCCGCTGAGGGTGGTGTCGACAAGGTCATTCAAACGCTTGCCCAACAGTGTGCGCGGGCGATGAAGACCAGGTGTGTCGACGACGATGATTTGACCGTGTTCACGGTGAACAATTCCGCGGATGGCGCGGCGCGTGGTTTGCGGCTTAGCGCTCGTAATGGCAATCTTCTCGCCAACCAGGGCGTTGGTGAGCGTCGATTTACCGACGTTCGGTCTCCCTACGAAAGAGACGAATCCCGATCTGTGCTCGGTCATCTAGTTTTCTCCTTCGAAGGCAGCCTGTGCCTCTAACAATTCTTGGTTTGGTTCGACAATGACGGTGATCAGGCGCTTTGGGCGGCCCTCTAGCCGATCGGCCTTCAAGGTCAATCCCGAGAACGTAACCGAATCGTCTTTTGCGGGCAACTTGCCGAGCAACTTGCTCAACATGCCACCCACGGTATCGACATCCTCGTCTTCAAGCTCGAGGCCAAAACGTTCGCCCAAGTCGAACAACGAGAACTTGGCAGATACTCTCAGTTGGCCATCCTCTAGTTCTTCTACCTCTGGAATCTCGCGGTCGTATTCGTCAGCGATGTCACCGACAATTTCTTCGATCACGTCTTCCATAGTCACCAAACCAGCAACGCCACCATACTCATCAACCACGATGGCGATGTGAGTGGCACTTTTCTGCATCTGACGCAACAAATCATCGACCGGCATCGATTCTGGAACAAAGGTCGGCTTGCGACCCTTGGTCGAAACAGTGGTGGTCTCGAGCGAAGCCGGATCTTTCGAGAGAATGCGAGCGACATCTTTCAGGTACAAGACGCCGACAATGTCATCTACGCTCTTGCCTTGAATTGGTAGACGTGAGTAACCGCTAGCCAAAAATGTTTCGAGCGCGATCGAAAGCGGTGAATCGGCCAAAACGGTTGCCATATCGATGCGCGGAACCATTACCTCGCGAACAATCGTTTCACCAAACTCGTCAACCGATTCGAGGAGTTCTTGCTCAAACTCGTCTGGTTGCTCTTGTTTTGGCATCGCTAGAGGTGTGAACAGCAGGTCAAGTGACTTCATGGATCTGGCAAACACCTTGGCCAGAACGCGGCCAAAGTTTGAATGCCCCATAAAGCGGGCTGCCAGTTGTGAACCCAAGATTAGAGCAGCCATGAGCAGCGACGTAATGATTGCCGTCCACCACCAGGTTGGTGTTGCCGGAGCAATGGCAGCGCCGATCACTGCACCAAAAAGACCGGTGAGGGTGAGCCTAAGAAATGTGATTGACTCGTTGCCCTGCTCGATAAGTTCGTCGCGTTCGATGGCCGCAGCCAACACAGCGGTCAAAACCGATGTAACGGCCAGAATGACGGCGACCCAAATGGCTACGGTGACCACTTAGCTTCGTTCCGCGACATAGAAGCTTTCGAGAATCTCGCGCTGCAGACCGAACATTTCTTTCTCTTCTTCTGGTTCGGCGTGATCGAACCCGAGAAGGTGCAAAATGCCGTGCGTGGTTAGCAGCAGGATTTCGTTGATGGTTTCATGCCCGGCTGTAACCGCTTGACGCTCGGCAACCGTTGGGCAAACCACGATGTCGCCTAGCAGACCGGCCGGAGTCATGTCTTCAGGCGTTCCTGGCCTCAGTTCGTCCATCGGGAACGAGAGAACGTCGGTTGGACCCGGTTCGTCCATGAACTCTATGTGAAGTTTTTCCATCGTCGCTTCATCGGTGAACGAAATCGCCAAGTCGGCATCAGGGTGGATGTTCATGTAATCGAGCGCGTAAGTTGCAAGTGCCAACACCCGAGGCTGGTCTACCTCAACACCAGATTCGTTGTTCAATTCGACGCTCATCGCTTGCTCCTTGAGGCGTTGACCAGGTTCTTTTGTTCAAACTTTGTGTAAGCATCCACGATTCTGGCTACCAGCGAGTGACGCACAACGTCTGCGCTGGTCAAAGTGGCAAAGTACATGTCGTCGATGTTCTGCAGAAAGGCTTCGGCCGTCTTCAAGCCTGAAACTCCGGCAGGAAGGTCGACTTGGGTAATGTCGCCGGTAATAACCATTTTTGAGTTGAAGCCCAGTCGAGTCAGAAACATTTTCATCTGCTCTGGCGTGGTGTTCTGGGCCTCGTCGAGAATCACGAAACAGTCATTGAGAGTGCGCCCGCGCATGTAGGCAAGCGGTGCCACCTCTATGGTTCCAGCGGCCATCAATTTTGGAACTGCATCGGCATCGAGCATTTCACCGAGCGCGTCGAACAATGGGCGAAGATAAGGGTCGATTTTGTCGTTGAGCGTGCCGGGCAAAAAGCCCAAGCGCTCGCCCGCTTCAACAGCTGGACGAGTCAAAATGATTCGGCTAACTTCTTTGCGCTGAAGAGCCTGCACGGCCTTTGCCATGGCTAGGTAGGTTTTACCGGTACCGGCCGGGCCGATGCCAAACACGATGGTGTGTTGGTCAATCGCATCCACATAGGTCTTTTGACCTTCAGTTTTTGGTCGAATGGTTTTGCCACGAGACGAGAGGATGCTCTGACTCAGTACTTCGGCGGCTTTCGCCCCCGAGTTGGTTTTCAGCATGGCGACCACTCGGTTTACATCTTCGGCCGTCGGTATGCGTCCGTTGGTAACCATGGTGGCCAGTTCATCGATGGCACGTCGAGAGGTTGCAACGGCGACAGCAGAGCCTTCGAGTTTGATCTTGTTGCCTCTGGCCGAGATTCGGAGCTCGGCGAAAATCGACTCGAGTTCGCGCACCAGCTGGTCGCCAGGCCCAAAAACCGAAGCTAGGTCGGTTACGGCGAGTTCAAACTGATCGCTAACGACTTCTTTTTTACTAGCTGGCACTGGCTGCCTTAGGCGTGGTGCTGGTGATATGCCCGTGGGCGTGAAACACCGATTGACCAGCGGCTTCGCCGGTGTTGAAGGTGAGCCGGAACGAGCCCGTTGAGAGCTGCTCTGCAACGCGACATCCGAGTGCAACAAGGTCGGCAAGTGCCACTGGGTTCGCCGCCGAAAGCTCTGAAACGTCACGGTGGTGTTCTCTAGGAACCACTAGAACGTGAATCGGTTTGCGAGGCGAAATGTCTTTGAATGCAATGGCATGCTCTGACTCGGCAATCAATTCCGTGCCAAACTCACCGGCTACGATTTTGCAAAAAATGCAGTTGTCCAAACTTTCCTCCTGAACCAATCTAATCCCAGTAGCCAGACTTGGCGGCGAGTACTGAGATGGCAGCCATTCCAGCGGTTGAGGTTCTCAAGATTCCTGTGCCAAGGTGAACGCGTTTTGCCCCAGCTGTTTCGAATAGCGCAAGTTCGGCCTCGGTGATGCCACCCTCAGGGCCGACGATGAGAGCAACCTCACCTGATTTCGAGAGCTCGACTTGGTTAAGTGAAATCGGTGAAGTTGGATCAAGCACCAGAAAAGTACCGGCAGATTCGGCAATTTGCTTTGCCAACGATTTTGATGACTGCACCTGGGTGACAGGTGGAAACCAAGGTCTAAGTGCCTGCTTTGCAGCTTCGTCAACAATCTGCTGCCAACGTTCGCGGTTTTTCTCTTCTTTGCCATCCCATTTTGAAATCGAACGGTCTGCTTGCCAGGGCACAACCTTGCCGGCACCAAGTTCGGTCGCTGCCTGTATAGCGAGCTCGTCACGGTCGCCTTTGGCAACCGCTTGAACAAGGGTGAATGAGACGACAGGCGATTCGATTGTCTCGACGGAGTGAACTGCGACGGTCAACTGCTTAGGCGCAACAGCGCGCACTACTCCCCTGGCTTTTAGCCCTCGACCATCGGTCAACGCGATTGCCTCACCCACTCGCATGCGTCGAACGGCAGCTGCGTGATGACCCTCAGTGCCAGTTAGCTGAACCTCTTGCCCCGGCACAAGTGGTTCGTTGAAGCGAAATAGCGGCTCAACCATTAGCGCTTCGACCTGAAGGTGCCCTGTTTGTGGCGAACCAATTTAGGTTCATCATTTTTGCGCAGCTTTTGCAATTGGCGGAACAACTCTTTTTGCTTATTGT
>Ga0222712_10007611_pt1 | contig 10426 bp, 12 predicted proteins | sample C33_657DmetaG_FD_165043 | JGI IMG/M metagenome (GOLD analysis project Ga0222712, IMG submission 165043) | Estuarine water microbial communities from San Francisco Bay, California, United States - C33_657D | ecosystem: Environmental > Aquatic > Marine > Unclassified | place: USA: California...
TCTAATTGCTCTAGCATTTAAAGTTTCTTCTCTTGATTTTGCACCTTTAGGATCAAAGAAGTTTGTAATGTTTTCTAAAATTCCAGACTGCCTTTGCTTTGCTCTTTCATAAACTGGTTGACCATTTTGGAAAGTAAGATATCCAACAAAAATCTTTCCATCAGGACCAGTCATAATTCTTGATTTAGGAAGATCTTTTTTACTAAGACTCTTTAATCCAGATCCACCCAGTAATCCACCACCTTTTCCTTGATATGACTTGTTTCTTGCACCATACTTATCAATCTGACCTTTCATTCCTGATGCATAATTTGATGAATAGATGATATCATTTCCTTTTTGTTGAGCGAAGTATTTTTTACCACCAAGTATAATCTGTGGTTCTACAATATAGTCTCCATATTTGGTCCCTTGCTGCATTGCATTTTTAACAATAATAGAATCTTTGCCTTGATAAGTTGCAGCAAATCCTTTTCCAACATTAAACCCCTGTGTTCCTTTTAAAGTATCAGGTCTAAAAGTTTTTTCGGGTGGTTTTTCTTTTGTATCAGGAGATTTTCCAACAAGTCCTCCACCTTGAGCATATGTTGTACCACTTATCGTTCTTGGTCTGTTTGTTCCGCCGCCTGCAGCATTCATTGCTTCCAAAGTATTCACACCATACTTTTGAACAGCACCGCGAGACATTACAAATTCACCATCGCTTAACATTGCGGGGATTTTATCCACACCCTTTTGACCACTTACAAATCCCGGTCCACCACCAAAAAATCCAAATAACTTTTTAAGGTTTGCTAATCCACCACCACCAAACCCAGGTGTCTTTGGTTCTTTTTCTTTTCCATCAATACCACCAAAGTTTTCAATACCACTACTTAAAGCCATAGTGGTTCCAACAGTTGCTGCAACCTGCAACCCAGCACCTAATAATTTTCCACCTCTACCGCCTAAAAATCTAGCAACCCCTTTTGCACCAACAAGTCTTGCTGCTACTTGTACAAGTTTAAGTGTTCCTGCGATTACAAGTTTAGAAAGTCCACCAACAAATTTACCAAAAGATGTTCCAAATCTTATGTAAAGTGCTAGTAGTTTTGGCCAGTGATCACCTAAAAATCTAAAGACAGTTTGAATCTTATCTCTATTATCTTTATTAGCAAACCAATCTAGAAGTTTATAAATTGCTCTACCAATAAAAATGGCAGTGAAGAAATCAATGATTCTTTTAAGAAGAGACTTTACTGGTGCAATAATTTTTTCAGCAACTTGAATTGCTTTTTTGAATCCACTTTCAAGTCTGGATTCTGCAAGTGCTCTTCTAGCATCCTCTGCTTCTTTTCTTGATCTTTCGTTTGCTTTCTTTTGATCTTTATTTTGCTGTGTTAAACTTTTAATAATTTCTGCAAGTAAATCTGTAATTTCTTGCATATCACTTTTCCCAGTCATCTTATCTGTTGCTGGGGGAAGTGCTAATGGTTTTATGCCACCAAGAAGTTTTTGTTTTCCTAGATTCATACCTACAGCAGTTCCTTTTTTGAAACTTGCTGCAGTGATTTTCTTTACTTTAAATCTACCTTTCTTACCTTTAATTCTTTTCCATTCATCTGTAATTAATTCAACTTCTTCTGTGGGAATACGCTGCTTTATCATTCTAGCAGCAACCATCCTCTCTTTCAAAAGAGTTGAATAAGTATCATAATCAATATCAAAGACATCTTCAAGACCTAACATCCTGAGGATTCTTTCATCAATTTTTTCGTTTACTAAAGCAGTCCCATTCTTTGCCTTTGTTGGCATCAATGCTGGTAGATTTTTAGAAGAATTGGGTGCCATTTATTTGTTGTTGTTTCGTTTTCTCTTCTTCCAGATGCTGTTTTAATAGTTCAACATAAATGTCCCTTTCCCAGGGCATCATATTTTCAATCTCCGTTAATGAGTATTTATGGTACTGCATCAAGGAAAAGTTAAGACGAAAATAACTTTCAAGGTCCATATGGACCATTGCTATGCGAAAAAAGATGCTAACCCTTCTAAAACAACTTCGCTTTCAACACCAGTTTTTGGATTTGTAACTTTAATTTTATGAGAAAGTTTAGGCATTGTTTCAAAGAACTTTTCAATTTCTTTGAACTGTGCTGAATTCATTTGTTCTAAAAATTCATTCAGTTCTTTTTTAGTTACGTCAGCAGTAGACCAAACTTCATCTTCAGTATAAATTTTATCAATACAAGAACCAATCAATTCAAATGATTGATCCATTGCATTTGCATCATTAAAATCAAAATTGTTTTTGATAAACTGGTCTAATGATGGATACTTCATTTCCATCATAATATTTTTATCTACTTTGATTTTATTACTATGCTCTTCGTTCTTTTGAACTTTAATATCGTCTAGGTTGATACTTACTGTAGTTGCAGTCTGTTCATCATCTGGGCAGATTACATTTACGTCTATTTCTTCCCCAACTGATTTACCACGAATATTTAAAAACAAATATTCAATATCAAACGTTGGTAGAGTTTCAACTTTGATACCTTTTGATATAATACAATTCTTAATGACTGTTTTAATTGCAGTAGTGATTTGCTTTGTATCTTCGCTTTCTAAAGCAATCACCAATACTTTTTCTTCTTTAACTAAAAACGGTCTATATTGAATTGTTTCTCCTGTTGATGGTAATTCAACTTCATACGTTGGTGTACTAATCTTTGGTAAAGGCATAATGTCCTATAGATGTTCAGTGTGATTATTTATTATGCTATGGAGCGAGTGGACCTATGTTTCTACCAACATATGGAAGTCCTGCTTCAACTCTCCTATCTACGGTATTTCCTGATGCATTTACAACTGATTGGGGAATTCCTCCAGTATTAAGTAACCCAGCACCAGAAAGTCCAGGTAAACTTGGAATAGTCCCATAAGAAAATTGGGGATTATCGAAGAAAGATACTGGTCCAGTTGATTGATTTATATCCGTTGTTTTATTAACATAATATCTGATATAACTCATAGAAACAGTACATTTAAGTAAGGAAGAAGTATCATAAGAAACAGGCATTGATGTAATTGATATTGGAAAACAGTTAACAAATTTATACTCTAATGTAGATTTTGGTGTATAATTTTCGTCTTTATTTGTAGTATTAGTTCTTTCAAACTTTGTAACTGTTAATCCATCTTCAGAAATATAAAGTTTTGGATATCTTACTCTATAAAAATAATTGGGATTTTTTGATCCAACAGGTGTATTGTTGGAATCATTTACATTTTCCCCAACTGCATACTTAATCCAAGATTCGAAAAAACGAATTGGTAAATAATTTTCGGCATCAACATAAAAAGTTAAATCAATTCTATCATCATAAATTCTTCGATAAACGTGTCTTTCTGTGACACCAGTATAATCATTGTTAATTTCAAACGTAGCTAAATTTGATCCAGGAAGAGACGCTTCCGCACATAAAAGATTTAATTTCTCCTGATCAAATCTCACATTATTATCTTTCAAATACCTATCAGTTAATCCCGAAGGCTTAGTAACAGAAACTTCAAAATGAGAAGTTAATGCTGGATGAAGTAACTTTGATTTTATATTAGATACTGACCTTGGAGTGGGCATCTATAAATACTTTCTGACCGTATATATTATGTATTAGGGATAATGGCAGAAAGTATCAAGAGCAAATACAAACCATCCTATCCACAGAAATACAAAGGCGACCCCAACAATATCATCTGCAGAAGTAGTTGGGAACGTCGCTTCTGTCATTGGTGTGACTTGAATGAAAGTATTGTTTCTTGGGGAAGTGAAGAATTTTTTATTCCTTATTATAATCCAGCAAAGGAAAGAGTATGTAGATACTTCCCAGATTTTATTATTAAAGTAAAAGAGCAGTCTGGTCAGATTAAAACATATGTTGTTGAAGTTAAACCAGCAAAGCAAACTGTTCCTCCACAGAAAAAAAGTAGAGTGACGAAATCTTACATTCACGAATGCACAACCTATGCAGTTAATCAAGCAAAATGGAAAGCAGCAAAAGAATGGTGTGCTGATAGAATGCTGGAATTTATTGTTATCACAGAAAAAGAATTAGGTATCAAGTAATGGCAGAAGGTTTCGGTCAGTACATATCTGGTTCTACTGCTAGAGTTAAAAGACTTAAACAACAGATTGATAGAGGCGATATCAAAGACCCAGAAGATATTATGTTATTGATTATGGAACTTTTCACAGAAAAAACTTGGATACCTGAAGTTGGAAAGTTTTATACCTTTGTTTATAATCCAAAGACTCCAGACATTGAATATGACCAACACCCATTGATTGCTTGCACAGAAGTTCAACGATGGGGATTTAAAGCAGTTAATTTTCATTGGAGACAGTCAAGAAACTATACTTGGGAAGAACTAGCAGGACAACTTCACGTTGTAAAGTATGAAGAACTTGATGAATTACTTGCTCTGCAGTATGGAAAATTCCGTCTAAATAAATAAAAACCCTTATAAATGTCTCATACTCTACAAAAAACTGAGATGGTTAATCCTCTTTTAAATGGGGAGAGGGTTTGATGGCGACTATCACAAACTATAAAGAGGGAAACCAACCTGGTGCTGTTTCTCCACCACCAAGCACACCATTTCCAGTCACATTATCTGGAAAAACTTCCAATTATAGGGTTAAACTTGAAAGCAATGTAGACAACGGAAATATCAAAGCATCTTCAATTACATTACAAAAAGAAGTAACTACAAGATCCGGAAAAGATTATGCTTCATATGCAGAAAGTTATGATGGAGGAAAAACTTGGTATGAACCAGGTGTAAAACCTCTCAAAAAACTTACAACCTCAACAGGTTTATCAGCAGAAGAAATAAAAAGTTTACAACCAGGAGGAGCATTAAACAAATCTGTTACTGGAGCAACACAAATTGTTGCACAAAAAGCAGGAGCCTCTCCCACACAAAAAGCACAAATTAAGAATGGCAACGATGCCACTATAAATCCAAATGAAGATGATGCTGCAAAAAACAGAGCAGCAATAGATAAAGAATTAGAAAATGTTAAAGAAAGACCAAAAGAAAAATATACTCCATTATTAATTTATCCAGAAAAACTGCAACTAAAATATCAAGATTGTATTAAATTTTCAATGTTGAAGTATCAACAATCATTTTTAAATCTTGGAGCAAATGCAACTAGAAGTAATTTAGGACAAGTTCAAAGATCCGTTTCTTTAAATGGAAATAATGTTCCAACTGTAGGAAATAGACTTCCCATAACAACTATTGTTCTTCCAATATCGGGAGGAATTAATGATTCAAATACGGTTGATTGGCAAGGAAATGTTCTTGATGAAATAACAAAGGCATTTGCAGGCATAGCACAATCTACAATCACAAAAGGAACGACTGGAGCAGAAGAATCTGGACAAGCAGCAGCTAACGCTGCTCAAGCAAATGTAGAAGGATTGAAAGCTTTTGGAGCATCAAAATTAACTGAACTAGCAACAGGTGCTAGTGGAATTATGCAAAGACAGTATGGTGCAATTACAAATCCAAACCTAGAACTCTTATTCAATGGACCACAACTTAGAACATTTAGTTTTAGTTTTAGATTATCACCAAGAAGTGAAACTGAAGCAAAAATAGTTCAAAAAATTATTCGTTATTTTAAACAAGGAATGACTCCAAAAAGGTCTAGTGGATATCTACTTTTACAATCACCACATACATTTGCGATTTCATATCTAACCGCAGATAAAGAACATCCATACTTAAATAAATTTAAAGAGTGTGCATTAACCCAGTGTAATGTGAATTACACTCCTGATGGAAATTATATGTCTTATGACGGAGCAGAAAGATCAATGACCTCTTATGAAGTTACTCTTCAGTTCCAAGAACTTGTACCACTCTTTGATGATGATTATGGTGATCAAGATAACGATATTGGATTCTAAAAATGCCTAGCTACTTCCGCCAAGTTCCAGACTTTGAATATGTTAGCAGACTTCCAGATGCTAAGATTGGAGATTATGCACCTCTTAAAAACTTATTCAAGAAAGGAAAACTTAGAGAAGATATTTTTCAAGACCTAGCATTCTTCACTAAGTATCAAATCAAAGGTAATGATCGTCCTGATAATGTTGCTTTTGAAGTTTATGATGATTCAAGTTTAGATTGGTTAGTCTTACTCTGCAATAATATTATTAACATCCAAACAGAATGGCCATTACCCCAACAACAGTTTGATGACTATATGCTAGAAAAATATGGAAACTATGATATTTTATATTCTGGTGTTCATCACTATGAAACTAGAGAAGTTAAAAATAGTCAAGGAGTGATCATCGTTGCTGCTGGATTACAAGTTCCATCAACATATTCGGTAAGTTATTACGACTACTTTATTGATCAACAAATTGATAGTGGAAACATCGCAGTTCCAATTACAAATTATGAGTACGAAGAAAAACTAGAGAATGACAAGAGAAACATCTATATTCTTAAGTCACAATACTTGAATATTGTTCTTAATGATATGAATGAAATTATGCCATATAAAAAAGGGTCCTCACAGTATGTTAGTGAGGACCTAAAGAGATCTGATAATATTAAACTTTATTCTTGATCAATCTTCAGCAAGACGCTGGAAATAAGCAAGAGCATCATCTTCGTCTTCATCAACTTCCTTAGTTACTACAGGAAGTGAAGGAGACTTAGAACGGGCATAGGATTGCTCCAGTTCTGCAACAACTTTGCTCTCAGCATTCTTTTCAACATACTCATCGTATTCAGTTTCTTCTTCAACAGAAGACATACGTGGAGTACCTTTCTGACCCAGAACATACTTCAGACGCTTATCAAGGTCTTCGTATGACTTGAACTGATCAGGAGCAGTGATAGCAGTCAGAGAATACTGCTTCTTCCAAAGTGCTTCCAGAGCATCATCATCGTCCAGCAGAGGAGCAACACGATCAAACTCAGACTTATCATAGTTCCAGTAGCCATCCTTCTTCACCAACTTCAGTTTGAAGTTAGCACCTTGCCAGAAGTCAAAAGGATTGATAGGAGTCTCATCTTCAAACTCAGGTTGCATTGCTTCCATAACCTTATCAAAGATCTTCTTACCATACTTAAACAGGAAGACACGACCTTCGTTAGCAGGATTTGCAGGATCCTTCACGACATAGATGTTGCTGTAGTAAGACAGTTTACGCTTCTGCTTACGCACAGTTTCTTTGTTTGCTTCAGAACCACTGTTCCAGAGTTCACGATTGTATTCTGAAACAGGATCTTTCTGACCAACAGTGGTCAGAGAGTTTTCAATGTACCAACCACCAGGACCTTGAAAGGCGTGGGAATACATTTTTGCCCAGGGAAGTTCTTCACCTTCGGGGGCAGGGAGAAAACGAATAACAGCATAACCGTTACCAGTCTTATCCATTTCGGGTTTCCAGAGACGCTCATCAGCGCCACTAGAAGTTGTGCTCATCTTCTCTACTTCTTTTACCAGTTTCGCAGTCAGCGAACCAAGAGAAGATTGTTTCTTAAGATCTGAAAAGGACATTAGATTACCTCGTATTTGTACAGATTTGGCTTTTGTGTACCTTGTTAGTCTACAGGTCGGAACCTGTTTTGTCAATTTGTTGCTTCATTACTTCAAGCATCTTGGACATATTGTTCAAGATGATATTCATATCAGTTTTAGGAGGAAGACCCATCATAATAGCAGAACTTGTAATACGTTCTTTCATTTCAACTGCTTCTGGATCATCAGATAAACTCAGTCTTGTATAAAGAACTTTTTGTTTTTCTAATAGTCGTTCCAGAAGTTCTACGTGTTGAAGTTTTTCTTCTTTAATCATTCCAGGAAACTTGAAGACGTTTGAATAAACTTCTTCTTGCAACTCACTTATCTCAGTCATCTCAGCACGGACGACTTCGGAATTAAAAAAACTCATTGGTCTCCTAAAACAATTTTTTTCAAGATGGTCTTATAACGCGGTACATTTATATGTAGGAAGGGAGAATATTTTTTCATTTTCATACTGACGGTTTCCCACACTGGGTCTTTGAGTTTTTTATCAAAGTCTTTCCCGAACAGGAATATCTTATCATAAATCACTAGGGTTTCTAGACTTATATTACCGCTCAGGAAATTTTTAAGAACAGGTGGGTGTCCTTTAGAGCAATCAAAAACTTCATCTACTTTCTTTTCTCCAAAAAGTTTTTCACACTCTTCTCTAAAGACATAAGAAAGTGATTGTGTTCTCTTCTTCCATTGTGTGTATCGTTCATCACCTTCTCTCATCATTTCCCCTATCCAAAGCTTACTTGGATCAGTGCAGGTGATGAAGTTTGATACGAAAAATTCTTCTACTTCTTTATCAGTTTTTTGTCTTGCAATCTTTTCAAACCAGAAACGATCTTTACGTTTATAAAAAGACTGCACTGTTGCACGACTTTTACCACAGTATTTGTGGTAATCATAACTGTCTTTGGTAAAATGATTCTTCAAAGACAGATAACACTTATAGGCATCAACCGGCATCATTTATCAGAGTGGTAGTTTCGCTCTGGAACTCCTCTTTAGAAAATTAAGTTCCATTGCTTCATACTTAATTTTTTCTTTCAATGGTTTTGAAATTAATTTGGATACGGATTCAATATCAATGCTGTTCTGTTCACAGAAGTGAATCACAGCATCAATATAGTTCATATCGGGATTTGTTTGCACAAGTTTTTCAATCTCCTGCGCGAACCTGGAGGGACAGAAGAACTTACTTTCTAATACCTTTTCTAGTTCATTCTCCATCTGACCTAAGATTGTGAGATACAAATTCTTTAATGTAGCGTACTAATAACTTAATATAATCCCCTTTATTCCTTTTGTCAAATACTTTAACTTCGCCACTAGGAGTTACCATTAAAGTAATTAATTTTTTGATGGGGATTTCTGTAAGTTCATAGTAAGCAGCGGCATAAAACATTTCTTGAACGAAATAGTTTTCAATCCACTCTTCTGGTTTGATTTTATCCGAAGTTTTGAAATCAATGACAGCAAGTTCTCCTTCGTATTCTGCAATACAATCAACTCGTCCAGCGAGCCCAAGGTATTCGGAATAAAGAGTACGTTCAATTGCGTGTATGTTATTTATCTTATCAAGTTCTGGTTTAAGATGATAAAACATAAACTTTGTTAGGGGTTGATAATCATCCCAATTCAATTCTTTATTTTCAAGATAGTCCTGACAGACTTGGTGAAAGTCAGTTCCCCTTGCAGTTGCTCTCTTGGTAATGCGGTTTGCTTCTTCAAGACCAACACGCTCACGCCACTTAACAAAGATTTGGCGATTGTAAAAAGACGTTACAGACGTAATTGATGGAACCCAGTCCCCACTTGGTAGATTGTAGAGACGAATTCCATTTTGTTCTTTCTTTTCTAGTTCAAGTTCACCTAGGTAATTATGATGAATAAAACTCATATGTTTAATTCCAATTTTGCAAGGATATATTCTTTAACAAGTCCAGAACGAACAATATCTTCTGCACCAAATTCAATAATATTGAATGATGGCATAATACGAAGAATTCTCATAAAATCAATGATACCATTCTTCTCATTTGTTTTTACTAAGTCTGATTGGGTAGCATCCCCACAGAACATAATCTTAGAGTTTTCTCCAACACGAGTGATGATAGAATCAAGTTCGTGGAAGTTTAGGTTCTGGAATTCATCTACAATAATGATAGCGTTATCCAGAGTAGTTCCGCGAATAAAAGAAGTACTCCAAAAACTAATTGTTCCCTGAGTTTTTAGATTTCCATAAAGCATTTCAAAAGATGCATCGTCTGGCATCTCAAACATATACTTCACCATATTCTTGTAAGGAATTTGATACAGTGAAGATTTATCCTCGTGGTCTCCAGGAAGGAATCCAATCTCACGAGTTGCTACAAGAGAACGAACAATGTAAATCTTTTCATAGGGAGATCTTTCATCAAGAACATCTTTAAGTGCATTATAGAGTGCAATGAAAGTTTTACCTGTTCCTGCACAACCATATGCAACAATATTTTGATCTTGCTTGTAGTCTTTAAAAAACTGTTCTTGATTATCTGTTAGCGGTTCAATCGTCCGCATAATATCAAGATTAATTGGTTTTTTGCGTTTCATTTGACGATTACTCATACCAAATGGAACGGGTGTCTTTGGAGTGTTTCTTTTAACAGGCATATTAATTAAATTGGTTTAACTTTAGATCCAGGTGCTTTTGAAGCTTTATGCAATACATCATTCCATCCAGGATGTGTCTTTTTAAGACGATCATAAACTTCACCAAGTTCTGCAGCATTCGGGCAGGTTGATGGATCTGACCAATCTCTATCCCAATCTGGATTGTTTTTCTTCCACTGGTCCCAG
>Ga0222712_10007612_pt1 | contig 10425 bp, 7 predicted proteins | sample C33_657DmetaG_FD_165043 | JGI IMG/M metagenome (GOLD analysis project Ga0222712, IMG submission 165043) | Estuarine water microbial communities from San Francisco Bay, California, United States - C33_657D | ecosystem: Environmental > Aquatic > Marine > Unclassified | place: USA: California...
AACCTCACAGGTGGAACCTCGTCGGGAATTTCCGATGCGAAATATCCAGACGCGCAGTCAGGTTCAGAAAAGGGCATTAACCACGCACTTGTTGGCAACGCTGGCATGAACCTCATTTACGAAGCTGCAGGTATGCACGGAAGTTTGTTGGGCTACTCATACGAGGGAATCATTCTCGACAACGACACTATTGGTTCGGTGCAGCGCACCATCAAGGGAATCGAAGTCACCGATGAATCGTTGTCCATTGAAACTATGCGCGCACAGTGCATTGGTGGTCCTGGTCACTATTTGGGTGCTGAGCAGACGTTGCGAATTATGCAGAGCGAATACCTCTATCCAGCAATTGGAGACCGTCTCAGTTCAAAAGAGTGGAAAGAAGTGGGCAAACCAGCAATTTACGATGTTGCTCACAAGAAGGTTCGCGAAATTTTGGACAACCATTACCCAGACCACATTTCTGAGTCAATGGATGCCAATATTCGCTCCTACTTGGACATCCGCTTGCCACGCGAGAAGATGGTTAATCCAAACTTGATTATCGCCTAGTTATTTTCGGGCAGTAATTTGATTGCTCGCTGCTGAAAGCGAACTAGATCCAACTGAGTTGGTTGCAAGCACCCTAAACACGTAGGTGCTTCCTATTACCAACCCTGAGAATGTTGCAGAGGTGCTGTTTCCCGACACTGTCTGAGCAAGCGACGCCGTTGAACCACCACTTCGGTATGCATAGACGCTGTAGCTCGTGATTGCGCTTCCGCCATTGTTTGGCGCTGTCCACGAAACGGATGCACTTTTGCGCGCAAGAGCAACTGCAGTTCCAATCACCGGAGTTGCAGGTGCAGTTACCACTACAGGAGGTGGTGTAACAATTACGCCACCGGCTGGGTCGAGATACAGCAAGTAGTTCGGTGAACCTGTTCCAGCCGTTGAAACGACATTCGGAGTAGCAGAGCTGCGGAGCATCGATGAGATATCCGCTGGGCTAAGCGTTGGATTTGCACTCAACAGCGCTGCAGCAACTCCTGCCACATGTGGTGAAGCCATTGACGTTCCGGAAATGGTGTTGATGGCTGTTGAGCTGTTTATCCACGCAGACGTGATGGATGTGCCAGGAGCAAAGATGTCAAGGCACGAACCAAAATTTGAATATGAGGCTCGTACATCTGTGCGATCTGTAGCACCAACAGTGATGGCGTTTGCAGCCCGTGCAGGTGAGTAGTTGCATGCATTGGCATTGCTGTTTCCGGCAGCAACTGCCATTACGACACCGTCGTTGATTGCGTTTTGCACTGCCGTGTCAAGGGCAAGGCTTGCACCACCTCCAAGGCTCATGTTCGCAACTGCCGCAACGCCCGCAGAGTGGTTTGCGATGATCCAATCGAGTCCGGCAATTACGCCAGTGTTCGATCCACTGCCAGCGCAATCCAAGACGCGTACGGGAATAATTGAGGCTGCTTTTGCTACGCCATAAGTTGTTCCCGCGGCAGTTCCGGCAACGTGGGTGCCGTGACCATTGCAATCATTAGAGCCTCGACCGTCGTTAATTGCGGAAAAGCCACTGCGCAGACGACCCGAAAAATCGGTGTGAGTTGTAGAAACGCCAGTGTCCACAACGTACACATCTACACCTGCACCGTAAGCGCTGGCCGTGAACGAATTGCTCAAGGGGAGTGCGCGTTGGTCAGTGCGGTCTAACCCCCACGAAGGAGTTGGGGTCTGCGTATCGAGAGCAAACATTGGTTGGTCAAGTTCAACAGACAACACATTTGGTTCAGTGCGTAGTTGATCGGCATCTTTGTGCTTGATTTTCACGCTCAGTCCATTGATCGCATGAGTGAAGCGCTTCTCGGTGCGACCACCCATCTGAGCAATCTGTTTTTCTTTTCCGTCAATGTCGTTGGCCGATTTCAAGACAATGATGTATGTGCCTTCGGAGTCGTCTTGGGCAGCGGAAGCAATGCCAGAAAATGGAACTGTTAAAAGAACGATTGCAGAGAGGGTGGTAATGAGCGGGCGTTTCATGGCGTAGACGCTACTCAGTGCCGGTTTTACTGATGGGAAAATCTAAGGGGGGCAACCCTCAATTATTGTGCCAAGCCCCGGAAAATGAGAGTCGCGCGAACACGAGGATTCTCAGTTTTGGAAGTTCCCACAAGTTTGTATTTTGCATAGATCGAACTGAGAACACGTTCCACTGTTTTCTCGGAAGCAAACGTTTCCTTTGCAATGACCGCGTTTGACTTTCCTTCTGCCACCTTTTCAATTACCGACCGTTCCTGGGCGGTGAGCGATGTGTTCAGCCCAGGTGTTGAAAACATGTTTTTCAACTCCGGGTCAACCATTACCAAACCGCTTTGAACCGCTTGAAGAGCCTGGCGAAGGTTAGACAAACCATTTGAATTCTTGAGTAAAAACGCCCAACCTCCAGACATGCCATTGGACATGCGATCGAAGAGATCTGCAGTTGGTCGACCAGAAATGACTACTAATCCTTGTTTCTTTGGATTTGCCGAAATTTCTCGAAGTACTGGGTCAAGCGATTCGCCATCGGTAAGAAAAAGATCGGCGATGATCACGTCAGCGTCTTTCACGGTTGATTCCAATGACGAATTGAATGCTTTTAACGAACGAAAACTATCTAAAAGTTCAATATCAGGTTGAGAGGACAGCCAATCTCCCAGCAAGCCCCGAAGCAAATCTTCGTCTTCAAGCAACACAACTTTCATTTGATCAGTTTGCACCATCATGATTTACTCCGTCTCGTAGTAGGGCAATTGCAGTGTCCATGTCAAATGGCTTCTTTAAAACTTTGGCCTTGCTTTTTGCTATTGCAGCTGGCGCAATGTTGGCATAACCCGTCATATAGACAATATTGATATTGGGGTTCAATTCTACAAGTTGTCTTCCAAGCTCAATTCCGTCTTCGTCTCCAAGAACAATGTCAATAAGTGCTGCATGCGGCTTAAAAGTGATCGCTTTTATGCAGGCTTCCTTGGTGCTCGCTGAGTGCAAAGTGCGGACATTTCGCATTTCCATTACGGAACATATTCCGGCAACTAGGGCGGGCTCATCGTCAACAACGAGAACGCGAAACTCATCTTGGCCGGGTTTAAGAGCACTAAGCACCTGTGGATCGGGCATGATGAGGTCCAAAACATCATCTGAGTTAATCGAGGACACAGCAGTACTAACGTGCGCGAGCCGGCGCATGTTCTTGCCGATCTCATGTAGTTTTTGGAATGAGTGATTGAGATATTGCGCCAAATCAATTCCATGCACTTGAGAAAAACTCTCAATCTCACTTTGCAAAAGAGAGAGAGCATTGTTGAGGTTGTGGGCGACCGATGCCGCTAGCTCGCGTTCAATGCGTTGAGCCTTAATGGAAATAAAAGCTTCCCAATTCTGATCGTTTTGGTACTCGTCGTAGTCAGTGAAAAGCAAAGCACATCGAAATATCGTCGAGCCATCTGCCTCGTGAATATCTTTTCCTCGATACCAGGCGGTGAAGAATCTGCCGTTGTCTAGACGCTTAAACGTAGCGAAGGCTTCGTCTGGCACATGGATACTTGGCCCACCATCTGGGTTAGAGCGGATCGATTCAGCAATAATCAAATTGTCATCTAATGGTCCAATAATGTCCCATAACGTAGTTTTGTTCAGTAAATCGGGAGTCCCACCAAATGCCTGCATGGCGTGATCGTTTGCGTAAACGATTTGCTGATTGGAAATCCGCCAAATGACGAAAGCAGCCGGGAATTGCCTCAAACCCTCAAGAACTGGAACCACAATGTGAGAGTACCAATGGCTTTAGCGCCGAGCAGTATCCCTTAAGTGAAACTGGCAATATTTAAAAAAATAAGGGCTATCCCTCGGTGAATCACGCCAAAGTTATTTGGGCAGGTGCTCACCCCTAATGTGATGTGGGTACAACAGTTATGAAAGAGTGTGGGCTTGAATACTGAGCAAAAAGTCAGCGTCATGTTTGTGGAAGATGACCCTCATTTTGCTGAACTTCTTTCCGTTGTATTTCAAAATTCTGAACAAATTGATTTCAAGGCAGGTTTCCGGTCCATTGAGGATTTTGTTCGAGCTCAAGCCTCCGAAGCACAATTGGCTAATTGGTACCCGGATGTCCTGGTGATGGACGTCATGTCAGGCAACGATATTCGATTTGACGGTGCAACGTATGCGAACTCGTTACGCACAAGCGGAGTTCGGGTTGGTGTGGTGCTTGTTTCATCAATGATGCTTGGAAAAATTATGGACGTCTTTCGCAAGACAAATCCGGGTGGGTGGAGAGCGTTGCAGAAAACTTCGCGCTTAAAAAGCGAAGAAATTATTAGCGCCGTGCTTGAGGCTGCCGATGAAATGAGAACCAAGTGAAACGGCTTTTGGTTTTAAGAATTTCGCTTCTTGTTCTTGCAATCACCTCTCAGAGTTATCTCATCTATCTCATTCGAAGTGATCCAGGTGACGATCTGTTCCAGGGAGAGATCATTGCTATCGCAATCTTGATCTATACGTCTACCGTTATCAGCTTCGGCATTCGAAATTTCCTCAGAATTTGGAATAGGCAAAGGAAATCGGAGACATCAATCGGAGTACTTGAAAGCGATCTCAACTCCATGAAGGAGCGCATGATATTGGTTGATAGTGAAATTCGTAAACAGGTCGGGGTGTGGTTGCACGGTTCTGTGCAATCAAAACTCATGAAGCTTTCGCGAGAATTGCGGTTCTATAACCTTTCTGAAATTGCAGATGAAGTAGATGATCTCAGTGAGAATGAAATCAGAAACTATGCCCATCAGTTGTTTCCTCCAGCATTAAATATTTCGCTGGAAGCTGGTCTCGTAGACCTAGTCGGAGAGAATGTTGAACTTGTGATTGACGAAAGGTTGAGCGAGCAATCAGCAGTTACGACGCAATCGCCAAACAGTGATGGCCTAACGCGGGCTATTCCCAGAATGAACCGGCTGGTACTTCCATCGGGGCTTTCGTATGCGATATACCGAGTGATTGAAGAAGGACTCAGTAACGCAAATAAAAAACCTGAAGTTACAAGGATAAAAGTAACGGTTAACGTAGTTGGAAATTCCATCGAAATAACGGTTGAAGACAATGGTTCTAAGTTGTCGGAACCAGTTACTCCCGGTTTAGGACTGACACTTTTTGACATTTATTCATCAAATTTTGGCGGTCGGTTCTCTCTTGAAAATACACAAGATGGTGTTGCCATGCGGGTGGTTCTGATGTTTACGCCAGTGAATGTGAAGGAAGCAATCTCCCAAAAGCGAACAGGATCTAGAAGTGAATAGCGTCGACAGCGAAACAGTCAATATTGCTTTAATGAAGCGTGAAACTCTTGAGTTATTGAGACAGTTCACGCTTGCTGTAAATGATGAAGATCTAATCAGGGCTGCTATCAAGGCCATATGTAGCTACACACGCTCGATTGGCGGATTTTATGTTTCCTGTGTTCAAGGTTCGGCTGATGAAGATGTGGTGCAGGTTGCTGCGGCCGGCATTAGCCAACCATTTATTCTATTTGACGAACTCAACGAGTCGCTGACAGGAGCAAAGACGCTTGGTCAATTCCGTGGCTGGATAGCAAATATTGGTTGGAAAGATATTTCTCAGCCATGCGAAGTTTTGGCTACGAACAGCAACTTCGTCGGATCATCGCTGTATTGTTTGCCAGTTCGAAATGTGGATAACGACATCATTGGGTTCATTGGACTTGAAAATTTTAGTAGTCCATTCAAAGAACCAAAATTAGAGGGCATCCTTGTTCTTCTGACCGCAATTGATGTTCGGCTTCGAATTGCTCAAGGTTCATTTAGTTCACAAGGAGTAATTGTAAACAAGATTATTCATGATGTGAATGGTGGTCTGTCAATTATTGGACTACAAAATGAAATGCTGAGTTTGGAAACAGGCAAAGCCGGCGACACAAAAATTGTGAGAAATCGAATCAAGACGGGTCTGCAAAAAGTGGACGAAGCGGTGACAAAGCTTCATGATTTTTCGGCAATCTTCTTCAATCAACAGCAGGTTTCACAACAAACAAGTATCAAATCAATTTTGAATGCTGCGTTGATTTCAATTCCGATTGGCGCAGATTTGAAATCCAAGATCCATGTTTCAACAGATGGAATTGAGCATGAAGGTGTAGACCTAGATGTGATTGTTCTGTATTGGTTGTATCGCACGGTTATTGCGGCTTGGGCAAACCCAGATTTATGGGATCCAAGCGATCCAACCGAAATGTTCATCGATTTGGAATATGGACCGACAAAAACCGAATGCGTCCATCTCGTACTTTCTAGAGATGTCAATTCTTCAATTGATAAAGGCATGCTGGGCTTGTTTGGCTTTAACCATGGTCTAACGCAAGAAGGGCTTGTAATCATGTCCCAGGCATTTGCGCTGAACTATTGGGTTTCTCTATACGGTGGAGCGTCGACATTCGCTGAAAGTGGTGGTGTCCGACGCATTACCGTGTGCGTTCCGCTTGCTCCCTAATTTGAGCAATCAATTAGAGTTCAACCATGGCAAATGCATGGTTTGAGACTGTCGCAGAGGCGCAAAGACGTGCACAAAAGCGCCTACCGAAGTCTGTGTATGGCGCATTAGTCGCTGGGTCCGAAAAAGGACTTTCCAGTCGGGACAATTTGGACTCATTTGACCAACTTGGGTTTGCTCCACATATCGCAGGACTGTCTGGTCAGCGCGACATGGCAGTAAGCGTCATGGGGCAGCAGTTGTCGATGCCGGTGATCATTTCGCCAACTGGTGTGCAGGCTGTGCACCCGGAGGGCGAAGTCGCCATTGCGAGTGCTGCGCAAAACCGTGGCATACCTATGGGACTCAGCTCGTTTGCCAGCAAGTCGGTTGAAGAAGTTGCAGCAGTTAATACTCAAACGTTGTTTCAGATGTATTGGTGTGGCGACAAAGACACGCTGGTGCAACGTATGGAACGTGCTCGTGCTGCTGGTGCAACAGGCCTCATTGTCACTCTTGACTGGTCGTTCTCGAATGGTCGCGACTGGGGAAGCCCATGGATTCCTGAAAAGATCAACTTGAAAGCAATGCTCAAGCTTGCACCTGAAGTATTAGTGAAGCCCGAGTGGTTGTGGTCGTTTGCAAAGACTGGCCGCATTCCCGATCTCACAGCGCCAAATATGCAAAAGCCTGGCGAAGATGCACCAACATTTTTTGGTGCGTACTACGAATGGATGCAAACGACACTTCCAACGTGGGAAGACATTGCGTGGTTACGTCAACAGTGGGGCGGGCCGTTCATGGTGAAGGGTGTAAGTCGTATCGACGATGCAAAGCGTGTTGTTGATTTAGGTGCAACGGCTCTCTCGGTTTCAAACCATGGTGGAAACAATTTGGATGGAACTCCTGCGCCGATTCGTGCACTTCCTGCAATTGCAGATGCGGTTGGTTCACAGATTGACGTGTTGCTTGACGGCGGTGTGCGTCGCGGCAGCGATGTGGTGAAGGCCATGGCACTCGGTGCTCGAGCCGTCATGATCGGTCGTGCCTATTTGTGGGGTCTTGCTGCAAATGGTCAAGCAGGTGTAGAAAACGTGCTCGATGTAATTCGCGGTGGAATTGATTCTGCGTTGCTTGGACTAGGTAAGTCACACGTCAACCAACTCACGCGCGACGATGTTGTTGCGCCACCAGATTTCTTTCGCAAACTAGGCGCGTAAGCGCAGAATACGAGTTGCTCATGGCGCGTCGGACACGAAGTTTCGAACCAAATGCGTCAAAGTCGGTAACTCTGCCTAGTGGGCAAATTGCGCATGTATTGCATGTAGAGCAATCTCATCGTTTAGCCCGAACATTTAGCGAAGTTCGGCCGGGCGTGTGGTGCTTCGTCGGGAACGGTCTGTCTAATCAATCGTTTATTGATGCGCCAGAGGGCATTATTGCAATCGATACAGGCGAATCCATTGAAGAAATGAATGAGGCAATCGCAGAATTGCGCAATGTGTCAACCCGACCAATTGTTGCGGTGATGTACACGCATTTTCATTATGTTGATGGCACCAAGGCGGTTGTTGCCGAAAATAGCGGCAAGGCAGTTCCTATTTGGGGGCACGAGAAGATTGCGGAAAACCGTCGCCGCACCGCGAGCGAGATAGCACCGGCGTATGGTCGCGGTTTGGTGGAGCAATTCGCCATGCAGCTTCCAGAAGACGGTGAAGACGGTCGTGTCAATGTTGGCCTCGGTCACTTTTACCGCAACCCGAAACACGCTCCGTTTACTCCAGGGTTCATTGAGCCAACGCACACGTTTGGCGCAGCGGCAAAGATCAAAGTCGCTGGCTTGGACATTGAAGTAACCCACGCACCATCGGACGCAGATGATTCGGTGACGTTCTGGATTCCATCGCTTGGAGTTGCCGTGAACAACTTGGTGTGGCCAGTGTTGTTCAACGTTTTTGCCATTCGTGGCGAAGAATATCGAGACCCACGAATTTTGCTGAAGGGCATAGATCACCTGCTGTCGCTTAATGCAGAACATCTTGTTGGCGCGCACGGACCGCACATTTCTGGTGCGCAAGAAATTGCAACCCGAGTGACGAAGTATCGCGACTCAATTCAATTCATGTGGGATCAAACGGTGCGCGCCACGAATGCTGGAATGACGAGCACCGAAATTGCAGAAGCAGTAGACCTGCCAGAAACATTTGATGGTGATTACCTGACATCTGAGCTGTACGGAGTAGTGGAGCATCACGTTCGCCAAATTCGCACGGGACTCTTCGGTTTTTTTGATGGCGATGAAGCCAACTTATTTCCAACACCTCCACGTGAACGTACTGTAAAACTGATTGCCGGTTTCGGTGGCAGGGAAGCAGTGCGCAAGCACGCAACAGATGCACTTGCGCAAGATGATGCGCGATGGGCGCTTGAACTTGGATCGTGGTTGGTGCGCAGCGAAGGCGCAGAAGATGCAGATCGTGCGCTGCTGGCCAAGGCTTTACGGATGGTGGCGCAACGAACGAGCGCAGCAAACATTCGCAACTGGTGCATTACGCGTGCGCGAGTGTTGGACGGAACGGCAAACGTTGCGCGCTTGAAGAATGTGCATTTGCGGAAGCCAACATTGCTCAGTGCCGGTTACGAAAAAGCAGTTCACATTCTGCGTGTGCTCCTTGTTCCTGAACGCGTTGATGAAACCAATATTCGTTTGAAGTTTGAGTTGGATGGCAACATCACGGGCTTGCATATTCGCAATTATGTGGCGGTTCCGTACTCGGGCGACAATGCGGACGCAACAATCACAGCATCGCTGGATGCATGGGCGAATGTTCTTTCTGGTGCAACCACATTGGGCGCAGCACTTGCCGAAGGATCAGTAACCATTGCAGGTAATGCGGATGGCGCCGTCGCTGCATTGCAGTGCTTCGATGTGAAGGGTCTTATTGCCTAATGGCAAACAAGCTTCCCCAAGAAACGCCAGCGTTTACGGGCAAAGCAGAACGTCTCATCGCGCAATCAACGCCCCGCAAACTTGCACGCCAAAGTGCCCCGGAAGGCGCTCCGAACATAGTTCTCATTTTGTTGGACGATGTTGGCTTTGGATCGTTTGGAACATTTGGGGGACCGGTACCAACACCAACCCTCGATCGCATTGCCAACATTGGCTTGCGATACAACCAATTCCACACCACTGCACTGTGCTCACCAACGCGAGCAGCCATGCTCACTGGTCGCAATCACCACGCCGTACACATGGGTGGCATTACGGAAATTGCTAATTCGTTTCCTGGTTACGACAGTGCGATTCCACCAGAAGCAGCAACTATGGCGCAGGTGTTACGCATGTCGGGTTACGCAACGTCGGTGTTTGGTAAATGGCACCTTGCTCCTTCGTGGGAACAAAGCCCTGCTGGTCCATTCGATCGCTGGCCAACAGGTCTTGGCTTCGACAAGTTCTACGGAATTATTGGTGCGGAGTCTTCGCAATGGGAACCACCCGTGTACGACCAAACCACGCCAATTTCTCCACATGTTGGCAACCCTGGTTATCACCTGACAGAAGATTTGGCGGATCAGACCATTGCTTGGATTGAGCGTCAGCAAGCATCACGCCCGAATCAACCGTTCTTTACATATTTTTCTACTCCTGCATTGCATGCACCGCATCATGTTGCTCGCGAATGGATTGACAAGTTCAAGGGTCAATTCGATGGCGGCTGGGACGAATTGCGTGAAGAGATCTACGAGCGTCAACTGAAGCTCGGAGTAATTCCACCGAATACAGCTCTAACAAAACGGCCAGAACAAGTTCCTGCATGGAGCGATTATCCAGAGCGTTACCGACCAGTTGCATCGCGACTCATGGAAACCTTTGCTGGTTTCCTTGCGCATACCGACGCACAGGTTGGGCGAGTGATTGAT
>Ga0222712_10007613_pt1 | contig 10424 bp, 11 predicted proteins | sample C33_657DmetaG_FD_165043 | JGI IMG/M metagenome (GOLD analysis project Ga0222712, IMG submission 165043) | Estuarine water microbial communities from San Francisco Bay, California, United States - C33_657D | ecosystem: Environmental > Aquatic > Marine > Unclassified | place: USA: California...
AGCACTGCCATTTCGCTCACAATCTCATTGATGTGTTGACCGCGAATGTCGTAAGGTCTGCCACCTTGTTTCACATGTTCCAACATGGCTCGACCGCCTGACAGTTTCACAAACGGTAGTTTGAATCTTTCGCCTTCGGCTGTTTCAATAAACAAACTTTCCACGTAACGATAGCGTTTGTCATCTTCGCCAATCATGCGGTTGTGTTTGATTACCAGTCTGGCTTCAGTTTGCTCGCCTACATAGCTAACCTTACGTGTGCCGTAGTAGCCTTCGAACAGGCCTTCTTTGATGGCTGCCATGCCTTGCATGGTGTGCTTGAGTTGGTTAATGTCTTTGGGACTGAATGTGCCCAAGCCATGACTGGTAGCAAATTGTGATATTTCTTCTAGGAACCCCAAATGCCGCTCGCTGCCAAGCCAATCTAGCTTGTCTTGAGGATTTTCCATTGTTTTCCCCAGATTGTCGCCAAAAAACATTTGTAGATCGCTATCGTCGCCTAGTACGATTACCACCGTGCCATAGTTTTTGCCCGAGCTGGCAACCCAATCAAATGCAAAAGTCTTGGCTTCTGCAGGTGCAGAATCCTGACCTTGTCCGTCTGTGTATTTTACTTCAAAGTTTTTAGTGGCCAACAAGTCAGCCAGATCTTGGGAAAGATTTTCAATTGCCATAGTGTGTTATTTATCGCATCATTGATATGAACGGCATGGGCTCAACAATCATATCACCGTGATCTTTAAGATGTGTGTCCAAGTCTGAATGGTAGGTTTGCAACAGCAACAGCATGCGAACTGCCAGCAAACTGGCCATTACTAAATCGTCTGTTTCGCCTGGTTTAGCAGCATAACTGGTGCCCAGAGCCACAAACGTTTTGAGTTCTGAAACTAGGGGTCTTGAGTTGATTTTCATTCGCCCAGACTCTATTAGAATTTTGAACTTGTTGCAGGCTGTGATTTTGCTTTTGTTTGTGGTGTTAAAGCCCTTGCGGAATCGGCGCCCTGATGTGCCTGTTACAGAGTTGTCACTAAGAAAGTAGCCAGGAATGTTATCTTCGCCGTATTCTGCTATGCTGATTAAGGCGGCTTCGCCAATGGTGTTGTTTTCCACACTATAGTAAATGCTTTTTTCGTCCTTTACCACAGCATGCAGTTCTTTCACAATATCTGCTAGAATACGTATCTGTGTGGGAATATCAGTTTTGTTGTGGCGCCACTCGGCAATTTGATCAGTAGTTCTAGCATCAAATACCTGTATGGCAGCAGGGTCTCCACCGGTGCCTAAGCTAGGATCTAGTGCCACAACATACATGCCATCTTTTACAGGGTCTTTGTACCAACGCACCTGACCTGATCTGCGGGCAGGTTCTGCACCTTCCAAGTCCATGAGCTTGATAGGATTGATTAGTGTCTCGTCGTTAATGACAAATTCGCAGTCCATTTCTCTGCGAAAACGCTCGTCGCCTAGCTGTGCCAGTTGTTCAGCGCCCCATTCGTCTCCACGATCAGGATGTTCTCGCCAGTAGGATCTAAATGCACGGAATCCGTTAATGCCTAGTTCTGTAGTGTTGCCATGTTCATCTTCAGTTTTGTTAGCGCCTTTCCACAAAAACGCAAACTGATCCTCGTCTGAGTTGGGGGTGCTTGTGATAATTGCTTTACCACCAGTGGCTAGTGTGGGCGAAATAGAAGTCCAAAACTCCTTGGCAATTGTGGGGCGCACAAACGCAAATTCGTCAGCGTACAGCAAGGATATTGACATACCCCGGCCTGTTGTTTCTGTTGTGGTTTGACTCACAATACGCGATCCGTTTTCAAACTCTATAGATCCTTTGTTGTAGCTGGTAGCACCTGCTCGTATGTGATTGGGGCACAGTTCATATGCATATCTAATACGCTGCATGATCTCTTGTGCGCCGGTGTATTTGTGTGCGGCAATGAGAATTGTGGAGTCTGGCACAAACATAGCATACCATAAGAGATATCCAGCAGCCGAAGTTGACTTGCCTGTTTGTCGAGGCATTAGTGATATTGAATATCTATAGTTGTGATAGGTATGGATCAGTCGCTTTTGATAGTCAAAAGGATGGTACAGCATCTTGCCGCGTGTGGGATGCTGGATGTAGAAAAAGTTATCCATGAAGTACAAAGGACCGTTCACAGGATCAGCACACAGCGCAAACTCTGTGAGTTCTTGTTCAGTGTAAGTCTCTACCCTGTGTGGTGCTTTGACCAGTACTGTTTCTAAATTACTTTTTAGACCAATCATCTAACATCCTTTCCGCCAAGCGTTGGTGCCCGCCCGGACCACCATGCATGCGATCTCTTGCATAGCCAATTTCTTCTCTACTCATGGCCATGTGGTCAAATGCATCGTATACAAAAAATGGAATATTAACTTCAGCACACATAGCTCGAATTGCCAATTTATTTTTTTTCTGATTCAATCTAGAATTTTCATCCATGGTGTGCCAGTGCTTTAAGAAACTGTCAATTTCACTTGCACTGTTAGATTCACTTTGCGGCATGTAATTTTCAACTGGAGGCACCCCTGCTGCTCTTATCAATTCAAATCTACTAGGCGGCGGAGCTAACATAAACACTGCTTTGGGTTTTAACTGCGGAATCCAATATTCTGCCAGTCTAAAACAAGTATCTGCTGATGTTCCGCCCCAGGCCATAGTATACGGCACAAGTCCCAACTGCCGGCCAACTATTTGTGGCCAGGTGCTTTCAAGCGGCAATCCAATACCAATTGTGAAACTACAGCCTAGTGCTATCATACAATCTCGGTCATCAATCTCGTCACTACGAAATCCATAACTATTAATTTTGTATGTAATAGCACCGGGTTCTAACCAGCCTTGCTGGCGAAAATATTCACGGTATTCAGATACCTGGCAAAGTTTTTCAAAACTTTCTTTAGTATCAGTTGGCATAAAATCTTCTACGGTGTTGGCAGAATTTACTCCTGGATGCCAGGGTGGGTTTTTAAACTGTCTCATTGCATTTCCTTTGCTAGTGTTGGCCATAACTCAACAAACTTGTTTGTTTTTTTCAACGTGTTTTCTATTTCTAAGTGCCATGCCAACGTTTTTGATGGTTTAAAATTTGTTTGGTCTCTAAGATAACTATTATCTTGTAATGTGTTACGATAAGTTTTTAAAACATCTATTGCTAAATTTCTTCTGTCGCCATACTTATCTATCACTTGATTGATTTCTGCAACAGCCAAGTCTCGTAATGTTTGAGAATGTCTTCGTATGTCTAGTTCCATTGGATGATTGAGTTCGCACCAATAGATGCCTAACTCTTCTGCAATACAAAAATCATAGTATTCAATGATATCCAATGCACAATAAATGCTGTACGCAGGATGTGCATTTACGTGTTGACCATCTTGTTTCATTTGTCGCAAATTTTTCACAAACTGTTCCCAATTTGCTCGGTCTCTTACGTATTCAAACTTTTCTTTGTTGGCGTTGTCAAAGCTGACCATCCATTCTACCTTGGGCCATGTTTTGAGTATTTGATAGATAGGATTAGTTGTGATTTCCATACTGAGATTGGTTGTGACCATTACTGATACTGTGTTAGGATTGAGATGACTTAAAAATACATCAAGCCCTTTTTGCAGCAGTGGCTCACCACCTCCAAGGCACAAGCCTTGAATGTTATGACCTTGTGTCTTGGCCAATTCAATCAAATCATCATGTTCGTTTTTAACATGATTGATGGGAATTTTTCTAATACTTTGCCAAGCAGTTGATGTTTGATCGTTGCAATACACACAAGTTAAATTGCAAAGATTACTCCAATTAACTACCAAATGCTCTAGTTTGAAAAAATCTATATCAGCATCAATGGCAGCCAACGTTTCTACGCTGGCGTGCCGCACTGTTCTTCCGCTGGCACCTGTAGTTTCTTCTAGACGTTTGCACCAAGCACATGCTTCATGCCATTCGCCACGGGCCATAGTCTGTCTTATGTCTTTAATTGGTTTGTCTTCTAACACTTGTTGAATAGGCATGCGTTTGATATTACCTAATTCATAACCAGTGTGAAAACATGGCATTACTAGACCAGTTTGATCTATGTTGAGACTGGTCCAGGGTGCTGGACAAAATGTAGGGCTTTTGGTTATCATTGGGTTGATGGTGATAATAAGGTATAGCTACTTAGTCTAAAAGTTCCTGGTGGTACTTCGCTTAACATTGCATGCCAGTGTAAATGAGTATACTCGTTTTTTCTGGGAAAATTTAACATTATGTAACCAGTGTTTGGTATGGATAAAAATTGTTTTCTTACTGGAGCTCCATTCTTATTGTGATAAAAACAAGTTCCCAGTTGCTCATGAGCAGCAATCCAATTCAACTGCATGGCTCCAGACAACTCACCATCAGTGTGCATCAAACATGTAAATCCTGGCTCGTCCAGCCACCAGGTAGAACCATATGATACTTCTAATTTTCTTCCAATGACTTCTCCTACTTTGGACCATATTGTGTTTATATGATCGTCCCACTCTCTAGTCCAGGGGATACTATCAGTTAAAATACGCCGACGTAACCAATGTTCTTGTCCTTCTTGTCGTATCCAGGGCAAATCTAACCATGAGGTAGTCAGCACTTTTTCCACAAGCTCTGGAGACACTATATCTTTTACTTCAAAAAGATTGTTATATTCGTCAACAGGTGTTATTTGCATAGGAATGCCAGTTCCGGCCATAAACGTTCAAACTCTCCAGCTTTATCTGGATGATATCGAGTTTCGTTATCATAAATGTGTTTAAAGAATGCTGTGTCAATAGTGCTGACTTTGTCCTCACTCAATCTGTTGCGATAAGTGGTCAATGCATTGTCAAAGAACTGACGTTCAGCGGGAGTAGCAATGTTCATCTCATAGAAGCGTTCAATCTCTGCTATAGCTTCCTGTGCCACACCTGCACCATGCAAGAACGGGTCAAGGTATTCAGGCTGAAACAAGTTTTGCCATAACACTGTGGTTCCTGTTTCTTTGGCAAACTGTCTTAACTCACAGATGCGAGTGGCATTATAGATGTTGTACACCGCATGTATACCGCCCCATTGTCCTTGTGTGGTCATTAGATGTTTGATCTTGGCAAGATTTTCTTTGATCAACTCCCAACTGGCACCATGACGCACATACTCCACACGTTCGCCAGTGTTGTCAAAGCTCATTGACCAACCTACCCGGTTGCGGGTTGATAACTTTTGAAATATCTTGTTTGAATCCAAGTCTACATTCAAGTTTGTGATCAGCGTGACAATGGCATCTTTGGGTATGACATCTAACAGTCTGTTATTTTCTGGCAGCAACAATGGCTCGCCGCCTACCAACGCCACTTCGTGTATGTGTTCATAGTGCTGTTCAATAAAGTCACATACTGAATCATAGTAGGGTCGGGCACCTGACTTGAACGGAATGCCTTTGATACTGGCCCATTTTGAACTGCATGCTTCGCCGCAGTAGTTGCAACTCAAATTGCATGTGGTATTCCAGCGCACATCCACAATCACAGGGTAGTGATATTGGTCTCCGGCTGCGGCATAATCAAAATTGGGATTGACATTGTTGTGCCATTGACGTTCTGAGTCTGCACCAAAACGTTCAGCTCGCACACAGTTTGAACAATACTCATGCGGTTCACCTTTAGCCAAACTGGTGCGAATCTCTGCCATGAGATTTGAGTTGAGGATTTGTTCAATAGTTTGGGTGTTCAAGTTGCCCAGCATGTTGGGGTTGCCGGCACAGCAGGTTTTTACATCACCTCGGGGATTGATATGCAGGCCGCGCCATGGGGCCGCACAATAAAAATTTGTCATCCCGTATTTACGGTGTTATTCGGCCCGTCCGCACTTTTGTCGTTTGGCGTTGGTAAGTGCGCCAAAATCAACTGGCCATTCTGTGCCAGGTGCAATTTCTTTGCCTGTAGGTGGCAGTGCAAATCTCACTCCAGCATATTCTTGTATTTGTGCTATAGGAGCACGAAACTTGGTAAGGTCATTGCCCAAGTTAACATAGGGTTTGGTGTGTGGAAATATCCAACCTGCCATTTGCCCTGTTGCTTGGTTGACCACCAGTTTGTAGTAACCATGTGGTACCACAACACCGTTGCCAATTGTGGGATTGTTAGCACCGTACATGGCGCCTACAAAGATTGTGAATGGTTGGTTGAGTTGTACTGCCCAGCCACGCACTGATGTTTCCAACAGTTTCCAAATGCCACGATTGAGTGATCCGTGTTGTGGATACATGTTGGTCATTAGGAATGATTCGTACTCTACTTGCTGACTCCAAGAAAGATCGCCATCTGGTGCTGCATGTCCTTTGTCATAGCCTGTGCCAGCATAGTCATCGGGTCTAGCACCACCCTGTATTGATTGGTCGGCAACAAATGCGTTGGTGCGTGGAAAGCAGCCAAGAGCATTTTGTGGCAATAATGTATAACTCACATACACAGGAATCTTTGCAGGTGCATCATACGCCACCAAATATGCTTCTCTGCAAATTGGCTGTGCTGGTCTAGCCGTTTGTGCCCATCCCCAAGGTGAGTGCACCTGACAAGCCTGTGGAGGCAGTGGAGCACGTTGGTCCCAAGCAATGGCCTGTGAGGATACAAGTAATAATGTTAAAAATAGTTTTTTCATATTAGTTTGTAAGTTCTGACCAACCAAATTTCCAAATTACATCAGCATTGTTGGACCCATACCCTGCACACAATGTCAATACATCGGGAGTGCCATTGGCAGATCTGCTGAGTTGCAGGCGTCGTGAAACATCTTCGCTTACTGCAAACGTGTCTCTGCTACTGGTCAATCCAGCATATATCACAGTGCCATCACTTATTTGTACTGCGCTGGTATTGGCTTGCACTATACTTGAACCTACATTAGAAAAAGTCAATCCTGTGGCATTGCTGGCATTAAGCACCAATTGGAATGAGCCGTACTGTACATCTGTTAATAACAAATCAATTTGTGACGGAGTCACCACTGCATCAATACATGACGGATTTAGTCTAATGCTGGCCAAACTGGTGTAGACATTGCCGGTAGAAAGTCTAGTAGGTTGAATACCACTGCCTACATAATTTATAGTAGTTAATGGATTGTAACCACCTTCAGAGATCACTGTGCTGCAAATCTGTTTCATGGTTCTGGCACCAGCAGTAGCTGAAGTGTTGGTAATTTCATATCTAGGATTCAGTGTAGCAGTGGTCATGTACACTCGTGTATTACCGGGCTGATTGGCATGTTGGAAGACATGACACACAATAAACTGTCCGTTAATTACAAATCCAGCTCGTACATTGCCTACACCCAACCACTCAATGTCGCACCAAAAAATTTGTGTCAATGTGGGGTCAAGATTAATTCCGGATGGGTTGGGACCGGCACCAGTTTTTAATGTGTCAGTATTCCAACTAGTTTGTGCTATACGTTCTTCTACAAGACTGCCTGACGCACTGCTGCGGATTACCAAATAAAGTGTTGTTCCATCAGCTTCAAAATACACACCGTTGGCTGAAGTAAAATATCCTACACGCTGTCTACATCCTGCCGCAAGAGTGGCAAATGCAAATGTGTTCATGACCAACAAACTCTTGCCTGGTTGATAGGCTTGCGTAGTGCGGGCCTGGTTGATCACTGATGATCCGTTGGCAGCAGTTACTGACAAGTTAAATGAACTTTCGGCTGGCACATAAGTGACTGATCCGCTGGTGGCAGTGACGTTGCTAAATTGCCCACCATCCACATATAAATTTTGACTGTCAAACAGTGTGTAAGGCTCACTAACACGCAGCCGACCAAATGCATCAAGATTAGTGCCAGTGATAGTTGTAACAACATTACCACCGGTAATGTTAGCGTTGACCGAACCATCAACAGTTATGCTGCCGCCACCGTCAACTACTGTGACATTAGAATTAATAGAACTTACTGCCACAGTGCCGGACACCACAGCCGTAATATTTCCACTGCTAACAATTACATTGCCTCCAATGGGCATGTATGGTGTGGTAATGTTTCCTAAAGATCCAATTGCAGTGATGTGCGTGTCAATTTCCCCAGGAATAGTCACATTTCCTGTGATAATGATATTGCCGCCAGATGCCAATCCTGTACGAACAAACACATTGCCTGTGGTTTCGTCCAGCTCTAGAGCTTGGTTGATGTTGCGTAGATACCACGGTGCTACTTGAGTTGGGTCTGGAACGGCCATTATCTTGGGTATCCTTTGAATGCCTTTACTGGACTTGTTTTGTCTACAAAGTCAGGCTCTGTACTGGTAGGAGTTGACACCATTTTTTTGCCACCAGGTGTGTTGGTCATTTTTAATGCAGCGTCGATTACTTTGTCGATGCTGGGCACCATGCCGGCTATGACACCGTGTTCTCCAAATGCTGTTTCATCATGCCAGGTGGGCATACGATCATTGAGACCATCTGTGCTATGATCGCTTCTTGCGCGAGCAATGGCCACACCAAATCTGTAGTTGCGATAAGGATCGGCGGCACTCAGTCCTGGAATTACATAGGTGTAACGCATTGGGTCTGCTTGCTCAGGTGGCAGACTGGCTGCTTGCTCGCTGAGAAATTCTCTTGCTCTCATCGTGGGTAGCCTTTGAATGCTTTTACAGGACTGTGAACATGCACTGCGGGAACTTCTTGACTTTTCAAATCACCTTTGTTTAGGTCTTTGTATTCAGCACCAGCGGCTTTGAATCCTTTGATCAACATTTGTTGTTCTTCTTCTGTGTAAGGATGTGCGCTGCGGTCTTTGCCAATCCAAGATTCGCCATCAAGATCTGGAACAAATGTACCATCAGTAGACGCCACTGCCATCATCACACGATTTAATGTGTAGGTACTGTCAGTTCTAGTGGGATCAAAAAATAAATTCAACCCAACACTGGCATTTTGTTGGCGTTTGGTAATTTTACCTCTTGACTCTTGGATGAATTCGTTGGCTCTCATCAGGCACTACCATAACCAATTACACCTGATTGTGCTGAACTGGCTGTGCCAAGTTCTAATGCTGTCCAGTTAGATCCAGCAATGGTAATTTTGTTGCCAGCACCGCAATATGTTTCATACACAGCATTAGCTGGAATATTGATTGCAGCCGAATACAAATTGCCAACTGCATTTGCAGAGCCCAACGCAGTGGCATACACTTGATAAGTCACTGCTGTGTTGCCCGTGACAACTTGTAATTTGTCAGTGTACACCGTGGTGTTGCTGAGTGTGGTATAAACATTGGCCATTATTTGTTGTCTTTCTCAGTTGCAGCGGTATAGGGTTTATACAACTGTGTGGTTTGTTGTAGCACAGGAGGCACCTGACTTTCCTGACGCATGGGCGCAGGAGGTGGCACATATCCGTTATTGCGAATTTGTGATACATCATTCACAAGATTTTGATATGGTGCCATCATGTTATTAACCCTTGTATGCTTGCCATTGATTGGTCAAGGCAAAGATACTTTCTTCAACTTTTTTCTCTTTGTCAGCAACAGCCTTTTTCATTGGCTCTTTTTTGTCGCCATCTTTGTCCATGTCTAAAAAGTCTGGCTTCTTGGCTTCTTTGATGCCAGCAATGTCACGCATGCGACTCAACATCTGTTCAAAACTTTCAGTTACAGACTCGTCGCACTCGCACGGAGCACAATCGCATGTTGGGCACTTCTTGGCTTCATCAAGTTCTTCAGGAGCCATCACTTGCTCTTGCTCGTCGAGCTCTTCTTCTGTACCTTCCTTCATGGTGCGTTCCCATGGCTTGAGATTGTCTTGCTGAATACCAGCCATTTCCATCATTCTGCGAAGTTCTTCATCATCTTCGTAGGTGTGTTGACGGTTTTCTTGGCTGGCCAACACTGGTATAGTTGATTGTCCAGTTGACTTAGGACCGTTTAATCCACCTGAATATTGCAGAGCGTTATCACTGGTTTCTGTGTCTGTTGGCCAATCTGGATTGTTTTCGTCCAGGGCTTCATGCACATCACCGCAACCGCAGTCGCTCATGCCGCAACTGGGGCATGACTCTTCGCTGTGTTCGTCGCCATGACCCATTTCTTGTCCCATTGGCTCACCACCGCCCAAACCTGCATTTTTTAACAAGCCGGCCAGTTTGAGTGCATCTTCGTCTGTGGCAGTAATGGTCAAACTCTTGCCGCCTTCAGTCGAGTCGCTCATGTTCACGCTCATTGATTCAGCAATCATCTTTTCCAGTTCACGATTCATTGAGTCGTAAATGCCTTGTCCAAAACTAAAGCCACTTGATGCAGTAGGAGTTTCTGCTCCGCCTTGCTCTTTGACTTTTTTAGGCTTGTCTTCTTTTTTGTCTTTCTTTTCGTCGTACTCGATGTCTTTGGCAACTTTCTTACCTGCCTTCTCAGCTTT
>Ga0222712_10007614_pt1 | contig 10422 bp, 10 predicted proteins | sample C33_657DmetaG_FD_165043 | JGI IMG/M metagenome (GOLD analysis project Ga0222712, IMG submission 165043) | Estuarine water microbial communities from San Francisco Bay, California, United States - C33_657D | ecosystem: Environmental > Aquatic > Marine > Unclassified | place: USA: California...
CGCTCAATACAGAAACAATGTTGCTGGCTCCGGCGGTAGGGCTCGAACCTACGACCTAGCGGTTAACAGCCGCCCGCTCTACCACTGAGCTACGCCGGAACAGGTCAGCAGCGCGAGGCTGCCGAGGGCGAAATGGTAGCAGGGTCAGCGTCGACGAGAGGAATCGCCACGTTCCTCGCCCGCCCCTCGGGTGCGGCGGGCACGGTTCCGCTCTTCGCGGAGTTGCAGAGCGTTAGCGCCGATGTTGAAGAGCCTGCGGCGCAGCCAGGTGGCGTAGAAGAGCGGCCCCACGATTGGGAGGCCGATCACTGGCAAGACCGACCAGAAGAGTGCTCGTGGGATGCCAGGAATGAGATCCATGTCTCGAATAACACGTAGGGCTGGCAGCCACCAAACGGCGACTACCAGCCCCAGGACGATTAGATCGTCCACGCGTTTCCGCCTAAGCCCAGAGAGCCGAGACGGATTGGATCACGAGTTAGCGTCGGCCCTTCCCCTTGACCGGCGTGCGGCCAGGGGTGGCAAGGTTCTGGGTCCTGATCACCGCTGCGAACAGTACGTAGTACAGCGCAGCAAAGACAACGCCCAAGCCCAGGATCCCGAGGGGTCCCGTGCTCCCACCCGCTGACGCGTTCGACGCCAACGTGAAGTTGAGCAGGTAGTCGATCAAGCCTGCCGAGAAGCCGAAGCCCTGGACCCAGTCGAGCTGTGCGCAAATGGCGAGTGCCACGCCGGCGAGGAGACCGTGCACTGCGAAGAGTGCCGGTGCCGCGTAAGCGAAGCTGAACTCAATCGGCTCAGTGATACCGGTGAGGAACGAGGTGAAGCCTGCGGAGCCCATGATTGAGCCCGTTGCCTTCTTCTCGCTCTTGTCTGCAGCCTGGTAGATGGCGTATGCCGCGGCCGGGAGGCCGAACATCATCACCACGAACCAACCAGCCATGAATGGGCCCGCGGTTGGGTCGCCCGCGAAGAAGCGGTTAAGGTCGCCGTTCACAACGGTGCCGTCGGCCTTAGTGAAGCTTCCGAGCTGGAACCAGACGAACGTGTTCAGGATGTGATGCAAGCCCACGAGGAGCAGCATGCGGTTGGCGAAGCCGTACAAGATGAGGCCGATAGCGCCCATCGTGACGATCGCGTCGCCAAAGCTCTGGATGGCCTGCCCGATTGGCGGCCAAACGACGGCTGCCACGATGCCCACACCAACCGACGCGAGCGCCGTAATGATTGGGACGAAGCGACGACCGGCGAAGAAGCCGAGGTAGCTCGGCAACTTGATATCCTTGTAATTGTTATAGGCCCACGCAGCAACAACACCGATAATGATACCGCCGAACACGCCCATCTTGAGAGGGGCTGCGTCTGGGGTCGCATTCAGGATGTCGCTGATCGAACCCTGCTTGTTGATCGCATTGAGGATCAAGATACCGACCGTACCGCCAAGGGCGGCAACGCCGGAACCTTCGGTGAGACCAACGGCCACACCGACTGCGAACAAGATTGGCAGTGCGCCGAAGACGGTGTCTCCAGCGAGTGCCATGACCTTCCACACCGCAAGAAGCGGCGTGTCTGTGGCGAGACCCGCGAAGCCCTGGCCCGCGTCACCACCACTGAAAAGTACTCCGAGGCGAAGCAAAAGCGCCGCCGCCGGAAGCACTGCGATCGGAAGCATCAACGCCTTCCCGATCTTCTGCATGTACTCCAACATTCCTCTGTACCTCCACTTAAGCGTGAGGCCCTGCCCTTGCGGTCAGGACGGCTCCCGCTTGTGGATAACCCTACCCCCCAGGTGGCGGTATGACAAGGGGTTTCATTAAGGTCCCTTATCTTTCGCCCCAGCCAGGGCCGAAATCGTGCTCAGCGCCTGGCGAGCTAGGCAGGGTAGACGATGAGGAGCGGCTCCCCCGCCTGAACCTGCCCCCCCACGGCGGCGACGAGCTCAACCCGCTGCCCACCGATCGCAACGATCGGGGTGAGGAGCGATGTCCCGCCAGCACGGATGCTGGCGGCGGCGAGTTCAACCAGGGGCTGGCCGGCGACGATCTGGTCACCATCCCCCACGAGCGCAGTGAGGCCGACCCCCTTCAGGGCAACGGTGTCGAGGCCAAGGTGGAGGAGGATCGGGCCAGCGGCACTCTCAATCGCCACGCCGTGCCCACCTGGAAAGAGCTTCGCCACGCTCCCCGCGCAGGGGGAGGCAGCGGTCAGAAGCGGGACCTCCTCAGGGTCAATCGCGATCCCGCCGCCCATGATCCCCTGTGCGAAGACGGGGTCGGGGAGGTCGCTCAGCGGGACAACTCGCCCCGCAAAGGGGGCGAGCAGGGTGACCGGCTCCGCCACTCAGCGCTTCATCTGGCGGCGCATCTCCGACTCAATGTTGTCTGAGAGGGTCCCCATCACCACCTGGACGCCCTTCCCGAACTTCACGACGGCGATCGCACCAGCCTTCTTTAGGGCCGCCTCGTCCATCTTTTTAATGTCAACAAGGTCGCAGCGGATCCGCGTGATGCAGGGCTCACTCGACTTGATGTTCTTTGCCCCACCGAGTCCTTTAATCACGCCCTTTGCTGCGGCGACGATATCTGTGCCCATATCTCCTCCACTTGACCTGTCTACCTGGGTGGTCACCCAGTGATGAGCAGTCTGCCCCGAAGTCGGCGGCTAAAGGCGCGCTGGCGCACCCTACAGAACGCCGCTACGCGATCGTCCGGATGAAGGCGGCGAGCCCCTCAGCGGCCGCCTCGGCGTCGTCCCCCTCTGCGCTGATCACTACTGTGCTCCCAGCAGCGGCGCCGAGCTGTAGGACGCCGAGGATTGACTTCCCGTCCGCAGCTCGTTCGCCACAGGTGAGCCGGATCGCGGAACTGAAGCTCGACGCCTGCTGCACGAAGAGTGCGGCAGGGCGCGCATGCAGCCCGACCCCTTCAGGGACGAGCGCACTCGTCTGATGCGAGGCCATGCGACTAGTCGAGGTAGTCGCGCAACTTGCGCGAGCGTGATGGGTGTCGCAGCTTCCGCAGCGCCTTCGCTTCGATCTGGCGGATGCGCTCACGCGTCACGTTGAACTCGGCACCCACCTCTTCCAGCGTGCGCTGTCGCCCATCTTCAAGGCCGAAGCGGAGTCGCAACACGCGCTGCTCACGCGCGCTGAGTGACTCGAGCGTTGCAACGATCTGCTCGCTGAGCAGCTGGCTGTTCGCCGCGTCGTCTGGCTTCTTCGCCGCCTTATCTTCAATGAAGTCGCCGAGGTGACTATCTTCCTCTTCGCCGATCGGCGTCTCCAACGAGACTGGCTCCTGGCTCACCTTGCGCATCTCGCGGACGCGCTCCGCCGTCACTTCGGTCTCAGTGACCTTGGTCAACTCAGTGGCGATCTCCTCATCCGTTGCCTCACGGCCGAGCTCCTGGAAGAGCTGACGCTGAATTCGCGTCAAGCGATTCAACTGCTCGTACATGTGCACTGGGATGCGGATCGTGCGCGCCTGGTCGGCAATCGCACGCGTGATCGCCTGACGAATCCACCAGGTTGCATACGTAGAGAACTTGAAGCCCTTGATGTACTCGAACTTCTCCACCGCGCGAATGAGGCCGATGTTCCCCTCTTGGATCAGGTCGAGGAAGCTCATGCCACGGCCGATGTACTTCTTTGCGATTGAGACGACGAGGCGCAGGTTCGCCTTGGTCAGCTCTTCGCGACCGCGCCAGCCGAGTTGCACGACGGCCCCTTCACGACCACGGAGCTTGCCGAGTGCCGGGTTCTCAGGATCCCACCCGCCCTCACGCAGCCAGTCCTCTCCCGTCGCGCTCACATACTTCCCTGACTGCACGTACGCCTCCATTGCTGGCCAGGCGATCTCGTCACGCGACCAAACAAAGAGCTTGCTCAGCACAGGGTTGTCACGGCTGTTCAGGTCGCCCGAGCTCACCGCCTGGAAGGCGAAATCCACAAGCTCGCTCGTCCTGGCCGCAAGGTTGCGACGGTTCGGATCGTTGAAGGCCTTCACCAAGCTCTTCGCAACGAGCAGGTTCTTCTGCGCCGTGTCGCTCGCAGGGAGTGCCGCAACTTCGCGAACCGCCTTGTCGAAACCGGTAATCTTGCACTCGCCCAGCTTATGCCCCTTCACATAGAAGGCGATCGCCTCGCGGAAGGTGACGTGCGCCTTTTCGGCAATGATTGGATCGAAGCGGTACCACTCCTTCTTCTTGCGCGTCTTCAGCTCCGTCTCGTGGTACGTCCACTGATGCAGGTTATAGACCGCCTTCCACGGCTCGTCCGCCATCTGCTCGCCGAGCTCAATCATCTTGGCGAGGACGACCTCCTCTTCGGCGGTGAGCAGCCCGACGCGACCGATCTCCTTCAGGTACATGCGGACTGGATCGTCAATGCCGACCGACTCGGTCACCGTCTCGGTGACCGCCTCTGCGACCTTCGCCACCTCTGGCGCCGCAACCTCCAGCAGCGCTGCGGCGGCGGCCTCTGGATCAAGGATCTCTACGCCGTCCGCCTCAATCTCGGCGAGATCGCCAGCGCCAGGCTCAGCGATCCCAGCAAGCTTCGCCGTTGGATCCGGCTCCGCAGCCGCCCCCTTCTTCACTGTGCCAGCCTTCGGCGCTGAGCCCTTCCCCTTGGGCGCTGTGGTAGCAAGCGGCGCCGCCTTCGCCTTCGCCTTCGCGCCTGGCTTCGCGGCTGCCTTCATGGCTGGTTTCGCTGCTGGCTTCGCGGCAACGACCTTCGCGGCTGCCTTCGGAGGCGTCTTCGCGGCTGGCTTTGGGGTCGCCTTCCCCTTCGGCTTGACTACTGGCTTTACTGCTGACTTAGCTGCTGGTTTTGCAGCCGCCTTCACTGAGACGACCTTCTGCGGCGCGACTTTCTTTGGCGCAGCCTTTTTGACTGGCGCTGCTGGCTTCTGCGGAAGCTTCGTTGGAGCCGCCTTCTTCGCTGGAGCCTTTGTTGCGGCGGGCTTAGCGGCAGGCTTCGCGGCAGGCTTCGCGACGGGCTTCGCGACTGGAGCTGCCTTCTTTGCGGTCATCGTAGGCCCCCCTTCCCTGCTGTCATCACGCCGGAGGCCATCAGCCGCCGATCCAAGACCTTTCGCTTTGCACCAAGATCACGCTCTCGTTCCATTAGTTCACGGACGCGCTGTGCGTCTGTTGCACGTTCCGCCTCTGCAATCTCCGATCGCGACCAGGCCATCGCCTCGTCGAGTCGGTCCGCCTCAAGTCGCAGTGCCGTCTGATCAATACCGATCCGCACTCGTTCAACACTTACCAGCTGCCCGTCGCGTGCGAGCAGTGCCTGTGCGAGGCGTCGCTCTTCACCCTGGATCGCCGTCGGAAGTTGCTCCATCGACGTGGGGGCTCCGCCGGCCTCTAAGGTCGCGTCCAGCCCGGCGCGAAGGCCGTGCCAGAGCGAGCGGGCAAGCCCGCTAGAGAAGAGTTCGTCCCCTAGTGTCTCACGGACCCGCAAACGCTCTGTCGGCGCGAGGAGGAGGAGGCGGAGCAGTTCAGCCTCAGGGGGCGAGACCCCCGCCAAGATGGCGCCAAGGTCCCCCTCAAGGTCGGCGGCGCGCACACTGTCGGCCGAGATCTTCCCGTCCTGGAGCGACGTTGGAGCATCTCCGCCAGGGCGACGAATCGCCTCACGGATCGTTGACTCGTCCACACCGATCCGCCGCGCGGCGGCGGCGGCGTAGCCGTCGCGAATGACTGGGTCGCGCAGGATGCGTAACGTTGGCTTGATCGCGTCCACGGCGCGCTTCCTTCCACCGAGATCGCGCAGGTCGTGCGCGTTCGCCGCCTCTTCAATCAGGTACTCAACAACAGGGATCGGCCGCTCAACGGCGGCACGCCAAACATCGGGTTCATCGCGCACCACTTCGTCAGGATCCTTCCCATCAGGAAGCTTGACGATCCCAACATCAACGAGTGACGGGCCGTCAGCAACGCCGGCGAGTTCAGTCACAAGGCGAAGAAGTTCTGTTGCCCCAAAGGCGCCAGCCTTTGCACCGGCGGCATCAACGTCATAGGCGAGGACGATCTTTGAGCCGTAACGCAGCAGGAGCGCCACCTGTGCTGGAGTAAGCGCCGTCCCCATGCTTGCAACAACGTTCTCAAAGCCCGACTGGTGCGCCATCAGCGCATCGGTGTATCCCTCAACTAGCACGGCGGTGCCGCTCTTACGAATCGCCGCCTTCGCCTTATCAATCAGGTAGAGGGTGCGCGACTTATCAAAGAGTGGCGTTGCGGCGCTGTTCAGATACTTCGGGCCGTGATCGCCACGCGAATCATCAACAGGGAGGAGTCGCCCACCGAGCCCCGTGATCTTTCCGTTCGCGTCGCGAATCGGGAAGATGATCCGCGCGCGGAAGCGATCGTAGGCGCCACGACCGCCGCCACGATCTGTTGTCAGCCCAACTGCGTCAAGCTCCTCTGGCGTTGCGCCACGCTTTGCGGCGAGTGCCTTGGAGCAGGCGTCCCACGACTCTGGTGCCCAGCCGATGCGCTGCGACTCAATCGTTGCATCGGTGAAACCGCGACTGTGCAGATACTCGAGCGCCGGCTTCCCAAGGTCGTGCGAGATCAGGATGGCGTGATAGAAGCTGACGGCGCCTTCGAGGACTTCGCGAAGGCGAGCGCGGCGCACATCCTCTGCGCGGCTCCGCTCATCTAGGACGACTCCCGCCTTGGCGGCGAGGAGTGTAAGCGCCTCACCGAATGGGAGGTTGTCGCGCTCCATGACAAAGGTGAAGATGTCGCCCCCCTTCCCGCAGCCGAAGCACTTCCACGAATCGCGGGCGGGCGTCACGACGAACGACGGCGTCTTCTCGCCGTGGAATGGGCAGAGGCCCTTAAAGGTGGTTCCAGCCTTGCGCAGTTGGACCGTCTCGCCGACAACGTCGGCGACGGCGAGTCGACTCTTGACTTCGGCGACGCTCCCTGAAGCCATCGGCTGGCTGACCTCCTCAAAGGGCTGCGGTGGCGGGCAAAGCGGCTGCCCGTGGGTGTCAAGTCCTATCCGCGGAAGGATGCCACCCACACCCCCCACCGTCAACAGCCACCGCTCGGTGCGGCAAGGCGGCGCGGGGCGAGCACGCGGAGGCTCCCCTACACTCAGCGGGAGGCGCCAAAAGTTGGCGCGCGGGTCATGTAGTGGAGGCGACGATGAGCGGTGTTAACCCAGATCCAGCGTCGTTCGGCATCCTTGCGCAGGACCCTGGCTACAACGCGACGCTCGCCGCCCGCATCGATGACACCGATACCCTCGCGCGTGTCTGGATCAAGCCGACCGGCACACCAACACCATTTGAACCGGGACAATATGTGACGATCGGCGTGAAGGTTGGTGAGAAGTGGATGCAGCGCCCCTACTCAATCGCATCATCCGCACGCGACTTAACCGGTGGCTACGAGCTCTATCTCCGACTCGTCCGCGGCGGCGCTTTCACGCCACTCGCCTTTGCCCTTCCAGTTGGCCACGGACTCCGCGTCCTTGCACCAAAGGGGAAGTTCACCCTTCAACCAGACGACGACCGCATTCATCTCTTCATCTCGTCCGGAACCGGCATCGCCCCCTTCGTCTCCATGGCGCGCACGCTACTCGCCGATGGTCGACCACGACGTGCGATCTACCTGAATGGAGTGAGCTACGTCTCGGATATTGGCTACGCTGAACTTCTGAACGGCTGGAGCGCGAGCGGCGAGTACCCCGCCACCTACGTGCCATCAATCTCTCGTCCCAACAATCCCGCAAACGCAGGGTGGACCGGACGAACGGGACGCGTTGAAACGATCATCCAGTCAGCACTGACGGATCTCGGAGTTGACCCCGCCGGAGCGGTCGCCTACCTCTGTGGTAACCCCGAGATGATCGTTGCGGCGGAGCTGGAGCTCCGCGCGTATGGACTTCCCGAGGAAGCCATCCACAAGGAGCTCTACTGGCCGGCGGGGAAGCAGCCGACTGGCGCGGCTGGCGCGACTGGGGCGAGCGAAGCGAACGAGTAGCCGCTACGGACGCGCGGCGCGCAACTTACTAAGGAAGTACTCCTCAAGCCGATCCACGCTGACCCGCTCCTGCTCCATGCTGTCGCGATCGCGCACCGTGACGGCGTGGTCGTCCATTGAGTCAACATCGACGCAGATGCACCACGGCGTGCCGATTTCGTCCTGGCGTCGGTAGAGCTTCCCAATGGCAGCCGTGTCGTCATAGACCGCCGTGAATTCGCGTGAGAGGCCGTTACGAATCTTATGTGCGAGCTCCACGAGATCATCGCGCTTCTTCAGCAGTGGGAGTACCGCCACCTTGTACGGCGCGAGCTCTGGGTGCAGTCCGAGAACGACGCGCTTCTCGTCGCGCACCATCTCTTCGCGATAGGCGTCAATCAGGAAGGTGAAGGCGGCACGGTCGGCGCCAGCCGCCGCCTCAACAACCCACGGCGTGAAGGTCTGCTCCGTTGCCGGATCAAAGTACGAGAGGCTCTCACCACTCTCCGCCGCATGACGTGAGAGGTCAAAGTCGCCACGGTTATGGACCCCCTCAAGCTCCTTCCAGCCGAACGGGAAGCGGTACTCAACGTCAATGGCGCGCTTCGCGTAATGGGCGAGTTCATCTGCCGCATGCTCGCGCGCACGGAGCCGCTCTGGTGAGACGCCGTACGCCTTGTACCACTCGAGCCGGCGTGGGAGCCACTCATCAAAGGCGGCGGTCGCACCCTCCTCCGGTCGCACGAACATCTGCAACTCCATCTGCTCAAACTCGCGCATGCGGAAGACGAAGTTCCCTGGGCTGATCTCGTTACGGAAGGACTTCCCGATCTGCGCAATACCGAATGGAATCTTCTTCCGTGCAGCATCGCGAACGTTCCTGTGCTGGACATATGCACCCTGTGCCGTCTCCGGGCGCAGGTAGATGACGGAGGCATCCTCCTCCACTGGGCCCATGAAGGTCTTGAACATCAGGTTGAAACGGCGAGGCGCGGTCAGGCTCCCTTCGCAGTCGGGGCAGACGAGGCCGAGCTTCGTGACAATGTCCGCTTCGGCAAGTTGTGGCGTGGTGAGAGCGTCTGTCCCTGGGAGTTCGTCGAGACGATAGCGACGCTTGCAGGCGGTGCATTCAACGAGCGGATCGCTGAACGAGCCGACGTGCCCTGAGGTGCGCCACACCTGTGGGTGCATCAAGATGCCTGCGTCAAGGCCCACCACGTCGTTGCGCTCCTGGACGATGCTGCGCCACCAGGCACGCTTCACATTGTTCTTCAACTCCACGCCGAGTGGGCCGTAATCCCAGACGGCGTTGATCCCGCCGTAGATCTCCGAGCTCGGGAAGACGAAACCGCGGCGCTTGGCGAGCGAAACGATGACGTCGAGATCGGCAACTGCGGGGGTCGCGTCGGCGGCCGGCGTGCCGGCGAGCGTGATCGAAGGATCGGCGGTGATGCTCATGAAGTGGAAGCCTACCCGATCCGTCGCACGCTAGAGGGCGCGACCGAGAGCGATCCCCGCAACAGCGGCGGCGAACCCGAGAAGGAGCGACCCCGCCGCGTAGGCGAGGAGCGGAAGCGCCTCCCCTGCGTCGCTCATCCGTGCGAGCTGCAGCGCAAAGGTGGAGAAGGTGGTGAAGCCACCGAGTAGGCCGATGAGTAGGAGGGGTCGCGCCGCCTCGGGGAGCAGGCTGCGATCGATCAGTAGCACCGCAACGAGGCCGGCGAAGAAGGAGCCGACGATGTTGATGGAGAGTGTGGTGAGTGGTGCCGCAAGGCCGAGGCGCGCGGCGAGCGTGTCGATGCCACCGCGCAGGAGCGCGCCAGCACCGCCACCAATCGCCACAAGGAGCAGATCGCTCACGCTGTTCATGCCGCCACCTCGCTCATTCCATCACCTCATCAAGGAAGCTCCGACTCTTCGGCTCATGCCCGTAGAGCAGCAGGATAGAGCCACGGAGGGCGCGATCCGCCTCCGCGAGCGGTCCTGCTGGGAGGCGAAGTTGCGTGAGCTGTTCTGGGGGGAAGCGTCGCAGCGCGCGCAGGAGGCGCAGCGCGTCGCTACTAAGTAGAAGCCCCTCACCATGTGCCGCACAACGGATACCGCCCGCCGCCTCATCCCAGCGGAGCCCCTCCCCCTCAATTGGTGCGCGCCCGCAATCAAGGCACTGATCAAGCTCCGGTCCGTGTCCAGCCGCATCAAGCAGTCCGAGTTCAACCCAGCGCGCAACCAACTCATCGGATGCGCCAGCTTCAAGCAGATCCCAGGCGTGAATCAGAAGCTCGTAGAGTTGCGGTTCAGGCTGCTCTTCGCTGGTAGCGCGCTCAACGAGCTCGGCCGCGTACCAGGCAACGGCGCTGCTCTTTAGCCGTTCGCGGAGCCCGAGCCAGACGCGACGTGACTGCACCTGGGTCACGATGTCAAAGGTGCGACCGGTGGCGAGGG